>Ga0102589_1000069_pt1 | contig 293820 bp, 276 predicted proteins | sample AraplaMF_Col_mLB_FD_76858 | JGI IMG/M metagenome (GOLD analysis project Ga0102589, IMG submission 76858) | Arabidopsis root microbial communities from the University of North Carolina, USA - plate scrape MF_Col_mLB | ecosystem: Host-associated > Plants > Roots > Endosphere | place: USA... | reverse complement strand
TTCGAGGAGTCGCCCGAGGCAGCCAGCTTCGAGGAGTCGCCCGAGGCAGCCAGCTTCGAGGAGTAGCCCGAGGCAGCCAGCTTCGAGGAGTCGCCCGAGGCAGCCAGCTTCGAGGAGTAGCCCGAGGCAGCCAGATTCGAGTAGTCGCCCGAGGCATTTTTAGCGGCCGGTATGTCCTTCACGAACGCCAGCATCCACTTCACGGCATCGGTAATGATCTGCGGCAGGCCGATTTCAGCCTTAAGCGTGATGCGGCCGGCAGCGACCTTCGAGTCTTCACCATGGCGGCACAGTTCGCCGGAAAGCTCGACAGTGCAGAAGCGCGATTGCGTGAGATCGTAGTAGCCCCAGGTATCCATCGGATTTTCGCAGGCATGGAAACCAGATTCGCAGGCCACGACCTTGCCGTCATGCTCGTAGGTCTTGCCGATTTCGAACTGGAAATCTCGGCAGGTCAGGTCCTTGTTGAAGGCCTTGTATGCGACTACGACTTCTTGCTTTTCTTGCTCTTGCATTTTCTTCCCCTCGTGTTTTTGGTTGGTCACTGCATCGCCTCTTTGTCAGCCTTGGTGATCGCGGCGCTGATCTCAGCACGCAGATCCTTGAAGTTGCATTTGCACGTGCCCAGCTCCGCAACCCACAGCCCGGCGCTCGCGCGCATCAGCAGGGTTCGCATCTCGGTGAGCAGGTTCTCGTGGCGCGTCTGGCGCTCGACTGCTTCGGAAGTAGTCATGGCTCAGTCCGCCGTGTAGTAGCGCACCACCACCTCGAACCCATCCGCCGTCGGGCGCTGCGCCACGACTGCCGGCGAGCGCATCGGATCGATCTGCGACATGCGCACGTCAGCAGCACGGCGCACAGCGGCCAGCTCCGAGCCCGAAAACGTGTATTCGGTCACGCGGCCTGAGCGCGTCTGGCGGCAAGTCACGTCCGGCAGCGGTGCCGGGGCGAACGGACGCAGGGCGGTAACAAAGGCGGGGTGGATTGCGGTCATTTCGTGGCTTCCATCGGGTGCTGCGTGTCGATGGAGTTACTGTAGCAACACGATACGGAAAAAGCAAGCACAATGATTGAGTCAGCGCGCACGGCAGCGCACTGCCTGCTAAAGGCTCAATGTGAAAGAGTGGGAGCCAGCCGAGAGATAACGTCGGCCAAGTGATGGACTGCTGTGGGAAGTTGCGCGGCGTAGACGCCGCTGATTGTTACTTCGTAGCTACCGTCCGGTAGCCACTGGATGCGAATTTCATCCGGTGGCTTGGCACGAACGTCATCCCCTAGTGGCCGCGTGCGACGCGCACGGTGCTGTGAGAGATCGATGACATTCGACATGTGACCCCGACAATGCGGGCTTCGAGTGGCCCGCCAGTTGTGGGGTTATTAAGACATGAGCGCTGAGCACTATGCTACACAATGGTGCTTAAGTCTGATTTAAGTCACCTTGATATCTGTCTCTTTTGCGTGACAGTGGCACCTACAAAACGGATAGGGGCTGTTTCAAGTGACCCTTCAGCCTTGATTCCCTGGAGCCAGCCAAGGGCGCGGGAAAGCTCAGCATCGGAGAGACCCTGAAGTATCCGAGTGGCCTCCTGCAACTGCAAATCCCGAAGCGATCCCGGCTCCACCACGCTGTGCTCTACATCGAGCCAACCCTCGGGTTTACCACACGCCTCTTCCATGCGCCGCGCCACACGTGGGCCGATGTTCCTGACCGGATTTCGCCCGATCAGCTGACCCATCTGCGAGTCCGACATCCCCAATCGACGGGCGAGGTCTGCCGGCTGGCCGACTTCCTCAGCCAGGCGCCGCGCGTTGTCGCGTCGGATTTCTGCGTTTGTTCTTGCCGTCTTCATGGTTGCCGACCTTAGCGAGTCGTTGCACGTTGATATACAAGCGCAGAGATTGATTTACCGTATCACTGTGCTATAGTGTTCCTGCAACCTACTCACGCAGGACAAGAACATGGACCTGAAAGCCTATTTCGAAGCGACCAAACCGAAGGAGCGCCGCATCCTCGCGGCGACCTGCGGCACGTCCGAGGAATACCTGCGCTTCTGCGCCAACGGTTACCGGCAGCCTGGGCACGAGTTGGCCCGAAAACTGGTTGCTGCCGAGCCCCGCCTGACTCTTGCTGAGCTTCGCCCCGACATCTGGGGCGGCGTTGTTGCTGCCTGAGCTTTGACAAAAAGGCGTTCCAAGGAACGCCTCTATTTGGGCCCACGCCCAACCAGTAATCCAACCTGTAATCCCATCGTATTTTTCAATCATGCATACCAATAACAGCCCTGAAACCCGCTTCAGTATTGGCTTTCACGCCGATGCAAAGAAATCTCCGGCTCCGGCCGCGTTCCTTTCCGATGCGGTGATCGGGCAGTGCGATTCGTTTCGCGCGGCATGCGTGTTGGCATGGGAGCACCGGGCCAGCAAAGGGATGACCCGTCGGACGCTGGCCGAGCTTTGCGAGCTGTACGCGCCCCACGTCTCCGACTTCTTCAACCCGCAAGCCACGGACGCCAAGGGCACCCGGCGCCGTGACCTGCCCGCCGAAAAGATTGCCGATGTGGAGCGTGTCCTGGGCAACCGTGCGATCAGCCAGTACCTGGCCCGTCGCGGAATGCTCACCCTGATGGAGGAAGTAATCGCTGCGAGGACTGCATGACCGAAGACGAAGCACTTCGCATGGCCCGCGAGGCGGTGCAGAAGGCGGTACGGAGACACGGAAGCGACAGGCAAGCCCTGATCGCTGCATTGGAAGCACAAGGCAAGAAGAACCCGGCGCTGATGGAGGCGTTTGCAATCTCCGGGTACCTAGCGGATCAGGCCAAGGCCGAAACGAAGCACTGATATGAAGCGTCCGGCATTCCAGTTCTATCCCGCTGACTGGCGCAAAGACACTGCGCTTCAAGGTTGCTCGCTCATCGCGCGCGGGCTCTGGCACGAGATGCTCTGCCTGATGCACGAGTGCGAGCCCTATGGCTACTTGTCGGTAAATGGCAAGCCCATGAAGCCGGCCCAAGTCGCGCGGCTGGTTGGTATCAGCGAAAAGGAATATCAGCGCGTACTGGCCGAACTGATCGATGCCGGCGTGCCCTCCATTGCTGAAGATGGGTCGGTGTACTCGCGCCGGATGGTCCGTGACGAGCAGGTTCGCGAAGCACGTGCTGCGGGTGGCAAGGCCGGTTCCGAGCACGGCATAAAAGGTGCGGAGCACGGCAAGAAGGGGGGAAGGCCGAAGAAAGGTAAGGGGGGTTTAGAAACCCCCCTTCCGGTTTCGGAAAATCCCCCCCCTTCATCTTCTTCTTCATCTTCAACTACTGAAAACACTTCCGTTCCTGACGGAACGGACGCTGAGGCGTCGAACAATGAGCCTGCTGGCATTGATGCGAAAGATGCTCTTTGGCAAATCGCCGTGCCTTGGATGGTCGAACGCCAGGTCAAGGAAAGCAACGCCCGCTCATTGCTGGGCGCTGCCGTCAAGGTTCTCGGTGACGCTGGGGCATGGGCGCTGTGCCAGCGAATGATGGGTGAGCGCCCGATGGAGCCTGCCGCGTGGATGGCAGCCGCGCTGAATGCGCAGACCAAGATCGCCGCTGTGGCGGGGAAAAAGCAAGGGGTGGATCGCCATGGAAACTTTGGAAACCAAGACTATCGGGCAGGTGTTGCAGCCGACGGATCGTTCTGAGGAGCGCATGCACAATGTGCGTGAGTTTCTGTGGAAGGCGATGCGGAACGAGTTGCCGACCGAGACGCGCCAATGCGACACGCATGGCGAGTACCAGTCGAAGCTGACGCCGGCCGGCTGGACGCGGTGTGGCGAGTGCAACGCAGAGCAGGTCGCCCGTGAACGCCAGGCGGACCGCGCGCGCATCGAGGCTGAGACCCGCCAGCGCCGCGCCGAAAAGCTTCTTGGTCGTGCTGCAATCCCTCCGCGCTTCGCTGATCGACGCCTTTCCACCTTCGTGGCGCACTGCGATGAATCGCGCCGCGCTTTGTCCATTGCGTTGGCATACGCTGAGAACTTCGCCCAAGCCTGCGAAACCGGCGCGTCGCTGATCCTGTGTGGGGGCGTGGGTACTGGCAAGACCCATCTGGCTGTCGGGATTGCGCACAGCGTGCTGGCTATGGACCGGCCCGCGCTCTTTACGTCAGTGATGGGTGCGGTGCGCGCCGTCAAGGAAACCTATCGCCGGGATTCGGAGCGCACCGAAGCCGATGTGATCGAGGACTTCATTGATCCGGATCTCCTGATCCTGGATGAGGTCGGCGTCCAGTTCGGTAGCGACACCGAAAAGATGATCCTGTTCGAGATCATCAACGGTAGGTACGAACGGCTGCGCCCGACCATCCTTATCAGCAACCTCGCCAAAGATGCCTTGGCCCAATTCATTGGGGAGCGTGTCTTTGACAGGCTCCGGGAAGGTGGCGGGAAGCTGGTCGTATTCGATTGGGCCAGTTACCGGAGGCAGGCATGACCACGTGGATCAAGACAGACGACCGGCTACCGGAGCGAAATCAAACAGTTGTGATCTGCATCGAACACCAATACGTGAACGCTCCGAAGGTGCAAAGCATTCAGCCGGCATGGTTCGACGGATCCCAATTTCGAGAGATAGGAGGCGGGATGTACCCGAACGTATATCACCGGCCATCGCACTGGATGGCGTTGCCCCAAGGCCCAAGGGATGGCGCATGACCGACGCCGAGTTCGAGGCTGTGATCCGCGATAGGGTCAGTTATGACCCGAAGCCGGAGATATCACGAGCGATCCGATGCGACCGATGCGGTGGCGCTTTGGGGACGCTGGCAATGCATAGAGGCCCGCTTGTAATGACCGGCCTCTGTGACTGCAAGGAAGACGCAGAAACGGGTACACCGCAAGCATCCCGCGCGCGAGAGGGTCGAATCCTTGCCGTGGACCCGGGGACGACTGAAAGCGGCTGGTGCGTGCTGGCTGACGGCGCTGTGACGCTGTCGGGCGTGATGCTGAACCGCGAGGTGCTTCGGATGCTGACGATGCAGCGGCGCAACGATCCGTGGGGCCACGTGCTGGCTATCGAGATGATCGCGTCGTATGGGATGCCGGTCGGGCGCGAGGTGTTCGAGACGGTACGGTGGATCGGTCGCTTCCAGCAGGCATGGCACTCACCCGAGGCGGTCAAGTTCATCTACCGGCAGGACGTGAAGTTGCACCTGTGCAAGACGCCTCGCGCGAAGGACGCCAACGTGCGCCAGGCGCTGCTGGACATGTTCCCGCGCACCGGAGGTGGCAAGACGCCGCAGATTGGCACCAAGGCTCAGCCGGGGCCGCTGTTCGGCGTGTCGTCGCATGCATGGGCTGCGCTTGGCGTGGCCGTGACGGCGGCGCATCAAATGAGGGAGGTGGCATGAGGCCCGTCTACATCAACAACCTGCTCATTGGGGGCATCTTCGGGCTGGGTTTCAACTCTACCGCCTTGATGGTTGCTGCCTCTTTCACATACGGCGTCATAGCGACGCTGGTTGACATCGCAGTGCCTGACCAACGCAGCACCAACTAACCAAGGGAGAAACCATGAACCAAATCGCATGTGGCGCAATGCCAGCGCCAAGGCGTTTCACGCGGAGTGACGACATGAAGAATAGCATCTTGCTGTTGGCGGTCCTGCTGGCCGCGTGTGGGCAGAGCGTCCCGGACATGACGCCGATGGACGCGGCGGGGAATCCCAAAGGCGCTAAGGCAGTCTCCGCCCCAGTAGTAGAGGACCGCTTCACTGTGACCCGTTCTATGACGTTCCGTGACGAATTGGCTTACGGGAACATGCGGGGGGTCTACGTCATCGTCGACGAGAAAACGGGTCGGGAATACGTTGGCGTGAGCGGGATTGGCATTGCCGAATCTGGCAGCCACAACTGCGGCAAAGCCTGTACCAAACAGGACGAGCGCTGACATGGATCCAATCTTCTGGCCTTGGCTGGCCTTCTACTTCGTGATGAGGGGGTGGTGATGCGTATCTGGGTGACCTACGAAACTGCCGACGGCTTCAAAAAGGAGCGCGTGCCAGGTGGAGTCTGGACCGACGACTACGCCTACGTGCAGAAGAACTCGCCTCGGTGGCAGTGGGAGGAACGCGAGGTGGAACAGGTTCCGGACGGCGTGGTATTGCAGCGGCTGAACAAGGGGGCGTGATGTTTGGAATCGGAGTGGCTGTTGCTGTGGCAGTAGGTTCGGCGGCCAGAGCGCTCGCCGAGGCCGAAGCCATGAAGCGCAAGCACGACGCGCACCGGGTCGGCACATACAACGACCCTGGTGTCGTGATTGACCTTGCGCCCGGCGACGTGCGAGTGGTCGAGGAACCGAAGCTTCTGGAGGAGAAATGAGCCATATCGCAGCGCCACTAGAAGACATCGAGCGCGCAATCTTGCGCGAAATTGCCAATCTGCAGCGCAGCTATCACGAGATGGCCGCTCCGCTGGTCAAGAGGCTGGCAGACATCTCGGTCCTGAAGCAAGGCGGGATTGTCTCGTTGCCGCTTCCGGCGCCGGAGGTAACTGTCGGCCCGGTGGCATTCATCCAGCGCGATCACCTGGAGCAAGCAAAGCGGAGCGCTTACCTGTGCAGGGTGGAGGCGAAGTACCGCGACGGAATGGGCTTCGTTCCCATCTACACCCATGCAAAGCAAGAACAAGCCTAAGCCCACCATAGCCGAGCAGCAGCACATCGTCCGCATCAAGTCGATGGACTGCGGATGCTGCGGAGCGGCTGGACCAAGCGAGGCGCACGAGATCGAGCAGGGCATGTGGTGGACATCGCTGCCGCTATGCCAGGACTGCCATCGCGGGGCATTCAACGGAATCCACGGCCAGCAGCGCATGTGGAAGGTGCTGAAGAAGGACGAAATGTCAGTGTTGAACGACACCATCCGGTTGCTGATGGAAGATTGACGGGGAGCGAAGACATGTACACAGCGATGCCAACGAAGCCGGCGAGACAGTCAGCGCTGGACGACTACGGGTACGACGCCCTGGACGATCTGCTATACGGCTGGTTCTGCCGGGAGCAGGGCTACCAACCGGTGGAAGGCTACGCACGGACTGCCGTGGCCTGCGACCAGTCGGTAAGCTCGCGCCAGTGGGACAGCATCGAAGAGGTGCTGGAGAGCCGGGTGGAGGCGTTCGTGATGCCGACCATCACGTCGGCCATGGACGAGCTGGAGGGGGATTACCGGCTGGCGATCCTGATCGAGCTGCGCAACCGGATGGGGCCCGGCGTCTGGCGCAACCCGCGTGCAGGGGATAGGCAGCCCGAGGCGTACCAGGCGGCAAAGATGGCAGTTTCCATCATCCTGCGACGCAAGGGGGTGGAATGGTAGAGGCGATGATTGGATTTGCTTTCGGCTTGGTGTTGGGGATGATATTTATGGCGTGGCAATGCCGCAACCGGTAAGTGCTTGTAAACCACTTTGTTTTGTTCTATGATCTCGCGCAGAGGGGCGAATTGTCCCCAAAAACAGCCCGGCGCAGAGAAATCGCCCGGGCTTTTTGCATTGGTAAGCGATGGCCGCTACCGCGTGCCAGGCCGGACGCCACCGGCACCTTCACGCATGGCGATGCTGAAAAGCTATCGGGCGAGCCGCCAAAGCACCCGACATGGCACCGGACTAATACCCCGTGGAGCGTCGCCAGCCGTGAGGGAATGCGCAGGCTGATGCGCGAGCGTATGTCGGGCGGACCCACAAGAAACATTCAGTCGATAGAGTCCATGCCGGAGATCAGCACCGGCCCCTCAATCTGTCTCCTCCACTAGCCCGAAAGGCTAGTTTCCAGCCGCCTCCGGGCGGTTTTTTATTCTGCACCCGTCAAATGCCCAGTACGAAGATCGAAAGCCAGCTGCTGACCGACCGCAGCGGCCCCAGCACGCGTGTGCGTGTCGATCCGGGCCAGACGGGGTTCTTTGCCGGTAGGTTCTTCCGCAGCTACTTGGAGTCAGTGATTCCGGTTGCCGGACCCGCGGTTAGCGCGCGCCTGACAAGCCCGGTCGACTTCATCCTGTGGAGTCAGGTGCTGACGCTGACGCAGGGTGCCATCCGCTGCGAGATTTTCCCGCTGGCTACTGGTGTTGTCCCGTCTGGCTCATGGTCAGCTATCCCGGTGATTGGCGTCAATCGCATGTCCGAGCGCCCGACCTACAACGGATCACAATACGCACCGCAGGCCACTGTAGAGACTGGCGGCTCATTCACCGGCGGTACAGCATCTGACCTGCTTCTGGTACGCGCAGCCGGACAGAACGGCCAGGCGTCGAACGTTGGCACGTCGCAGTCAGAGCGTGGATTGCCCGCTGGCACGTACTACATCCGGTTCAGCACGCTCGCTGGCGGCCTGACGGTCAACGACGCCGCCCAGATGGTCTATGCCATCGAGTGGGAAGAGCGCGTGCCAAATCTGAATGGGGCGCAGTAAATCCGCCATGTCAGACACTAAACAAGTGACAAATACTGTCGCACGCAGGCCACCTGCAGCAGGGAAGGGTAGGCCAAAAGGCGCCAAGAACAAGACGACCCGCGCGGCTAAGGATGCCATCGCCCAGGCTGCTGAAGCGCTTGGCGGAGCGGAACGATTGACCGAATGGGCAAAGGAGGACCCGGCTAACGAGCGCGTCTTCTGGGGGACGATCTATCCGAAGCTTCTGCCGCTTCAATTGACAGGCGAAGACGGCGCCCCAATGCAGTTCGAAAAGGTGGTGCGGGAAATTGTCGACCCTGCAAATAAAGACGCCTAGGGTCTTTGCGCCATTGCTCCAGACCGCTCGCTACAAGGGCGCTCATGGTGGCCGCGGGTCAGGCAAATCACATTTCTTCGGCGAGCTATGGCTGGAAGAGAACATTTCGGACAAGCTGGATTTCGTCTGTGTCCGGGAAACGCTGAAGTCGCTGGAGTTCTCGGTAAAGAAGCTGCTGGAATCGAAGATCGAGGCGTTCAACGCTGGTGATTACTTCGAGGTGCAGGATCGGCGCATCTTCTCCAAGCATGGCGGGGTGACCATCTTTGAGGGGATGCAGAACCATACGGCTGACTCGATCAAGTCGCTGGAAGGATTTGACCGCGCATGGTTCGCGGAGGCCCAGAAGGCCAGCGACAAGAGCCTGACATTGCTGCGCCCGACGATCCGCAAGCCTGGCTCGCAACTCTGGTTCGACTGGAACCCGGATCTGGCGACCGACCCCATCGACGTACTGCTCCGCGGGCGTGTGCTACCGCCTGATGCTGTCGTGGTTCAGGCTAACTACATGGATAACCCATGGCTGCCGGATGAGCTGCGGGCGGAAATGGAGTTTGACCGCTCGCGCGATATGGACAAGTACGAGCACGTGTGGCTCGGAAAGTACCGGCAGAGCAGTCAGGCGCGCGTTTTCAGGAACTGGACGGTCGAGGAATTCGAAATCGACCATAGCGCAACACTGAGACAGGGCGCGGATTGGGGTTTCAGCATCGATCCAACAGTGCTGATCCAGTGCTACATCGTAGGCCGCAAGCTATACGTGCCATACGAGGCATACCGCGTCGGTTGCGAGATCGTCGATACGCCGGACCTATTCATGTCTGTGCCCGATGCCGAGAAATGGCCGATCACGGCGGATTCGGCACGTCCCGAGACGATCAGCCACCTGCAGAAGAACGGATTCCCGAAGATCCGGCCGGCCATCAAAGGTGCCAGGTCGCTGGAAGAGGGCGTCGAGTTCCTGAAGAGCTTCGACATCATCGTGCATCCGCGCTGCAAGCACCTGATCGATGAACTGACGCTGTACCAATACAAGCAAGACCCGCTGACGAACGAGGTTCTTCCGGTCCTGGAGGACAAGAACAATCACGTCATCGACGCATTGCGCTACGCCTGTGAAAGCGCCAGGCGAGCCATGAATGTGAAGCGCAAGGAAGAAACGCCCAAACGGGAACGCGTGCCGGCCGTAGCCGGTGGATGGATGACCTAAGAGAATGGCCAAAGAAAACCCTGACGACAAACTGGTAGCCGAGGCGAAGAAGCGGTTCGCCCGTTGCCAGGACGCCGAAAGCGATTTCCGCAAGCTGTTCCTGGAAGATCTGCGCTTCGCTCATGGTGATTCGGATAACGGCTACCAGTGGCCTGACCTGATCCGCAACTCGCGCCAACTGGAAAAGCGTCCTTGCCTCACGATCAACAAGACGATCCAGCACAACCGCCAAATCACGAACGAGACACGCCAGAACAGCCCCTCAGTGCGCGTGCAACCGGTCGACGGCGGGGCGGATCGCAAGACTGCGGAAATCCTGAACGGCATCATACGTCACATTGAGGCCAATTCTTCGGCTGATGTCGCCTACGAGACGGCATCGGAGTTCGCGGTAGACGCAGGGATTGGCTATTGGCGCGTGACGACTGACTACGTCAGCGACGACTCGTTCGACCAGGAAATCTATATCCGCCGCGTCAAGAACCCGCTGATGGTCTATCTGGACCCGGACATTCAAGAGGCCGATGGCTGCGACGCTGGATTCGGCTTCGTATTCGAAGACATCACGAAGGACGAGTATGAGGCCCGTTTCCCGGGTCAGGAGATCGTGAGTTGGCCGATGGATGGCCAGGGCGACGAATGGCTGCGCTCGGACATGATCCGCCTGGCAGAGTATTTCCACGTTGTCGAGAAGAAGGACACGCTGGTTGCCGACGAAATGGGCAACATCATCCGTCTGGGCGATCTGGCAGAGGAAGAACGCGAGGCAGCGAAGGCTTTGGCAACCCGCATGCGTACCGTGAAGCGCCGGGAAGTGAAATGGGATCTCATTGCGGGCGATAAGGTTCTGGAACGCAAGGACTGGGCCGGCACTTACATTCCAATCGTCCGTGTGGTGGGCGAGGAAGTGGATATCGACGGCAAGACTGAGCGTAAGGGGCACACGCGACATGTGAAGGACCCGCAGCGCATGTACAACTACTGGTCGTCTTCGGCGACCGAGTTTGTAGCGCTGCAGGGCAAGACGCCCTATGTTGGCCCCGCGGCTGCGCGTGAAGGCTATGAGGCTTTCTGGAACACCGCGAACACGGCGAACCACTCGTATCTGCCATACAACCACGTCGACGACGAGGGCAACCCGATTCCGCAGCCGCAGCGCCAACAGCCTCCTGTGATGGCTGCAGCCTATATGCAAGGCATGCAAGTCGCCGCGGAAGAAATGAAGATGGCGTCGGGCCAGTACGATGCATCGCTTGGCGCTCGGTCGAACGAGACGAGCGGCCGGGCGATCCGCGCGCGGCAGATGGAGGGTGATGTTGCGAACTTCCACTTCATCGACAACCTGTCGCGCGCCATCCGATACACCGGCAAGATCCTGGTAGAGCTCATCCCGAAGATCTACGACACGCCGCGGGTGGTGCGGATTCTCGGCGAAGACGGCAAGGAAGATACCGTCCGCCTAGATCCGTCGCAGCCGCAGTCGGTGGTGGAGCGCAAGAACGACATGACCGGCGCCATTGAGCGCATCTACAACCCGGGCGTCGGTCGGTATGACGTGACCGTGGCGGTCGGGCCGTCCTATACCTCGCGCCGCGCGGAAGCATTCGATGCAATGACGCAGATGGTGCAGGGGAACCCGCAACTGATGGACAAGGCCGGTGACCTGATCATGAAGGCCGCGGACTTCCCGATGGCCGAAGAATTGTCCGAGCGTCTGGCCAAGTTCCTGCCGCCTGGCGTGGCAGACGACCAGCAATCGCCAGAAGTCGCCAAGCTGAAGCAGGATCTGCAGCAATGCCAGGCCCAGTTGCAGGCATTGGGAGCCGAGTACAACAAGGCCGTCGAGTCCAAGGACAACGACGCGCAGAAGATCCTGACAGACAAATACAAGGCAGAAACGGAGCGCCTGAAGATCATCGCTCCGACGCTTGGGCCGCAACTGGCTGCCGCGATTGCCGCGGAGTTCGGCATTCAGGTGCTGAATTCGCCAGACATCTACCCGGGCGGATCGCCAGACATGGACATGCAGCAAGAACAACCCGCTTCGGCGGGTTTTTTTGCGCCCCCAGATTCCGCAGGCCAACCGGCCCCGGATCAGATGCCCGCATAGGGCAAACACCGTACCGGCGCGTATCACCGGGCTAAATCCCTTGGGAAACCATGAGCGAAGAACTGCAAGACGTCACTCCGACGGGCGCCGAACAGGCCGAACAGGTGCAAGAGGTCGAAACGCAGCAAGGCTCTGAAGCGACCGCAGAGCAGGCAGCGGAGCAGCAAACCGAGCAGCAACAGGACGATGGCACCCAAAAAAAGGAGCCATGGTTCCAGAAGCGCATCGGTGAACTGACCCGCGAAAAGTACGAGGCACGCCGCAGTGCTGACGATCTGAAGCAAGAGAACGAGCGACTTCGCCAGGCTCTTGCATCCGGTGGCCAGCATGGCGAGGGGCAGCCGAATAACCAGGACATCGACAGCCTGGTGAAGACGGAAGCCCAGAAGCTTGTCGAGAGTCAGGATTTCGACCGCGCCGTCGGAAAGGTGCTGGAAGTGGGAAAGGGTGAGTTCAAGGAATCGTTCCCTACCTCGATCCGCAACCTGACGATGGTCGGCATGAATGACGACTTCATCCGACTTGCCCTGGATACGGATGTGCCACACAAGCTCATCCACCACTTGGGGCAAGAAGAAAATCTCGATGAAGCGGCTCGCATCCTGTCGTTGCCTCCTACGAAACAGGCGCGCGAACTGTTCAAGCTGGAGCAAAAGCTTGCGCAGCCAGCCGTCAAACCTGTCTCTAAGGCGCCCGCTCCCATCACGCCGCTTGGCTCGGGAAAGGCTGCAAGCGAGGGGTTGTCCGACGATCTGCCCATCGATGAGTGGATGCGACGACACAACACACGCAAGTAGCAAGGCGCTTCAACCCAATCTGCCCCGCCATTGAGCGGGGCTTTTGTTTTGGAGCTTTGGAATCATGGCCAATTCGATCCTTACCCCAACCGCCGTCACGCGCAAGGCGCTGGCGATCCTGCACCAGAAGCTGAACTTCATCGGCTCGATCAACCGCCAGTACGACGACTCGTACGCCCAAGCTGGCGCCAAAATCGGTGACACGCTGAAGGTACGTCTGCCGAACCAGTACACCATCCGGAACGGCAAGACGCTGTCGACCCAAGACACGACCGAAACGAGCGTGTCGATCCAGATGGCGACCCAGAAGGGCGTGGACGTGAACTTCTCGTCCGCTGAGCTGACCCTGTCGCTGGATGACTTCTCCGAGCGTGTGCTGGAACCCGCCATGGCGGTTCTGGCTGCGAACATCGAGGCCGACGCCTTCAACATGGCGCTGGATGTCTACAACGCAGTGAACAACATCGGTTCGCCGATCACGCTGAACAAGGCGCTGCAAGCCCGAAAACTGCTGGTGGACAACCTCGCGCCAGGAAGCATGCGCACCCTGATCTTGAACACCCAGGACAACCTCGACCTGGTCGACGGTCTGAAGGGTCTGTTCCAGGATTCGACGGAAATCGCCCGCCAGTACCGTGAAGGCAAGGTCGGCCGCACTGCTGGTTTCGGTGATATCTACGAAAACACGCTGCTTGGCGCGCAGGCCACCGGGACCGCGGCATCGGCCACCGGCTACACGGTGAACGGCGCAGTCACCACCAACGGGGCCACCACGGTGACGCTGGCGGCAGGCGCGACGACCTTCAAGAAGGGCGATGTCTTCACGGTGGTCGGCTGCAATCGCGTCCATCCGGAAACGAAGGTAGACACCGGCGCTCTGCAGCAATTCGTCGTGACCGCTGACTATGCGGGTGGCGCTGGCAACCTTTCGTTTGCACCGGCCATCTACACGACGACCGGCCTGCAAAATGTGACGGCCACGGGTATGCCGAACGGTGCTGCGGTGACGAAGGTCGGCGGTGCTTCCGCGGTCTACAAGCCGTCGCTGGCCTTCCACAAAGACGCGTTTGCCTTCGTGACGGCTGACCTGGTGATGCCGAAGGGCGTCGATTTCTCGGCCCGCGAGGTTTACGACGGGGTGTCGATGCGTATCGTGCGCCAGTACGACATCAACAGCGACAATCTGCCGTGCCGTATCGACGTCCTGTACGGTTACAAGACGATCCGCGCACAGCTGGCCGCGCGCATTCTGTCCAACTAAGCGGAGGCCGCCATGTCCGGAATCATCATGGGCAATGCGGCGGCTCTGGGCGTGATCTCGGTCACGCTCAGCCCCGCTCAGGTTGCCGCTAATACCACTGCGGAACAGACGTTCACGGTCCCTGGGCTGCAAGTCAGCGACTTCGTGGATGTGAACAAACCAAGCGCCCAAGCCGGCCTTGGTCTGGCTGCGTTCCGTGTCTCTGCCGCCAACACGTTGGCTATCACGTTCAGCAACAACACCGCATCCCCCATCACGCCGACTGCATCCGAAGTCTATTCGGTGCTCTACGTGCGAAAGGACGCAACCATTGCTGGCGTCATCGCCTGACAACCGGCCCGCTTCGGCGGGCTGTCTCTTTTCTGGAGACTGACATGCAGGAATTCCCGAAGATTCTCTACATGGACGGCGTGCTCGATGCATCGACATCCATCGTTCACGATGAAGATCAGGAAGCCGAAGCGCGCGCAAATGGCTTTGCTTCGCTGGGCGAGGGCGAGCCGGGAGCCGATCTCGATGCGCTGCGCGCCGAAGCTGAAAAACTCGGCGTCAAGGTGGACAAGCGCTGGAAGGCCGAGCGCCTGGCGGAAGAAATCGCGAAGGCGAAGGGTTAAAGCCATGGCTACGGTCAGCAAGGTCATGAACCTGGCGGCTCTGGACGCCGGCATTGTGGGAAATGGACAGACCCTGTCAGGCGAAGATACGGAAACGGTGTTCGACACGCTCCTGCAAATGCTGGCGCTGTGGCGCACCGACGACCTTCAAGTCTATTGCCACAAGAACGTGACCGTGCCGATGACTGGCGCGCTGACCTATTCCATCGGCACTGGCGGGACAGTGGACACCGACCGTCCGCCGATGATCGAGCAAGCTATTTTCCTCGATACGCCAAACACCACGAGCTACCCGCTCTCGATCATTCAGTCGCTGGAGGACTGGCAGCGAATTGCGGTTAAGACGCTTCCCGGAAATATCCCAGTGGCTGTGCGCTATGAGCCGACCTATCCGCTGGGTACTCTGTATGTCTGGCCGCAACCGGCTGCAGGGCAGATCCAGATCACGGTGAAACAGCCGTTCCCGATCTACGCGAGCATTGGTGACGACCTTGTGCTACCGCCAGAATACGAAGCACCTGTCCGCTTCAATCTCGCGAAGTGGATTGCCGCGGCATTCAGCACCCCATTGCGGCCGGATATCGCACAACTTGCAGCTGGGACCATGCGGCAACTGAAGCGCGTCAATACGCGCGTGCGCGAGTTGGAGATGCCGGAACGTCTTCCGTTGGGAGGCTGGATCTACGGTTTCAACGTCTACACGGATCAGCCGTAAATGGCACGCTACCCTCTGGTCACTGCCGCCTACACCGCGCGCAGCAAGAAGGCGTCTGCCCAGCGCTGCGTGAACCTGTTCCCCGAACAGAATCCCCAGGATGCGCCAGCGCCGTTCACGTTCTACGGCACGCCTGGATACACCCTGTGGAGCACAGTGCCGGGCGATGGGGCGGTACGGCTAGAGTATGTGTCGAGCAACGGCATTTTGTTTGCTGTGCGCGGTGCGCGGGTCTATCGCTACAACGCCGGGGCATGGGTTCAGGCCGGTGCGCTGGGCACGACGGATGGCCGTGTGGTGGCCGCCGATAACGGCACCAATGCAGTGTTTGTCGATGGGACCGTTCTAGCTCCTACCGTCAACCTGACAACCTTCACGGTTGGGGCGATGAGCGGCGACGGCTGGTATGGCGCTGATTTCGTCTACTTTCTGAATGGCCGGCTGGTGTTCAACAAGCCTGGCACGCAGCAGTTCTACTGGACCGGTCTCTACGCGCTGACGCTAGATCCGCTGGACTTCTCCAGCGCGGAAGGATCGCCGGATTCCATCGTGGCAATGCTGGTCGACCACGCCGAACTGTGGTTTTGGGGGCCGCAGAGCCTGGAAATCTTCTACGACAGTGGCGACGCTGATGCTCCATACCAGCGTGTGCAGGGTGCATTCAACGAAGTTGGGTGCGTGGCGCCGCACTCTGTGAATCGTCTGGACAACACGATTTACTGGCTGGGCCGTGACCGCAACGGCGGAAACATCGTGTTCCGAGCAGCGAACTACCAGCCTCAGCGCGTCAGCACGCACGCTATTGAAAAGGAGTTCGACAGCTACAGCCGTACCGACGACGCGTTCTCGTGGACGTACCAGCAGGAGGGGCACACCTTCTATGTGCTGGTGTTCCCGACAGCTAGCAAGACGTGGGTATTCGACGTGGCCACCAGCCTTTGGCACGAGCGGGCCTATCGCAAGTCGGACGGGGCTCTGATCCGCCACCGAGGCAATTGCCACGCCTACTTCGACAGCAAGCACCTTGTTGGAGACTTCGAAAACGGGAATGTCTACCAGTTGAGCCTGGATGTCTACCAGGACAACGGGGACGACATCGAGCGGTTCAAGGACTCTGCGCACACATCCAATGGCGTGCGCACCTTCTATTCACGCTTCCGGCTCGATTGCGAGGTAGGCGTTGGCAACGAAACCGGCTCCGACCCGAATGTCTGGATTCAGTGGAGCGACGATGGCGGCTATTCGTGGTCGTCGTCAGTGATCCGCTCGTTGGGCAAGATCGGCGAGACGAAGAAGCAGGTCGGCGTGACGCGTTGCGGTTCCGGGCAGGACCGCATCTTCCGCGTAGGCACGAGCGCCAATGCGCGGATCTCGTTCAGTGGGGCATTCGTGAACGTGGTGCCCGGGGTGGGTAACTGATGGCGCAGATCTCGCTTCCCGGCTACCGGGAGCCGCTGACAGATCCTGACGGCAACATTTCGCGCGCGTGGTGGCGCTTCTTCCAAGGGCTGGCGACGCTTACAGGTGGAGGGAACATCCCGGACCTGAGCGCGATCATTTCTGCGATTGCTGACCTGCGTGGCCAGGTGCAAGAGCAGGAGGTTTCGCTACAGCCGACAGCCGCACTAGAAGCGCTCCAGCAGATCGAGGAACTGGCAACGCGCCTGCGGGATGCCGAGAACCTGACGGGCTTGCGCTCGAAGGTGTCGGAACTGGAAGACCTGCTTCTGTCGCTGCCGACGCCGGCTGTACCGAATCAGGTGGAGTCGTTTTCGTCGCCGACCCTTCTGAATTCGTGGGTGTACTTCGGCTCGAACAGCCTTCCCGGCTATTACAAGGATCCGTTCGGGCGTGTGCACCTTCGCGGATTTCTTAAGTCCGGGACAATCGGAAATGCAATCTTCACGTTGCCTGTCGGGTATCGGCCGACGCTGCGAGAGTTCTTTGCTGTGGTCAGCAATGATCTGTTCGGCGCGTGCTACGTGGATTCGAACGGCGATGTCATCGCATACAAGGGTAGCAACGTCTATTTCAGCCTGGACGGAATCACCTTCCGGGCCGCATAGGAAAGACCATGGCAATCACATACACGAAGCTATTCCAGCCGACGATGCTCACCACGTCGGATGTGACGATCTTCACGGCTGGATCTGGCGTGCCGCCTACCGCAGTGCTACGTGGCGCACGCGTGCGGCTCACGAACGTGACGACGAGCCCGCAGACCTACCGCCTGACATTCGTCCCCAGCGGCGGATCGGCGTCCGACACCAACATTTCCCCGAAGGATAAGTCTCTCGGCCCGCTCGATTTCATCGATATCGATCTACCGACTCTGGTCAATGGCGACGCCATGCTGGCGCGCGCTGGGGCCGCTTCGTCCATCAACATCCAGTTCATCAGCGGAGCCTATTTCACCCCATGAAGAATTTCATGCAACTAGCCGGAGGCGTCGACGTTCTCCCTTTGCTGCTGGCCATTCAGCGGCGCCCGGAACTGTGGCAGGAAGATGATTTCCTCCGGAACTACCCGCAGGGCCCGTTTGGCGAGGTGGAAACGATCTTCCTGCGCTTCCCGAAGCGGTTGGTTGGGATCTCCGATGAGGATGTCGAGCGCTACAAGAAAAACATGCTCCCCGGATGGGATCAGCACGAATCGATCGATTACCCGGCCTACGCCACGCTGCATGAGGCTCGCCCCTTGGTGATGAACCTCATGGCTCGTGTTCAGGGTGAGCGCTTGGGACGCGTGATGATCAACAAGATCAACCCTGGCGGCCGGATCTACCCGCATGCCGACACGCCGGAGCACGCGAACTACTACAGCCGCTTTCACATCGTTCTTCAGTCTGCGCCTGGCTCCGACTTCCGGTGCGAGAACGAGCACGTGAACATGAAGCAAGGCGAAGTCTGGTGGTTCAACAACAAACTCGAGCATGAAGTTGTGAATAACAGCGCCGTCGCTCGCGTCCACATGATTGTCGATATTCGGACATCGCAATGATCACTTTCCACATCGAACGCTTCGCCGACGTCTATGCCGAGATGTACCCGCTGCTGGTCGAGCACTACGACGAGATCAGCCAGCACAAGGAACAGGAGATACCTCTCGATCCGCAGGCCCAGGTCTACCAGGCGCGCGAGGACAGCGGCAACCTGCTGATGGTTATTGCTCGGGACAGCGGCCGGATTATCGGCTACTTCGTCGCGATCATCGCCCCCGCTCTTCACTACCAGTCGTGCCTGACGTGCTCGCCTGACATTTTCTACGTGCAGCAGGAATACCGCAGGGGTGGCGCGGCGATGGGCATGTTCCAGTTCGTAGAGGCTGAGCTTCGTCGGCGGGGAGTGAAAGCGTGGATGGTGGGGAGCAAGGTCGCACACGATGTGACGAAGCTATTCGGCCATCTCGGATTCGCGCCCTTCGAAGAAATTCATGTGAAGTGGCTGGGGGACTAACATGTTCGAATGGAAACGGAAACTCCTGCCTCTCAGCGGACCGCAGGTTGCGGCCGCTGTGGGCGCAGCGGCTGTAGCTGGGGTGGCCAGTTCCGCCGTTAGTGCAAAGGCGGCAGGTAAGGCGTCAGCTGCCCAACAACAAGCAGCAGCCGACTCCAACCAGTTGCAGTGGGACATGTACCAGCAGAATCGCGAGGACCAGGAGCCGTGGCGGCAGACTGGGCTTGGCGCGCTAAACCAGCTGGCCTATCGGCTCGGTATTGGCACGGGCAGTTCGGATGATCTGGTTCGCCGGTTCTCGATGGACGATTTCCAGGCAGATCCGGGCTACCAGTTCCGACTGGAGCAGGGGCAAAAGGGGATCGAATCGTCTGCGGCAGCGCGCGGTGGCCTGCTTTCCGGTGCAGCCGCCAAGGCGTTGACGAAGTACAACCAAGGCTTCGCATCCAACGAGTACCAGAACGCCTATAACCGATTCAATCAAGATCAGAGCAACATCTTCAATCGTTTAGCAACGCTTTCCGGCGTTGGGCAAACAGCAACAAGCAACATCGGCCAAGCTGGGCAAAATTATTCGACCGCGGCTGGGAATAACCTCTTGTTTGCCGGCAACGCTCGCGCATCCGGCTATACCAACCGGGCGAATGCGATCAACCAGGGTATCGGCTCCGTGGCCGGAGCATTTAGCTATGGGTTAGACGGCAGTTCCGGTGGCATGGGTTTTGGTGGATTCGGGGGATAAAATATGGCTGAACTTGACCCACTAGCGTTTCAGCGCGGCTTCCAGGCTACGCAGTCCATTGTCAACGACGCGCGCCAGAACCGCCTACAGCAACTCGCCTTCCAGCGCGCGGAGGACCAATACCAGCAGGAGCAGAATGCGAACCGGCTCTATGCAGCTGCGGTAGGTCCGGATGGCACGATTGACCGTACGAAGCTGGTAACCGGATTCGCTCAAGGCGGACTCGGATCGAAGATCCCGGCACTCCAGACGCAGTTCGCTGCGCAGGACAAGGCGCTGCGCGAGGCTGACAAGGCGAAGCTGGAGAGCATTAAGCAGCATGTTGAGTTGCAGGGGCAACTGCTCGGCGGCGTGCGCGACCAAGCTAGCTATGACCAGGCGCGGCAGATGGCATCGCAGGCCGGCATCGACGTCAGCCAGTTGCCGCCGCAATACGATCCGGCGTTTGTCCAACAGGCCACGCAAAAGGCGCTTACCGCTGCGCAACAGATCGAGCAGATGTGGAAGCAGCGCGGTTACGACCTCGAGCAGCAGAAGTTCGCCTATCAGCAGGGGAACGATGCGGCGAATCGCGGCGTGCAACTGCGCGGGCAAGACCTGAGCGCCGACACCCAACGCCGAGGTCAGGACATCACCCTGCGCGGCCAGGATCTGACTGACGCCCGTGCGCGAGATACGCTGGCTCAGAATGCAGCGAATAAGGCGCCGACGGAATTCCAGGGGAAGTCTGCCGGCTATGGCGCGCGCGCGGAAGAAGCCGACCGAATCATCAACCAACTTGGTTCTGATGCCAGCCCCATGGCGGTCAATGCCAAGCAGGCGGCTGGTCGCGTACCGCTGGTGGGCGGCGTTCTAGAAGCTGGCGCGAATGCTGTTCTCAGCCCAAAGAACCAGCAACTAGAACAGGCGCAGCGCGATTTCGTCAATGCTACGCTGCGTCAGGAATCCGGCGCGGCGATCAGCCAAGGCGAATTCGAGAACGCCAAGCGCCAGTATTTCCCGCAGCCAGGCGATTCCAAGGAAGTTATCGCGCAGAAGGCGGCTAACCGGAAGTTGGCCATTGAAGGCTTCAAGCGGTCTGCCGGAAAAGCAGCGTTCAGCGCTCCAGCCGGCAAACCTTCCCTAGCTGACATCTTCGGCAACTGATCATGGATAACGTCAAGCGGTTCGCGGAACAGTATGGGCCGCTGGCGGCTGATGTCGGCCGCAAGATCGGCGTCGCGCCTGACGTGCTGCTCGGCCAGTGGGGGCTGGAAACCGGCTGGGGCAAGTCGGTGATTCCCCGGACGAACAATCTCGGCAACATCAAGGACTTTTCCGGTGGGGGCGCGCGCGCGGTCGACAACATGACAGGCTCGAACGACGCCTACCGGGCCTACGCCACGCCTGACGCCTTCGGGAGCGACTTTGCCGACCTGATCTCGCGCCGGTACCGCGGCGCCGTCGGTGCAGGCGCTGATGCCAGCAAATTCGCCAGTGCGCTGAAGGCTGGCGGCTATGCCGAAGACCCAGCCTATGTGTCGAAGCTGGCAGGCGCCACGAACCTCGTAAGGAAATTCGCAGACATGGCACTCAGCTCGGTATCCGGCACGGCGAACGCATCGGGCGGCGATCTGGCGGCAAAGGTGAAACAGGCCAAGGAAGCTGGCTACAGCGACGACGAGATTTTCCAGCACCTGGGCCAAAGCCAGGCGTTCGCCGACAAGCTGAGGCAGGCGCGCGAGGCGGGTTACTCTGACGCGGAGATCCGCCAGCACTTCGGCATTGGCCCGACCACGCCGAAATCTGAGGCCGCACAAGGATCTCCGGCTGAATCGCCGCAGAAATCGCCCCTCGCGGGCACCAGCAATGAGCCTGGCCTCATTGCTACCCTCGGCGCGACCGCTGGCAAGGGATTCGGAAATGCCGTGCTCGGCGCGCAGCAATTGATTGGCAAGGGCCTACAGCAATTCGACACGACGAAGGGGGCTGGCGACTGGCTCGTGAAGGACGCTACGGAAGGAGCTCGCCGCCTGGAGGCCCAAGCCAAGCCATACGCGGACGCCAACCCGGTTACCGGGGTCGTTGGGGAAATCGCTGGCTCGGTAGCGAACCCACTGAACCGCTTGGTGCCAATTGGGGGTGCTTCCTCATTGGCCGGCACCGCGCTACGAGCCGGTGCGCAGGGTGCAATCTCAGGCGCAGTGACCCCTGTGACCAAGGATGATGGTGACTTCGCGCGAAACAAACTCTTGCAGGTTGCCACTGGTGCTGGCATTGGCGGGGCAATTCCCGTTGCTGGCGCCGCCGCCCGTGCCGCTGGACGCGGCGTCGCGCGCGCTGTCACGCCAACCGCAGCGTCGCCGGAGGTCGGGGCACTCGCGCAGCGGGCGACAGATCTGGGGATCAACCTCCGCGCGGATCAGGTAGCCAACAGCAAGCCGCTAAATGCTTTATCAGCCGCACTTGATTACGTGCCGTTCAGTGGTAAAGGCGCGGCCATGTCGAATCAGCAGAAGCAATTCAACATGGCCGTCTCCCGCACCATCGGGGAGAACACCGATAACGTGGCCGCTGCAATTGGCAATGCCGAAAAGCGTCTCGGAGGCGAATTCGACCGTGTTCTGAAGAACACCGCGGTGAATGCCGACAACGCATTCCAGGATGACTTGGCGCGCATCGTAGGGGACGCGCAGAACGAGATGACTGAGCAGCAGTTTGGCGTGTTGACGAAGCAGATCAACAACATCCTGAATAAGGTAAAGGATGGAGATGTCATCCCCTCAGATGCGGCGTACAACATCAAAAAGGGACTCGACCGCCTCAGCAACAGCAACGATTCGACGCTCGCACACTACTCTCGGGATCTGCGGGGGGCGCTCTTGGATGCACTGAATCGCTCGCTTCCGGATGGCGGGGAGGCATTTGCCAAGACTCGGCAGCAATGGGGAAACCTGCGGGAACTGAGCAAGATTGTGCCGCGCGGCGCGGAGGGCGATATATCGCCCGGGCGCCTTGCCAATGCCAAGAACATCCGCTCCAAGGATCTTGGAGAGCTAGCCGACATCTCGGCGCAATTCTTGAAGCAGCGGGTAGGGGATTCCGGCACGGCACAACGCGCTGGGATCTATGGGTTGCTTGGGAGTGGCGCCGTAATAGACCCCCTATCGGTGGGGGTGGGCTTGACTGCGGGACGCACGGCCAATGCTGCCTTGGGCAGTAATCGTCTGGTCCAGTCCCTGATCGACAGGTCAATCAACCCGGCGACTCTCAACAGTAATGGTGCCCTTGCCGCGCCGCAGAACGCGCTTGTAAATCGGCTCGCTCCATATCTGGTCCCAGCCGGGGCGACGACGGGAGCGAACGCCTTCAATAAGCCCTAAAACGAAGTTCCAGGCCACCACGAAGGCGAGTATCCACAAGCCTTTTTGAAGGATTTTGGGGTCAAACCATTCCATACCCGAAAGAGTAGCACACCACCGAGCCGGCCCTGCGCCGGCTTTTTTCATGCCCGCCACAGAGCGGGCTTTTTCATTTCTGAGGTCACCTAAATGGTAATGAGCCTGCTCCCTGAACCGGTGCAATCCTATGAGGACAGCAACGGTCGCCCCCTCAATGGAGGCAAGCTGTACACGTACGCTGCGGGCACCACCACGCCCAAGGCCACCTATCAGGACCAGGCCGGCACGATCCCCAATACGAACCCGATCATCCTGAACGAGCGCGGGGAAGCCACGGTCTGGGGAACCGGCACATATCGATTCGTCCTGAAGAACGCGTTCGACGCGACGATCTGGGACCGGGACAACATCCAGGCGCCTGGGTCTGCTCTGGACGATGCTATCGCCGCGCTGCGTGCTGATCTGGTGAACACCAGTGATGTCGGCAAGGGTGATGCCCTGGTGGGTGTCAAGCAGCCCGTTGCAGGTTCCGTCGCACGCACCCAGCACACGAAGAACACCGAGATCATCAGCGTGCTGGATTTCGGTGCAGTGGGTGATGGCGTGGCAGACGACACTGCGGCCTTCATCGCGGCGGTCACCTCCATGGCCGGGAAGGCGATCTTCGTGCCGGACCCGCCGGTCAAGTACATCCTGAGCTCGCTGGTTACGCTGCCGGCCAATACGTGTCTCTACGGCGAATCGAAGTTCTCGACCCGGATCGACAAGAGCGGGAACAACGACATGTTCTCGCTGGGCGATGGAGCTGAACTCCGTGAGTTGTATTTGGAGGGGCGTGGCGACATCAACACAGCCGGGCGTGGCATCGTTATTGGCGTTGATGGGCATCAGAACGTAATCAATTGTCGCATCATCAACTTCCCGGATTTCTGTGTCGAATACACAGATACGAACGGTGGATCGCAATCTATCTTCGAAAATTGTGAAATTAGCCGGTACAACGCGCCACGTGGAAGCGGGAAATATTCCATCAACATGCCATTCGCCTTAGCTGCTGGTGCTACGCCTCGAAGCTTTATCAGCATGCAAAGCAATGGCACACCGACATTCAATTTCGGTGGCTGCAACAATGTCTATATCCGGGGTGGGTACCTCAGCGATATGAATTTCTCGATCAATAGCCGCGCCGTTCTTATCATCGGTGCTCGTATCGGGATGGATAACCCACTGCAAATTTCCGGTGCGGAGATTGTTATCGTTGGATGTGATGTCGGGCCGCAGGTTGTTTTGACGCCTGGTGTTCAAGGGGTAGTGATCGGCCCCAATAGTTACAACAACCTCCCGGTTGTGGATAACAGCGCCAACGGACGCAATCTCATCTATCACTGGGACGTGAGCTACACGCCAACGCTAGGGAATGATGGCGGCGGCGCCTTTGTTGGCACAGGGGTAATCAACGGACGGTGGTCGCGGCAAGGCAGTCTGGTCAATGTGGTGATTGAATTCACCATAGGTGGCACAACCAGCTTAGGGGCATCAGGCTCGGCGCTGTACTTCACGCTTCCGACGCAGGCGCCGAATGCTAACGATCTGACGCAGGCTTGCGGCACTCTGTATCTCACTCGGAATGGCACCGTCTACACCGCAGTCTGTTTCGTTCCTCTGCCTTCGAGCGGCCAGCGCGTGTATATGATCCGAGACACAAGCGGGTACATCACCCCTGTTACCCCTGGCGCTGGATCGTCCATTGGGGATCAGTACCGGCTTGAATTCACCTATTCCGTTGGTGCCTGAGTTCATTTGATCCTCCCGGGGGAAGTCATGGAAGCAGTGCAAGGCAAGCGCAAATGGTTTGACACAACGATCAGCCTTCAGTGGCTGGTCGGTGCGGCAATCAGCGCCATTGCAGCGGCAGGGGCTACGGCTGCCGTCTGGTTCAGCTTGGTCGGAAGAGTCCAGGCGCTTGAGCTGAAGGACATCGACCACGCTGCGCACTTCTCGCGCATCGAGGCGGATCTTCGGCAACAGCGCGCGGACGTGAAGGAGCAACTGAACGGTATCGGGCAGGACGTGAAGGAGATTCGCGGCTACCTGATGGACAACGCCGCCGGTAATCGGCCAGACATGCGGAGGTGGTCGCGATGAGGCAATTTCTCGTGGCACCGTGGGCGGAGATTAAGAAGTGGTGGTCGCCTAAGATCGGCGTGATCGGCATTGTCCTGCTTGCCGCAGTGCCGGCAATTGCGGACCAGTGGCCGAACTTCGCGCCTGGGCTTCTCGCGCTGTTCCCGAAGCATGGCGCGCAATGGGTACCTATCGTTGGGGCTCTGCTGGCGGTGCTGGCGAGGATCATCAGCCAGGCGGCAGTGATCGAGGCGTTTCGTCGGCTGTTCACGAAGAAGGGTGGCAACGATGACCCCGCGTGAATTCGTCCGAGGCCCGCTAGCTGACGCGCTCGATATCCTGCCCGCCGCAATGAACAAGCCTGAGGCGCAGGTTATGGTGACGGCCATCTGCCTTCAGGAATCCGGGCTGAACCATCGAAAGCAGTTGGGCAATGGTCCGGCACGGGGCTTCGCTCAGTTCGAGCTTGGCACACGCCAGACGCGCGGCGGTGTCTGGGGTGTCTACCTGCACGATGCGAGCCGGTTCTGGCTCGACAAGTTGTGCGCGGCGCGCGGCGTCCAGTTCCTTCCGGAATCTATCTGGCGCGCGCTTGAGACTGATGACGTGCTGGCGGCTGGTGTTGCGCGCCTGCTGCTGTTCACCGATCCCAAGCGCCTGCCAGCCGTGGACGACGCCGACGGTGCATGGGGGCTGTACCTGCGTACCTGGCGCCCCGGCAAGCCACGGCCTGAGACCTGGCCAGATTGCCATACGAAGGCACGGATCGGAGTCGCGTCATGACCGGACTAATCGAGATCGCTCTGAAAGTCGGCCCGTGGATGCTGGCCGTACTGGGTCTGTTGTTCGGATGGTCTCGCCACAAGCAAGCGCAGACAACCACGGCGCAGGCCAAACAGTCACAGGCCGAGGCGAATGCCAAGGTCGCGAATATCCAGAAGTCAGAGGCGGAAGCCAATGCTGCTGTCGCGCAGGAGGCCGGCAAAGCGGTCAAGGAGAGAACAGATGCCGAAAATCGGATTGCTGCTGACCCTTCTGGGGAGTCTTCTCGCATCCTGCGCGACCAGTGGTCCCGCGACTGATCCGGAACCACAGGTAATCACGCGCACCAGGATTGTCGATACCGGTTGCGACTGGACGACGCCAATCATGGTCAGCAAAGCTGATGTCCTGACAGACGGCACTGCCGACCAGATCCGCGCCCATAACGAGACAGGCTCCAAGCGCTGCAACTGGAAGCCGAAAGCTTAAGCTAGCGCCCGGCTAGGGTGCGCGCTATCGTGCTGTCTTGTCTTTCACCCTGCTAAGTGCAGCAGTGAACTGGTTGGACGGGGGTGCTCGCATCATTCGTTCGACGCGTTCCTCGATCACGACGTCCGGCTTCTCCTGTTCGACAAATCGCAAGAATATTTCGTCATTAGGCTGCCCCCATATATAGACTACGCGCTTAAATGTGCTACTCAGATATGGCTTAAGCACGGTCATGAACGAATCATGGAAGACAAGAGCTGTTCCGCGCTTTCCCTTACAGGTGGAGGCCGTCATCCACGACATCGAAGAGACGTCCAATCCGACAGGGGTGGCGACTTGAGCCGGCGCCAGGCATTCAGTGAAGGGGCGTCTCGAAACTTGGTCGCGTTCGCCGGCCGTAAAACGGGCCATCTGTGCCAGATCGCGTAGTTCAGGTTGCTGATCTGACACGAAATCGTTGTCAACAAGCTCGACCGGACGATAGCTGTTGCCGAGTGATTTCATGATCTCGCGATACCCGACGAATGCGCCATACGACGTCCAATGCGTATCCGTGCGGAAGTACAGATCGTCGTCGCCGCTTTTCGCCCGTTTCACGAGGTCCGGAGATAGATCCACGAGCACATCGCTGCGTCCTATCTGCTCCGCCAGTCTAGAGAAACGAGATTTTCCATCCCATTTGTATCGGTTCGGTAGATAGTCTCCGTACACCGTGTGCTTGTCCGGGGCGACGACGAAACGGTAGGTGATACCTTGGCGCTCTAGCCATGCAGCGCGATCTCGCAGCGACCCTCTCCATGCTGAGACATCGGCATCTGTCACCTTGGCGAGCCGTTGCATATCAGTGAGCGAATCCTCGGCGGTATAGAACAGCCATCCATCCTTGCCAAGGATCACCTTGGGTGATCCGGATGTGCGGAATACCCGTTGTGCAACTTGGCTGTGTAGCGTCAGAAATGACTCACGCAATCCGAAATGGTCATTCGCGTATCGCTCGAAACGCGCTGGAAAAGAGGTGAGGCTTTCCTCTGTGAGCGCGAGTTCAGGGAAAACCGCCAGGTTTCGCTTTTCGGCGGTGACGTTGTCCGGTGCCCACATCATGATAAATGGGACGAAGATCGCGGCGGCGAAGAAGGTGCTCTGTGCCAGGTTAAACGCGGACCTCTTGTTGATCGATCGCATGTTAGAACCTGAAATAGATGAACGGGTTGTAGGTCGTGGTGGCGAGCCCGGCGATGCACAGTAGGAGGATCAGCGCTGTCGAGAGGGATCGAACCGACATCACAATAGCGCTGTCTCCTTCGATGGCAAGATTCCTCACCCATCCTGGCAGGGGCTCATGCGCGTGAGACGGATAGCGGCGATCTGCCCAATCCCGACTCATGTAGATGAAGGCCGGCGTCGACAAGAGGAATGCTAGCCCGATAGTGAAGATCGCTTGGCTGTCCAGCATGGCGGCGATCTGCGGCGTCAGGCCCGATGCGGCACCGCCCAGGAACATCGCGCGAAGATAGGCGATGGCGCCGCTGAACGTGTCGGCCCGGAAAAAGACCCAACCGATCATAACCATCAGCACCGTGTAGGCGGTCGATACTACTGCCGGCGAATTGTCGATGAGCTTCCCGAACCGGCCTCGCTCTATGATGAGCAGAACGCCGTGGTAGATACCCCAGATCGCGAAGTTCCAGCTGGCCCCGTGCCATAGTCCGCACAGGAAGAACACGGCGAAGAGGTTCAACCGCACACGTAATCCTGACCCTCGGTTCCCGCCGAGCGGGATGTAGAGGTAATCACGGAACCACGTCGAAAGCGACAGGTGCCAGCGCCGCCAGAACTCCCGGACCGAGCGCGAGATGTAGGGGTAATTGAAATTCTCGGTCAGCTCGAAGCCGAACATGCGCGCGAGCCCAATCGCCATGTCGGAGTAGCCGGAGAAGTCAAAGTAGATCTGGAGGGTGTAGCAAATGATCCCGATCCAGGCAGAGGACGCGGAAAGTGTTCCGGCAGGCGTGTTGAATGCCTGATCTGCGATCTGGCCAAGGGTATTTGCAATCAGCACCTTCTTACCAAGGCCGAAGACGAAGCGCTCGACGCCAGAAGAGAACCGCTCGAGCGTATTGTTTCTCCGCAGAATTTGCTCGGCGACATCGTGGTAGCGGATGATCGGGCCGGCAACCAGTTGTGGGAAAAGCGAGATGTACAGCCCCATGTCGAGAGGGTTCTTCAAAGCTTGGGCCTGCCTCCGATAAATGTCCACCAGGTACGAAATGGCGTGGAACGTGAAGAACGAGATGCCGACAGGGAGGGGCAGTTGTTGCGTCGTGATCGTATGGTGAATGACCGGGCCCACTAAGCTGTTGAAGCTAGTGATCAGGAAATGGGCGTACTTGTAGTGCGCCAGCACCAAGAGGTTGATCGTCACGCCAGTGCCGAGAATTGCAAATTCGATGCGCTTGCGCGGAGCGTGGGCCATCATTAGCCCGACCGCCCAATTGAACATGATGGAGACGAGCATCAGCGCGATGTAGATTGGCTCGCCCCACGCGTAGAAAATCAGGCTCGCTCCGAGCAGTAGCAGGTTCCGGTACCGGACGCTCAGTAGGTAGTACAGCCCCAACGTTATGGGCAGGAAGACAAACAGGAAGGCGATTGAACTGAAGACCACAGCTTGCTCTGTTGTTTTTTATCGGTTGCGGGTGACAAGGGCTTACTGGTGCACCTACGCTGCAAAACGCCGGACATTTTAACGTAGTGCATCCTGCCGAAGTCGCAAAAATCGGCATAAGGTGTCGGAAGCAAAAATGCCGCAACTGTGGTGGTTGCGGCAGATTAGCGGTTCAGTTTTTCTGGGACCGTTCCTGGTGGAAGGACGACCAGAACGTCTGTGGGCATCGTTGCTTCGGATCAGCAGCACGCATGTAGTCACAACGGTATTTCGAACTGGATATCCGGTCCGAGACGTATCCGTACCCGAGCAGGACGATAAGCAGGAACAACAGAAGCGGGAGGCCAGCGCGCTCGCTGGTCGATTTCAGGAAGTCCATGGGCTCGCGATCAAAGGATGGGGAGGACTACTGGACCCGGTCCGGCTCTATCGGCCAGTCGGAAGACTATAAGGCATTTTTGGCGATTTGCTGAGTACAACTGTTCGGATATACAGTGCTTGGATGTCTACCGGCTTCCAACCTACAGCCCCGCCCATGCCTTCATATGTGATCTCAAAGGAATGGGCATGCCGTACCTGTTCGCGCCTCAAGATCACTATGGCGCAGGAATATCCCCACCCCAGGATGCGTCTGGACTGCCAACTTGGGAATCCGTGTCCGCTGAAAGGGTGCGATGACTGGCAGCGGGAAATGGGGGGGTGGATTGACCGTTTATAACAGGCATCTAACCCATTGATTTATATAGGGCCGATTAGGGCGCTTTACGGGTGTGCGAAGCCATATAAAAAGGCGCTTAACCTCTTGATATAAAAGGGGAAAGCGCCTGTCTTTCGAGCCTAAGGTCGCTGCATGCGGGCTCGCGGGGAAACGGATATCGCCTAGCGGTTTTCGATCACGCGCGAGCGGATAAACGCGTCGTGCGCCATCAGCGTTTCGGCCCAGCCGGCCGGCGGCACCAGGCTGATATCGGTAATCACGTAGCCGATGTCGCCTTCGGTCTGCAATTGCTGGGCCTCGATGTTGGCGCCGATTTCGGCCAGCGCCTGGTTCAGATGGGACAGCGTGCCGGGACGGTTGTAGTGAATGTTCAGTACCCGCGCCGGCGAATCCAGCGGATTGGGCTGGATCTGCGGCAGATTCACCGCGCCGATTGTGGCGCCCGTTTCCAGGAAGTTGGCCAGCTTGGTGGCCACTTCCACGCCGATATTCTCCTGCGCTTCCTCCGTGCTGCCGCCCACGTGCGGCGTCAGGATCACGTTTGGCTTACCCTGCAGCGGGGTCACGAACCGGTCGGCGTTGCTGCGCGGCTCTTCCGGGAACACGTCGATGGCCGCCCCGGCGATGTGGCCATCGTCCAGCAGTTTCGCCAGTGCCTCGATATCGACGACGGTACCGCGCGAAGCGTTGAGCAAGATGCTGCCCGGTCGCATCGCGGCCAACGCCTTGGCATTGAGCAGGTTGCGGGTCTGGGGCGTGGCAGGGACGTGCAGCGTTACCACGTCGGCAGCGCCCAGGGCGTCTTCCAGCGAATGCATCGGCACCGCGCCGCCAATCGACAGGCGAGGGCGGATGTCGTAGAACACCACGCGCATGCCCATGGCTTCGGCCAGGATGCCCACCTGCGCACCGATATTGCCGTAGCCGATCACCGCGATGGTCTTGCCGCGTATCTCGAACGATCCCTTTGCCGACTTCTGCCACTCGCCCTGGTGCGCGGCGCGGCTTTTCTCGGGCACGCGGCGCATCAGCATGATGGTCTGGCCGATCACCAGTTCCGCCACCGAACGCGTATTGGAGAACGGCGCGTTGAACACCGGAATGCCGGCATGGGCTGCGGCGTCCAGGTCGACCTGCGACGTGCCGATGCAGAAGCAGCCCACACTCAGCAGGCGCCCGGTGTTGGCAAAGTGATCGGCGGTCAGGTGCGTGGCCGAGCGGATGCCCAGCAGGTCGTGGTCGCGTACGGCGGCCAGCAGCGGGTCGCCCGCCAGCGCCTTGCTCTGGGTGGCGACGTCGATATGGTGGCGGCCCAGTAGTTGCTGCCCGCTGGCGTGGATGTTTTCGAGGAGGATTGCGCTTGCCATGATTCGGGCGTACTTCAGGAGAGTTGAGAAGGCATGTCAGGCGTCCTGTCCCGGACGCGCACACCCAGACCATAGCACCGAACCTTTCCCGTGATGGCGATGTGGGCAAGGCACATCCGAAATGGATGTCATCATACAAGTGCTTGCTGAGCGGCGATTTTTCTCATAGGATGTCGGACAACTATAAAAGGTCCGTCCGGACCCCACAATCCGACGAGGAGACAACATGGAGAAGAAAAAGGCGGGCGTGGATGCCCATCGTCGTCACTGGCTCAAGGCCGGCGCTGCGCTCGGCGCTGCAGCCGCCAGCGGTCAGGCGCTGGCCCAGGCCTTCGAATTCAAGGCCGCGCAACGCTACCCGGACCCGGCGGTCGAGATCCTCGACCCGAGTTTCGGCAAGTACCGGCTGTTCAGTTCGACCGTGGAGCAGGTGGCCACCGGATTCCGCTGGGTGGAAGGTCCGGTCTACTTTGCCGACGGCCGCTATCTGCTGTTCTCCGATATCCCGAACAACCGCATCATCAAGTTCGACGAAACCTCGAACCAGTGGAGCGTGTTTCGCTCGCCGGCCAACTTCACCAACGGCCATTGCCGCGACCGGCAGGGCCGCCTCGTCAGCTGCGAGCACCTGACGCGGCGTGTCACCCGCACCGAGTACGATGGGTCGATCACGGTGCTTGCCGACCGTTACCAGGGCAAGCGTTTCAACTCGCCGAACGATATCGTCTGCAAGTCGGACGGTTCGCTGTGGTTCACCGACCCGCCGTTTGGCATCGCCGGCGACTGGGAAGGCGACAAGGCAGCCTCGGAACTGCCGCACGCGGTCTATCGGATCGATCCGAAGGACAACAGCGTGACGCAGGTCATTGCCGACCTGAATGGTCCGAACGGGCTCGCATTTTCGCCAGACGAGAAGAAGCTCTACGTGATCGAATCGCGCGCCCAGCCATATCGCGTGATGTGGGCCTACGACGTGGGCGCCGACGGCCAGCCTGGCAACAAGACCAGGCTGATCGACGCCAATGGACCGGGCGCGCTCGATGGATTCAAGGTGGACGTGGACGGCAATATCTGGGCTGGCTGGGGCAGCAGCGGCGCACCGGGCGCGGATCCGTCAAAGCTTGACGGCGTACGCGTATTCAACGCCCAGGGCAAGGCCATCGGCCATATTCACCTGCCCGAGCGTTGCCCGAACCTGTGCTTCGGTGGCCCGAAGCGCAATCGCCTGTACATGGCCAGCAGCCATTCGGTGTATGCGCTGTATGTGGAGACGCGCGGCGCGGTCTGAACGGCGTCGCGGGCGATTCGCCCATTCGCAGCCGGCAACCATGCGATCGATATCCGTACCAAGACGACAGTCGCAGACCGGCGTCGCCAGCGTCGGTGTGCGGGAATTCATGGCGTCGCAGCATGGTGAACTCCAGTTCGATAACGATGGCAGGAACGAAGGAAGCGGGAATAAAATCCCGCGCCGGATTCCATCGCACCTGCCTGTTATTCCGTTATCTGCGGTCAATACGAAAACCATGACGGACCGGATTTCAAGGCGACGCCACGATTCAAAAAAACATTGAATTCACTCGCCGAGAAAACTGAATTCCAGTTGGGCGGGAATCTGAGACGATTCAGTACCTTTTCCGTACCGCAGCGCCCATCGCCCGCAAGGAGACTCCATGAATCGCGCACGTTCGGCCGTCCTCGGTGTCATGACCGTGGGGAGTCTGCTGTCGCCTGTGGCCGGGCATGCTACCGAAGGCGCGCTCGGCCGGCCGGTGGCGGGCACTAGCGTGTCGGCGAACGTGGCGGTGATTCCTGACCAGCCGGTGTGGATTGCCAACCTGCAGCAGCTTTATATGGATGGCTCGATCAGCAGCGGCCGCGAGGTGCCGATTGGCGGGCGGACCACGGCGGGCATCGACGCCAAGATCGCGTTCACGCTGGCCACGATCATGAAGGTCTGGGACACCGGACCCGGTGCCTGGAATTTCGCGTCGAGCTTCACGCTGCCGTACGTCTGGACGACAGTGCATACCAGTGCCGTGTTCACCGGCCCCGGCGGCAGTACGTTCTCGCGCGGCGCCTCCGACCGCGCGTCGAACCTCTATGACATGTATTTCAGCCCGCTGATTGCCGGCTACCACTTCTCGAAGACCACCCATATGGCGTTGAGCTTCAACGTCTGGGCGCCCACCGGCCAGTACGACAAGAACGCGCTGGCCAATCCCAGCCTGAACAACTGGACGTTCGTGCCACAGGTGGCCTTCACGCACCTGATGCCGCAGTACGGGCTCGAATTCAACGCCGTGGCGGCCTTCCAGTTCTACACGCGCAATACGGCCACCGACTACCAGAACGCGCCGCTGCTCACGCTGGACGTGATGGGGGTGAAGAAGTTCGGCAATTGGGGGGCGGGGCTGGTCATGGGCACGGTGCAGCAGCTTGGCAGCGATACCGGCCCCACGGCCGACCGCCTGAACGGCTTCCGCGGCCACGATTTCACGATCGGCCCGATCGTCACGTACGACACCAAGCTGGGTGGCAAGGCGCCGCTGTCATTCAGCCTGCGCTGGGTGCCCACGGTGACCAGCAAGAACCGGCTCGACAGCACGGCCACGGTCATGGGCACCGCCACGCTGGTGTTCTGATTCCGGGCGCCAGCCGCCAAATTATCACGAAAACATCACTTTCCCGTCATGTGACGTTGTCATCATCGCGCACAGAGATGAGCCAGTCAGTGCGGCTGGACCTTTGGGCGCGCCGATCCGTTGACGTTTGACCTCAAGGCCGAAGGCGCGCGGCAAGTTGGGTCGAGATATCAACAGGATAGCAGGGAAGTTTCATGCATTACACGAAGTCTGCAATCAGCCTGGCGGCGGCATTGACCGTCGCTTTTGCGTTCTATGGCTGCAACGGCGGCGACAATACCAGCGGCACCGGCAGCAACAATGGCACCACACCGCCCGCCACTACCACGCCCCCCGCGCCTGAAAAGCCGCAGGCCGAAGTCACCGGCAGGTGGACCACCGGCGACCTGCACGTGCACACGATCGAATCCGACGATGCGCAAAACAAGCTCGTCGATGTGCTGGACCAGGCCATGATCACCAACAACCTGGACTGGACGGCCATCACGAACCATCTGCGCGTGTCCACGCGCGACCAGAACGGCACCGCCATCGTGGGCGGCCCGCTGCCTTTCTCGAAGGCGATGGCCGACTACGAGATCCCGGCCGTGCGCCAGCTCCAGGTCAATGGCAGCTACACCAGCAAGCTGATCTTCTCGGCGTTCGAATGGGACATGCCGACCCACGACCACATGAACGTGGGAATCTTCGCGGGCGCGCCGCTGGCAACCGCCACCAAGGCCGCGAACCAGTTCGAGTATTACTTTACCGACCGCCCGGCGGCCCAGTTCGACGCCGTGGACGTGGCCAACTGGAACGCCGCGGGCACCAAGGGCTACACCACGCACGCCGACGCCGTGCGCGCCGTGGCCTGGCTGCGTGACAACTTTCCCGACACCAGCTACGCGCTGATCAACCACCCGTCGCGCAATAGCGGCAAGTACACGGCCGCCGACTACCGCGAGTTCAACGACACCGCCCCGAACATCGTGTTCGGCGTGGAGGGCATGGTCGGCAACCAGATGGAACCGGACCGCGGCGGCTACACCACCGCCTATGTCGATGCCAACCTCAAGAACCGCGTCTATGGCGGCGTGGACTACGTGGTGGCGCAGGTCGGCGGCATCTGGGACGCCCTGCTGGGCGACGGCCGCCGCTTCTGGAACGTGGGCGACTCCGACCACCACTTCAAGACCATCGGCGCCAACAGTTCGGGCTATTTTCCGGGCGAGTACGCCAAGACCTATGTCTGGATCGAGAACAGGAACACCGGCATCAAGGGCGTGCTGGAAGGTGTGCGCTCGGGCAGGATGTTCTCGGTCTTCGGCGACCTGATCAACGCGCTGGACTTCAACATCGCCAGCGCTGACGGCAAGGGCGAAATGGGCGGCGAACTCAAGGCCCGTGCCGGCGAGACGGTAACCGTGACCATCCGCTTCAAGAGCCCGGACCGCAACAACTACCAGTATCCGGTCAATGGCGGCGTCAACGTCAACATGCGCCCGGTGGTGGACCATATCGACCTGATCGCCGGCGATGTCACGCCGCGCGCCGCGGCCGGCACGCCGGGCTACGGCAAGGACACCAACGACTCGACGAAGGTGATCGCCACGTTCACGTCGGCCGACTGGAAGGTGGACAAGGACGGCTACAACACGGTGAGCTATACCTACAAGGCCGCCAAGAACCAGTATTTCCGCCTGCGCGGCACGAACCTTGGCATGAATGTGGCCGGCGAAACGTCCAACGGCAATCCGTTGCCGGACCAGAAGATCACGGTGACGGAAGACAATGCGCGCTTCAACGCAATCAACGCGCGCAACTACAACGACCTGTGGTTCTATTCGAACCCGGTGTTCGTGACGGTCGGCTCCTGAGGCCGATCAGCGCCGGTGCCGCCTAGTGGCCCAGCGTCTGGAGCCAGAAGGGCAGGCCCGCGCCCGCCATGGCCACCGCCAGCGGTGCCAACTGGGCCAGGCCCGCGCCAAGGCTGCGCAGGGTGGGGTAACGCGGGGACGGGAGTGTGCGGGAACGTGACATGGTGCCGGGGTTGTGGGAATCTTGAGGGCATCATGCGCCGTGGTACCTGAATGGCACCTGAGCATACTGTTCAGGCGCCGTTCAGCTTGCCCGGCCGAGAATGCCGCCGATGACTGCCTCGCCCCCACCCACATCCGCCGTCGCGGGCTTGCCCGCCTTCCGTGCCGCCACACGTCTGCGCGGCGCCTGCCGCATGTTGATCCTGCTGGCCGTGCTGGGCGCGGCGGGCAGTGCCGGCGTGGCCCAGGCCGATACCGACGCCGACCGGGCCCGCGCGGCCCTGCGCTCCGGCGAGATCCTGCCGCTGGCCCGCATCCTCGACACCGTCTCGCGCCAGTATGCCGGTGACGTGATCGACGTGAAGCTGGATCGCGACGACGGCATCTGGCAATACGAAGTGAAGCTGCTGCTGCCCACCGGCACCGTCGCCAAGCTCGAATATGACGCCCGCGACGCCAGGCTGCTCAAGGCCAAGGGACATGATCTCGACCGCGCCCGCAAGCCCTGACCGCCATGCGCATCCTGCTAGTCGAAGACGAAAGCACACTGGCCGCCCAGCTTGCGCAGGCGCTGGCCCAGGCCGGCTATGCGGTGGACCATGCCGCCGACGGCATCGACGCCGAGCACCTGGGCACCGAACATCCCTATGACACGGTCGTGCTAGACCTGGGCCTGCCACGGCTCGACGGCCTGACAGTCCTCAAGCGTTGGCGCCAGGCCGGCAACGACGTGCCAGTGCTGATCCTGACCGCGCGCGACAGCTGGGTAGAAAAGGTGGAGGGCATCGACGCGGGCGCCGACGACTACCTGACCAAGCCGTTCCGCACCGAGGAACTGCTGGCCCGCATCCGCGCCCTGATCCGCCGCTCGGCCGGCCGCACGTCGCCCACGCTGGCGTGCGGCCCCGTGCTGCTGGCGCCGGGCAGCGGACAGGTCAGCGTCAACGGCAATCCGGTCACGTTGACTTCCCACGAGTTCAAGGTGCTCGACTACCTGATGCACCACCAGGGCGCCATCGTCAGCAAGACCACGCTGACCGAGCACATCTACGCCCAGGACTTCGACCGCGACAGCAATACCATCGAGGTCTTCGTGGGGCGGCTGCGCCGCAAGCTCGGTGTCGACGTCATCGAGACCGTGCGGGGCCTGGGCTACCGCATGCGGCCCCCGGCCAGCAGCGCATGAAGCGCGCCTCGATCGCCCGGCGCCTGCTGGGTATCGCCACGCTGTGGATCGCCGGCACGCTGTGCACCACCGGCTGGCTGCTGGATACGCTGTTCGGCCGGCACGTCGACCGCACCTATATTGCCGAACTGGACCGCGACCTGACCAGCCTGGCGGCCGCGCTGGAATGGCGCACCGACGGCAAGCTGGAACTGACGCGCCAGCCCGCCGATCCGCGCTTCGAACTGCCGTATGCCGGCGCCTACTGGCAGGCGTCCTCGGGCAGCCAGACGCTGCGTTCGCGTTCGCTCTGGGATGTCGATATCCCCGCGGCCGTGGCGCGCCGCGTGGGCGAGGGCGACGCCGATATCCGCGTCGGCCCGCGCGGCCAGTCGCTGCTGGTCAAGGCGCGCCGCCTGCAACTGACCGGCGCCGATACCCCGGTCGACATCACCGTGGCACTGGACCGCACCGAGCTGCGGCAGGCCAAGCGGTCGTTCCGCCATTTGCTGTGGCTGTCGCTGGGCGTGCTGGGCCTGGGCATTCTGGGCGCGGTATGGGCGCAGATCCGCTTCGGGCTGGCGCCGTTGTCCCGGCTGCGTGCGGCGGTGGCGCGCCTGCACGCGGGCCAGGAGCCGACGCTGCAAGGCGCCTGGCCCGCCGAGGTACAGCCGCTGGTCGACGAGATCCACCTGCTGCTACGGCGCAATCACGAGGCCGTGGAACGGTCGCGCCGGCAGGCGGCAGACCTGGCGCATGCGGTCAAGACGCCGCTGGCCATCCTGGCCAATGACGCGGCGACGTTGCCCGCGCCCGCGTCGCAGCGCGTGTCGCAGCAGGTGGACGCCATGCGTCAGCAGGTGGACCGCCACCTGGCGCGTGCCCGGGCGGCCGGGGCGGGCGGTGCGGCCGGGGGCGCGGTGGCGGTGCGGCCCGCCGTGGACGAACTGGTGCGCGCGCTGAGCCGCCTGCACGCCGACAAGCCCATCGCCGTCGATATCGAAGGCCAGGCCAGCTTCGCCGGCGACCGCCAGGATCTGGTCGAAATGCTCGGCAACCTGCTGGACAACGCGTGGCAGTGGGCTCAGACCAGAATCCGCGTCGACATGGTGACGCAGGCGGCCGAGCTGGAAATCCGCATCGACGACGATGGCCCCGGCATGCCGGCTTCCGCCATGACGCGGGCCGTGCAACCGTACGCGCGGCTCGACGAGTCGGCCGAAGGCAGCGGGCTGGGGCTGGCCATCGTGCGCGATGTCTGCGCGCTGTACGGCGGCCGCTTCGAACTGGCCACCTCGCCGCTGGGCGGGCTAGGCGTGCGCGTGCGGCTGCCGGCAGCGGTCGCGGCGAGCTGACGGTTTGCGCCCCCTCCCGCAAGGGGAGCAGGGTGCCGCATCGCCCATCGGGTATCATCGCGCCCTTTGCCGTTTGCGGTTCCCCCGCTGTCATCCCTTGTCTTCCGCCGTACCCCGCGCCGGGCAGGCCATTCGCCGGCGCCAGCGCCCGCCTGTCGCCCCGGCGCGCCTGCTCGGGCCGCAGCACTTTGCCTACTACCGTGGCTACCTGCAGGGTCTCGACCTGGGCCGGCTGGCCGCGCGCTATCTGACGCCGGGGCTGGACCTGCGGCAGGCACGCAGCACGGTCGCGTGGATCGAAACCGAGCTGGCTCGCGGCGTGAAACGGTTGGCCACCCGCCCACGCGCCGATGGCGAGGCGGCGCTCCTGACGGAAAAGACCTGGCTCGCGATGATCGTGCCGCCGGCCGCCGAGAGCGCCTCGGCGCGCCAGACGCGCCAGCGCAAGCTGCTGCGGGCGCTGGATGCGCTGCAGCCACTGCTGCTGGTGCGCCCATTGGCGGGCGATGCCGTGGCCGGGTGGTTCACGCCCGCCATCGCCGACCGGCTCGCGCAGACGGGCTGGACCACACTGGCGTCGCTTGCGGCAGCCATCGCCGCCGATCCGCGTCGCTGGCATCGCCACGCCCACGGCATCGGCGAAGCCACCGCGCGCGAGATCGAGGCATGGCTGGAGACACACGCGATGGCGCCGCACCGCGCGGGTATGCCCGACACGCGGCATGCCGAATCCCCGGTGCTGGTCCCGCTGGAATCACTGCGGCACGCGCCGGCGCAGGCCGATGTTCAGGCCATCCAGACCTGGCTCGAAGAGTACGGCCCGGAAGGCGGTCACACGTGGCGCGCTTACCGCACGCAGGCCGAGCGCCTGCTGCTCTGGGCCATTTTCGTGCGGGGCAAGTCTCTCGCCACACTGGACGCTGACGACTGCGAAGCCTACCTGGCGTTCCTGTCCGACCCGCAACCGGCCGCGCTATGGGTGGGCCGGCGTGGCTCGCCGCGTAATGGTCCTGACTGGCGGCCGTTCGAAGGCTCGCTGTCGCCGTCAAGCATTGGTCATGCGAGCCGGATCCTGAAGACGCTCTGTGCGTGGCTGACCCGGCAGGGCCAGCTGCTCGACAACCCGTTTGCATCGGCGGTACCGCCCGCCGCGGCCGCTGCGCCGCGCATCCAGGCGGAGCGCAGCCTCAGCCGCACCCAATGGCAGCATCTGAAGCGGTACGTGGGCGGGCTGCCCGCCGACGATCCGCGCACGGTACGCCTGCAGTTCATGCTGCGGCTGGTCCATGCCACGGGCCTGCGCGTATCGGAGCAGGCGCAGTTGACGGTGGCGCATCTGTCGCAATCCGATGGCTGGCGGCTGCACGTGCCGGGCAATCGGCCTCGCACGAACGACCTGCCCGAGACGGTTGTCGATGCCTTGCGCGATCACACCGAAGCGCGCGGGCTGGGGCGCGACGTCGAACGGTTGCCGGCCGACACGCCGCTGATTGGCCGCGTACTGGGCGAAGGCGATGACACGCCGTTATCCGTCGCACAGGTAGCGGCGATCTGGAAGCGGTGTTTCACGCGCGCGGGTCAAGCGCTGGCGGACGAAGATCCCACCGCGGCTACCCGGTTTGCCAAGGCCAGCGCGCACTGGCTGCGGCACACGGCCGGCGCCCACGCGCTGGCGCGAGGGATTGGCCGCAAGGCCGTGCAACACCAGCTGGGTCACGCATCGGTCAGCACAAGCGCCGCCTATGCCGACCCGGACCTGCACTGACCGCCAGACACACTGGCCGGTCCGGCCGCCATCGACCACCATTCCGGCGCGCCGCCACACAGGTGGCCACGTCCGACGCCGGGCAGGCGCCGGCGTCGCCTGCTCAGGCGTGATCGCCGTGCGGTGCGTTGCCCACGTAGGGAATCGCGTCCTCGACCACATCCCAGATATAGCGGCCCGACGGGCTCTGCTGTTCTTCGACGATGTGGGCCACCAGGCCGGCCGCGCGGGAAATCACCGCAAAGCCGCGCATCACGGCCGTCGGTACGCCGATTTCGCCCAACAGGGCGGCCACGGCGCCAGTGGCATTGATCGTGATCGCGCGGCCATAAACCTCGTCCACGGCGGTGGACAGCCGCTTCAGCGCGCCGATATGCGCCCCGTCCAGATCCGCTTCGGCTTCACCCAGTTCCAGCAGCTTGTAGGCGCGCGGGTCTACCGGCTTGTGCAGATGGTGGCCAAAGCCGGGCACGGGCGCCTTGCGCGCCTTGCAGTCGCTGGCAATGGCCAGCGCCTCGGCGTCCGGGTCCTGCGCGGCCAGGATGCGGTCCAGCAGCGCCGAGCAGTTTTCCATGGTGCCGACGAACGAACTGCCCACGGCCAGCAGCCCGGCCGACACCGCGCCCTGCAGGTTCTCGGGGGCGCTCATGTAGATCAGGCGCGTGGCAATTGCGCTGGGCGTCAGGCCGTGCTCCATCAGCACGACCAGCACCATGTCAGCGATGCGGATGTCCACCGGCCGGGGCGTGCGGCCCAGGATCTGCATCAGCATCACCTCGGTGAACGTGGTCTTGCCGAGCAGGTCTTCCACGAGATTGGCGTCGCCATAGTGAAGGCTGGTCAGCGTATGGCTGCAGAGGCGGGTCACCGGCTTGTCTTGTTGGCGCATGCTTGGTCTCCGGATGGCTGTGCGGCCAGGGCATGGTCGCGCACGGTGTTCTTCAGTACCTTGCCCACCGTCGAGCGCGGCAGGCTGGCGTGGAAATGAATCTGCTTGGGCGTCTGCACGGGCCCGAGCCGCTCGCGCACGAACGCGATCAGGTCCGCGGCGGCGGCCTCGCAGCCTTCGCGCAGTTGCACGGCCGCGTGGACGGCCTCGCCCCATTTGTCGTCGGGCACACCGAACACGGCGCATTCATGCACGGCAGGATGCTGGCCCAGGGCGTTTTCCACGTCGATCGGGTAGACGTTGAATCCGCCTGTGATGACCACGTCGCGCAGGCGGTCCTTCAGGTACAGGAACCCGCGCGCGTCGATCAGGCCCCGGTCTCCGGTATGCAGCCAGCCGTCGATGATTGTGGCGGCGGTCAGGTCGGGACGCTTCCAGTAGCCGGTCATGACGAGGTCGCCACGCGCCACCACTTCGCCCACTTCGCCGGCGGGCAGCAGGCGGCCGTCGGGGGCCATGATCGCCACGTCGCTGAACCAGGTCGTGCGGCCCACGGAGGCGAGGTTCCGCTCGTCGTCGAAATCGTCGGGGCCGATCACGGTCAGCAGCTGCGGCGCCTCGGTCTGGCCGTAGGTGGTGGCCACCACGGGACCGAAGAAATCGCGCGCCTGGCGGATCTTTTCCGGCGGCATCGGCGCGCCGCCATAGATCAGCCGGCGCAGGGCGGGGTAATCGGCGCGCGTGGTGCCCGGCAGCGCCATCAGCATGTAGATCAGCGTGGGCGGCATGAAGCAGACCGTGCCGCGCCGGTCGCGGAAGCAGGCGCGTACCGCTTCGGCGCCGCTGCCTTCCATGATCACGTGGCAGCCGCCCTGGGCCAGGATCGGCATTACGTAGGTGGACGTGCCGTGCGTGATCGGCGCGGCCATCACGTAGCGGTCCGCCTCGGTGAAGCCCCACGCGTGGATCTGGTTGACGATATTGGCCAGCCACGCGCGATACGGCTGCATCACCCCCTTTGGCGCGCCGGTGGTGCCGCCGGTGAACTTGATGGCCTGGGTGGCATCGCGGTCCAGATCCAGCACAGGGCGCGCGGCGTCGGCGTGCTGCACGATGGCCGAGGCCAGCGTCAGGCCCCGGCCCGGCGCGTGATCGGTGTAGATGCGCACGCCCGGCGCGCCGTCGAGCAAGGCTTCGCACGCGGCATCGAGCACGATGATGCCGGGCTCGGTGGCATCGATGATGCGCCGCAGTTCCGGCTGCGTGCTCTTGGGATTCAGCGGCACCCAGATCTTGCCGCTGGCCAGCACGGCCAGAAGGGCCACGATGTGCTGGGCCGAGTTGCCGGCGCAGATGCCCACGCAGGTCTGCGGCGCGGGGTCGAGCTTGATGAAGTGCGCGGCCAGCGCGGCCACCTGCGCAGCCAGCTCACGGTAGCGCAGCGCGCCGTCCGGGGCATCGATGGCGATGTTGTCGGGCCAGCGGTCGGCGGCGCGCCAGAACAGGTCGATCGGAAACATGATGCTGTCGGACTCCTTAGTTGACGCGTGCGCCCGATTGCTGCACCACGTCGTGCCAGCGTTTGATCTCGGACATCGCGAAGGTGCGGCATTGTTCGGGCGTGCCCGGTTCGGGCGTGGCCGCCAGGTCGCGCATGCGTTCGCGCACGTCGGCATTGCCGAGCGCTTTGTTCAGCGCGGCGTTGAGGCGGTCCACCACGGGGCGCGGCGTGCCGGCCGGAGCGGAGATGGCGAACCACGACTGCACGTCGAAGCCCGGATAGCCGGATTCGGCCACCGTGGGCACGTCGGGCAGCAGCGGCATGCGCTGCGCGCTGGTCACCGCGATGGCGCGCAGCTTGCCGGACTTCACGTGCGGCAGCGCCGAAGGGGTGTTGTCGAACATCGACTGCACCTGGCCGCCCATGAGGTCGGTCACGGCCGGCGCGCTGCCTTTGTACGGCACGTGCAGCATGTTGGCGCCGCTGCGGGCTCGGAAGATCTCGCCGGACAGATGGATCGACGATCCGCTCCCCGATGACGCGAACGTCACTCCATTTGGCGATGTCCTGGCGAGCTTCACGTAGTCGGCCACGGTCTTGACCGGCAGACCGGGATTGACCACCAGTACGTTGGGAATGCGGGCGATCATGCCGACCAGCTCGAAGTCCTTGGCCGGGTCGTAGCTGAGCTTGTCGTAGAGCGTGGCGTTGATGGTGTTGGCGATGGTGTAGACGTACAGCGTGTAGCCATCCGGCGCGGCCTTGGCCACCACCTCGGCGCCCACGTTGCTGTTGGCGCCGGCGCGGTTTTCCACCACCATCGGCTGGCCCAGCGCCTCGCCCATCTTCTGCGCCACCAGCCGGGCCAGCACGTCCGTGGCGCCGCCGGCGGCGTAGCCGACCACCAGCCGCACCGGGCGGCTCGGGAAGGCGGCGGCGTCGGCCAGCGCGGGCGTGGCACCGCACGCCAGGGCGGCGGCAACCAGGGCGGGAAATAGGGTGGGAAGTAGGGCGACGTGGCGAAGAAGGCGCCTGCGCGCCCGGCTGCGGATGGTCATGATGGCTGTCTCCTGTTATTGGATATCGTGGCCGGCACCCGCTGTCCCGATGCTTCTGCGGCATACTGCGGACTGCTTCCCGGCCAGCGAATTCTTTCCCATGCGTGCTCGTACTGCGAATCAAAACGTCCGCCAGGCGGACGTTCCGGCCCAGACCGCCGAAGAGGGCGCACGGGCGTTGCGGCGCGGCCTGACGCTGCTCGATGCCATCCTTGCCGGCGGCAAGGACGGGCTGCGCGTGGTGGATCTATGCCGCGCCGCGGAGCTGGAGCGGCCGACGGTCTATCGCCTGCTGGCCACGCTGATCGAATGCGGCTATGTGATGCAGCGCGGGCGCTTCCGGTACGTCAAGGGCCCCGCGCTGGAGGCGCTGCCGCAGCGCGGCGAGTCCGCCGACCTGGCCGGGCGCCTCAATCCGGTGCTGGCCCGCATCAGCCAGGCCTGCGGCGACGCAGCATTCGGTATCGTCCGCGACGGGGCGTTGTCGCGCTGTATCGCGCGCCATGTCGGTACGCATCCGGTGCAGGTGCTGGTGATCCAGGTAGGCACGCGACAGCCCCTAGGAGTGGGCGCCGCCGGTCTGGCGCTGCTGTCGGCGTTGCCCGACGGCGCCGTGGACGACGTGATCGCAAACAATGCCGACGCCCTGGTGCAGTACGGTGGCATGACGCCGGACCGCATGCGCATCCTGATCCGCGCCACCCGCGAGCGCGGTTATTCGGTGATCGGCAACCACGCCACGCGGGGTGCGCTGGCGGTGGGCATGGCCGTGGCGGATCGCGATGGCGAACCGGTGGCCGGCATCAGCGTGGCCACCACGCTGGCCCGCATGCCGCGCGAACGCCAGCAGCTGCTGGCGCGCGTGATGCGCGATGCGGTGCGGGACCTGCTGCCAGACGGGCTGTAGGCGCGCGCATGGTGGCGGCAACGGGGCCGCTTGCCGAAATCGCTAAATATCGACGCCAAAAAGTCTGAATTCGGTTTCCGCCGGTCACGGCGTAACCTGCCCGCATGCAGTCGGTCCGGCCCGGCCCGGGATGTTCCGACTGTCACGGGAGGACTCGCACGGTGAACGATCTGGCCGATATCGTCGCGCCGCCCCCGCCATCCTGGTGGCCCCAGACGGCGGGCTGGCTCGTGGTCGGCATCTGCGCGCTGTGCGCGTTGCTGTGGCTGGGCTGGCGGATGTGGCGGCACTGGCGCGCCAATCGCTATCGGCGCGCCGCCATCAAGGAACTGGGACGCCTGCAGGCGAGGCTCGACGCCAATGGCCCGGATCGCGCGCAGGCGCTGCTGGCGCTGGCCGAACTGCTCAAGCGCACCGCGCTGGCCGCGTGGCCGCGCGAGACCGTGGCGGCGCTTTCCGGCACATCGTGGCGCGATTTCCTGCTGGCCCATGCCGGCAAGGCAGCGGATGCCGTGCCACCCCTGGCCATGCTGATCGAAACCGAATACCTGGACCGCGCGGCGCTCGGACGCTGGCCGGCGCAACAGAGCCGCGACACCGTTGCCGCCTGCCGCCGCTGGATCGCAGAACATCAGGCGCCGCCGGCATGATCGCGTTTGCCTATCCATGGCTGTTCGCGCTGCTGCCGCTGCCGTTGCTGGTGTGGTGGCGGGTGCCGCCGTACCGCGAAACCAGCGCCTCGGTGCGGCTGCCGTTCTTTGGCGAGGTGGCCAGCGCGGCCGGACTCCAGCCCGCCGCAGGCGCCCACGTGCCACGACGCAACCTGATGCAGCATCTGCTGGCGCCGCTGGCCTGGGCCCTGGTGGTGACGGCCCTTGCCCGGCCGCAATACCTGGAGCCGCCGGTCTACAAGAGCGAGCCCGTGCGCGACCTGCTGCTGGCGCTGGACCTGTCGCAGTCGATGGACACCCGCGACTTCAAGGACCCTTCCGGCGTGGTTGAAGCGCGCGTGCAGGCCGTACGACAGGTGGTCAGCAATTTCGTGGCCCACCGGCCCGGAGACCGCATCGGCCTGATCGTGTTTGGCGATGCACCCTATCCGCTGGCGCCGTTCACGCTCGACCATGCGCTGGTGCGCACGCTGATCGACGACATGGTGCCCGGCATGGCCGGCGCCAGTACATCGCTGGGCGATGCCATCGGGCTCGGCATCAAGATGTTCGACGGCAGCCACGCCGCCGAAAAGGTGCTGATCCTGCTGACCGACGGCAATGACACGGCCAGCCGCATGCCGCCGGCCCAAGCCGCCGACATCGCCCGCACGCGCGGCGTGGTGGTGCACACGGTGGGCATCGGCGACCCTGCCGCCACGGGCGAGCAGAAGGTAGACCTGCAAACGCTGCAGCGCATTGCCGGCACCACGGGCGGGCGCTACTTCTTCGGCGCGGACCAGACAGCGCTGGCGTCGATCTATGCCACGCTGGACCGCGTGACGCCGCACAAGGAAAAGACGCTGAGCTGGCGCCCGCGCCGCGAACTGTTCATGTGGCCGCTGGGCGCCGCCGTGCTGCTGGTACTGGCGTACCAGGTCGCCATGGCGGTCTACGCATACACCGTGGCACGCGCGGCGGTGCCCGACGGACGCAAGGAGTCCTCGGCATGAGCGACGGGTTCCACGCGCTGGCGCAGTTCCATTTCCTGCGGCCCGCATGGCTGCTTGTGCTGATTGCCGCCGTGTGGCTGCCCTGGGCCGTCCGCCGGCAGAGGGATGTGCGGCGCAGATGGCGAGGGACCATCGCGCCACATCTGCTCGATGCGCTGGTGGTACGCGAAGGCCGCCATCGTCCGGTGCGCCCGGTACACATGACCGCGCTGGCTCTGGCGCTGGGAGCGATTGCGCTGGCCGGTCCCACGTGGGAACGCGAGCGGCCGCCGTTCCTGTCTGACAAGGCGCCGCTGGCCATTGCCGTGGACCTGACGCCCGACATGGACGCGATCGACGTCACGCCGACGCGGCTGGAACGCGCCAAACTCAAGATCAAGGCGCTGCTGGCCCATCGCGACGGCGGGCGCACGGCGCTCTATGCCTACGCCGGCTCCACCCATCCGGTACTGCCGCTGACCGACGACGCGGCGCTGTTGCAGACCTTTGTCGATGCGCTGCAGACGGCCATCATGCCCGTGCCGGGCAAGGATACGGCGCGGGCGGTCCAGACCATCGGCGCAGCGTTGTCGAAGGAGCCGGTGCCCGGCACCATCCTGCTGCTGACCGATGGCGTGGAGCCTGCCGCCACGACCGCCCTGCGGCAGCGCGACCCGCGCACGCAGATCGTCGTGCTGGCCATCGGCACGGCGGCAGGCGGACCTTTGAAGGCGGGGAACGGCGCGGCGCCGGGGCTCGATGCTGCGGCGCTGCACCGGCTGCGCGACACCGGCGTCCCGGTGGCGACGCTGACCTCCGACAGCGACGACGACGTGGCCTGGGTGCAGCGCCACGTCCAGTCGCATGTGGAGCAGGGCAGTGCGCAGGACACGCTGCGCTGGCACGACGCCGGCTGGCCGCTCACGATACCGATTGCCGTGCTGGCGCTGCTCTGGTTCCGCAAGGGCTGGACCATCCGCTGGATGGCCTCGCTGACGCTGGCCGCGCTGGTGGCCGCGCCGCCGGCGGACGTGCGGGCCCAGTCCAGCCCGCCGGCACGCGGCTGGCACTTTGTGGATCTCTGGCTCACCCACGACCAGCAAGGCCGGCGCGCCTTCGCACGTGGCGATTACGCGGCGGCGGCCACGCTGTTCGATGATCCGATGTGGCGCGGCGTGGCGTACTACCGCGCCGGGAAGTTCAACGATGCGGCACGGGCGTTTGAGCAGATCGGCACCCCCGACGCCCAGTACAACCTTGGCAACGCGCTGGCGCGACAGAACAAGTACCCCGAGGCGGCCGCCCGTTACCGGCTGGTACTGCAGCAACGGCCCGGCTGGGCGCCCGCCCAGCGCAACCTGGCGCTGATGCAGCAGGCCATCGAGCGCCAGAAGCAGGCCGAGAAGAACGACAAGGGCGACGAGGAGCCGCCCGACCTGAAGCCCGACAAGATCGAACTTGACCCCAGCAAGCCCCCGCCGCCGCCGGGGGGCGACAGGATGCAGCAGGGGCTGGTGCAGCAGAACGCCGACATGTGGATGCGCGCGATCCAGACCTCGCCCACGATGCTGCTGGCGCGCAAGTTCGCGCTGCAGGCGCAGGCGCCAGAGACCCGGCCATGATGATGCGCTGGCTCGCCGTCTTCCTCCTGATACTGTCCGGCGTGGCGCAGGCCGCCGCGCCCACGGTGCGCGTGCGGGTGCTGGGCCAGCAGCCCGTGGTGGCTGGCCAGTCGGTCCAGATCGAGGTGACGATCCTGGCGCCGAACTTCTTCCTGTCGGCGCCGGCGTTTCCGGCCCTGCAGGTGCCCGGGGCCGTGGTCACGATGCCCGACGAGCGCGGCGTGAACGCCACCGAAACCATCGATGGGGCCAGCTATGCGGGCATCCGCAAGACCTACGTGTTCACGCCGCAGACCGGCGGCGATTTCACGCTGCCGACGCCCGAGATCCATTTCACATGGTCCGGCGACGATGGCAAGCCGCAAGCCGCCACCGTGACGCTGCCGCCCACCACGATCCATGCCGGCGGGCAACGGAACGCAAGCCAGGCCAACGCCGCACCGGCGTCCGCCCCGGCGCCGCTGCTGCCGGCATCGCCCATCCATATCAGCCAGACCTTCGACCAGGCCATCAGCGGCAAGGACGCCCATTTGCGGGCTGGCGATGCATTGGTCCGCACCATCACGATCTTCGCCCCCGGCACGCCCGCGATGATGATCGAGCCGCCGCAACTGGCCGCGCCACGCGGCGTGCGGCAGTTCCGCGCCGATCCGCAACTGCAGGACGGCGTGGCGGCCACTGGGGACGAGCCGGCAGGCGCCACGGGCGGCCGGCGCGTGGAAACGGTGACGTATGTGTTCGAAGGCAGCGGCCATTACACGCTGCCGGCCGTCTCCGTGGCGTGGTACGACCCGGCCACCGGCAAGCGCGCGCAGTCGTCCGCGCCGGCCGTGACCATCGACGTCGCACGTGCGGCGCCGGGGCTGGGCCTTGCGCCCACGGGTGGCGCGCCGATGCGCCTGCCTGCCTGGCTCGACTGGCGGATGGCGGCCGTGCTGGCCGGCGGGGCGCTGGCAGCGGGCTACGCGGCGTGGCGTTGGCGCAGAGGCTGGCGTCCACGCCGACAGGGCACGCACACGGGCAAGACGCGCCGCAGCAATGCATCGCCGCTGCCTCCGCTCAACCCGTAAATAACAAATCATTCACATCGACGTTCCAAAAGTTTGCATTCCGCTCTGGCAGGGACCCCGCCCATACTGGGATGGCTGGATCAGGTGATGGAGTCGTATCGTGCAAGGAGTGTCGATGGGACGGAAGCAGCAGGGCAGGGTCATTGCCACCGCCACGCCGGTGTGGCGCCAACGCGTGTGGCTGGCGGCGCTTGCACTGGGCATGGTCGTGGCGGGCGCGGGCGGCACGTGGTGGTATCACGCGAAGGACGCGCGCGCCCATGCCCCCGTCTTCCGCGTGGGCGATGGGGTGAACGGTCCGCGCGGCATGGTCCATGTGCCCGGCGGCGACTTCCAGATGGGCAGCGATCACAAGATGGCGCAGCCCAATGAACGGCCGGCGCACAAGGTCCACGTCAACGGCTTCTGGATGGACCAGCACCACGTCACCAATGCCGAGTTTCGCAAGTTCGTCGAGGCGACGGGCTACCGGACGACCGCCGAACGCGCGCCCGACTGGGAAACGATGAAGGTGCAGCTGCCGCCCGGCACGCCGCGCCCGCCCGATAGCGCGATGGTGGCCGGCGCCATGGTCTTCGTCGGCACCAACAGCCCGGTACCGCTGCGCGAGTACTGGCGCTGGTGGCGTTTTGTGCCCGGCGCCGACTGGAAGCATCCGAACGGCCCCGGCAGCCATATCGACGGCAAGGACAACCACCCCGTGGTGCAGGTTTCGTACGAGGACGTACAGGCCTACGCGCGCTGGGTGGGCAAGCGCCTGCCGACCGAGGCCGAGTGGGAATTTGCGGCGCGCGGCGGGCTGGAACAGTCCACTTATGCCTGGGGCGACCAGTTCGCTCCCGATGGCCGCCAGATGGCCAACGTCTGGCAAGGCCAGCAGGTGCAGCCATTTCCGGTGGTCAGCGCCAAGGCGGGCGGCGCGGCGGGCACCAGCCCGGTGGGCACCTTTCCGGCCAACGGCTACGGCCTCTACGACATGACCGGTAATGCGTGGCAATGGGTGGCCGACTGGTATCGGGCCGACCAGTTCCGCCGCGAAGCCCGCGTGACGACGGCCGTGCTGCAGAACCCTGGCGGGCCCTCCGATTCGTGGGATCCGAGCGAACCGGGCGTGCCGGTGTCCGCGCCAAAGCGCGTCACGCGCGGCGGGTCGTTCCTGTGCAACGAGGACTTCTGCCTGAGCTATCGGCCCAGCGCGCGGCGCGGCACAGATCCATACACGAGCATGTCGCACCTGGGCTTCCGGCTGGTCATGGATGACGGCACCTGGGCCGAAGCACGGCGACAGCCCGCACTGGCGGCGCGGCCGTAGGCCCTATCCGTCCGGACAATCGAGGAGGAACGCACAATGCCATTTGCCTTGGCAGAAAGCTGTCGGCTTGCTCACCGTGCGGCGTCCGGCCTGACGACGCTGGCGGCCATGGCCGTGCTGGTAGCGGCTCTTGGCGGGTGCGCGTCGGCACCCGCCGCCGACACCGCCGCTGGCGCGCAGCCGGCGGGCGCGGCCAATGTGGCAGGCGCGGCGGCATTGCCGTCGTGGCGGGATGGCGCGGCGCGCCAGACCATCGTCCGCTTCGTGGAGGCGGTTACCCGGCCGGGCACGCCGCAGTACGTGCCGCCTACCGAACGCATTGCCGTCTTCGATAACGATGGCACGCTGTGGAGCGAGCAGCCGCTGTACTTCCAGTTCTTCTTCCTGCTCGACCAGATTCGCGCCGCCGCGCCGCAGCATCCCGAATGGAATAGCAATCCGGCCTTCAAGGCACTGATGGCGAACGACATGGCCGGGCTGATGCGCGAGGAAAAGCGCCTGCTGCCGCTGATCGCCCAGGCCAACAGCGGGATGACGGTGGACGAGTACGACCGCACGATCCGTGCGTGGCTCGACACCGCGCGGCACCCGAAATTCAACCGGCCCTATACAGACCTGGTGTTCCAGCCGCAGATCGAGCTGCTGAACTACCTGCGGGCCAATGGCTTCAAGACGTTCATCGTGTCGGGCGGCACCATCGAGTTCATGCGGCCGTGGTCCGAGCGCGTGTACGGCATTCCGCCCGAGCAGGTGGTGGGGTCCACGCAGACGGTGACATACGAGCTGCGCAATGGCCAGCCCACGCTGGTGCGCGGCCCCAAGCTCGAATTCATCAATGACGGCGCCGGCAAGCCCGTGGGCATCTATCGGCAGATTGGCCGGCGGCCCATCCTGGCCGTCGGCAATTCCGACGGCGATCTGCAGATGCTGCAGTACACGATGGCCGGCACCGGCCAGCGGCTGGCCGTGCTGGTGCACCACGACGACGCCGAGCGCGAATTCGCCTACGACCGCAAGTCGGGGGTCGGCAAGCTGGACAAGGCGCTGGACGAAGCCGTCACGCGCGGTTGGACGGTGATCAGCATGAAGCAGGACTGGGCGCGTGTTTATCCGGCATCCCAGCCTTGATCCTGTCGATTTCCAGAATCTCCTTACGCCCTGAACCAAACCAGAGGGAGCTATCGATGAGACCAGAAGCGGGAACGCGTCTGACAAGGCTGGCCACCAGCGCGGCGATTGTCGCCATCCTGGCCGTGGCTGGCTGCAAGAAGGCCGACGAGAACAAGGCGGCGCCTGGCGCTGCATCGGCACCGGCCGCCCAGGTGCCGGCCGCGCCGCCGCCTGTGGCCACCACGCCCACCCCGCCGGTGGCCTCGGCACCGGATGCCACCGGCGCGTCGCCGGTGGTGGCGGCGCCGGCCAGCGGCACGGTGGCGCAGGGCAGCCGCGGGGGCAAGCCGAACATCCTCGTGATCTTTGGCGATGACGTGGGCCTGGGCAATGTCAGTGCGTTCAGCCACGGCGTGGTGGGCTACAAGACGCCGAACATCGACCGCATTGCCCGCGAGGGCATGATGATGACCGACTACTATGCCGAAAACAGCTGCACGGCCGGGCGGTCGACGTTTATCACGGGGCAGTCGGTATTCCGCACCGGGCTGTCGAAAGTGGGCCTGCCTGGCGCGCCAGTGGGCCTGCAGGACCGCGACATCACGATCGCCCAGGCGCTCAAGCCGCTGGGCTATGCCACGGCGCAGTTCGGCAAGAACCACCTGGGCGACCAGGACCGCTTCCTGCCCACCAAGCACGGATTCGACGAATTCTTCGGCAACCTGTACCACCTGAATGCCGAGGAAGAACCCGAGCGCCCGTACTGGCCGAAGGACAATCCCGACTTCCTCAAGTTCTACAACCCGCGCGGCGTGCTGCACAGCACGGCGGACGGCAAGATCGAGGACACTGGCCCGCTGAACCGCAAGCGCATGGAAACGATCGACGACGAAACCACGGGGGCGGCCGTCAACTACATCCAGAAGCAGGCGCAGGCCAAGCAGCCGTTCTTCGTCTGGATGAACTTCACGCGCATGCACCTGTTCACCCACGTGCGCCCCGAATACGAGGGCAAGGCCGGGCTCGGCAAGGGCCACGAGTATGCGGACGGCATGTGGGAGATGGACCAGAACGTGGGCAAGCTGCTCAAGGTGCTGGACGACACGGGCATCACCAATGACACGCTCGTGATCTTCACCACCGACAACGGGCCCAACTTCTTCACCTGGCCCGATGCGGCAAACACGCCATTCCGCAGCGAAAAGGACTCGAACTGGGAAGGTGCGTTCCGCGTGCCGGCGATGGTGCGATGGCCGGGGAGGATCCAGCCCGGATCCGTGACGAACGGCCTGATGTCCGGCCTCGACTGGTTCCCGACGCTGCTGGCGGCGGCTGGCGACGGCGACGTCAAGGACCGGCTGCTGAAGGGCACGAGCCTGGGCGGCAAGAACGCCAAGGTGCATCTGGACGGCTACAACCAGTTGCCGATGCTCACGGGCCAGACCGACAAGAGCGCGCGTAACGAGTTCTACTACTTCAATGACGATGCCGAACTGGTGGCCATGCGGTATGACGTAATGACCCAGGGCGCGACGCAGCCCACCGCGTGGAAGATCGTGTTCTGCGAGCAGCGTCAGAACGGGTCGTTCATGGTGTGGAAGGAGCCGTTCACGTGCCTGCGTGCGCCCAAGTATTTCAACCTGCGCATGGACCCGTACGAACGCGCCGACACGGGGCCGACCAACCGGTACTTCGACCTGGAGACGCAGAACCCGTACCTGTTTATCGAGGGTAACCGCCGGGCGATCAACTTCCTGCAGACCTTCGTCGATTACCCGCCGAGCCAGTTGCCGGCCAGCTTCACGATCGACCAGGCCAGCGAGAAGATCAAGCGCCAGGTGGCCGACCAGATGGCCAAGGTCCAGCAACCGCAGCAGAAGAAGTGACGGCAGCCCATCCCAAGCTGGAGCCCGGCGTGAAGCGTCAACGCGTCTCACGCCGGCCGTCGGCCTCCGCCTCCGCAGTAACGGCGGCGGGGGCGCAGGCGCGCCGCGGCACTGCCGGACTCCGGCAGGCCGCGGCCTTGCTGTGTCTGTCCGGCGTGGCCGGCCTTGTCTATCAGGTGCTGTGGATCAAGCAGTTGTCGCTGGTGGTGGGCGTGGACGTACATGCGGTCACCATCGGCGTAAGCGCATTCTTTGGCGGACTGGCGCTGGGCGGCTGGGCGGTGGGCCGGCTGGCGGACCGTACGGCATCGGCCTGGCGTCTCTACCTGTGGCTTGAACTGGCCATCGCCGTGCTCGGCATTGCCGCGACGCTGGCGTTGGCCCGTTCCGCCGCGCCGTTCGCGTGGCTGGAATTGCGGACGGGTGCCGCAGCATGGGTGCTACCGCTGGCACTGGTCGGGCTGCCGGCCATCGCCATGGGCGGCACATTGCCCGCGCTGATGCGTGCGTTGCGCGGCGACGGTGTGGCACTGGGGGCCAATGGCGGGCGGCTCTACGCGGCCAATACCGCTGGCGCCATCGGCGGCACGCTGCTCGCTGCCTTTGTCCTGATTCCGCTGCTGGGCATGACGGGCAGCGCACTGGCGGCGGCCGCGCTCAACGGGCTGGCCGCGCTGGGGGCCTGGTGGTTCGGCCCCTCCTTGACCGATCCTGCCGATGTACCGGCCGCACCGGCGAACGCCCCACGCGCAGCGGGACAGCGCGTGCTGGCGTTGACGCTGTACGCGCTGGCTGGCGCCATTGCGCTGGGCTACGAAGTGGTCTGGTCGCAGGCCATCGTCCAGTTCCTGAGCACGCGAGCATTTGCCTTTGCCGTGATGCTGGCAACCTACCTGGCCGGCCTGATGATCGGCAGCCTTGTCGTGGCCCGCCGCGTGGACCGCGCGAAAGACCCGTGGGGCGTGTTCGCGCTGCTGGTCGTGGGTGCCGGGCTGGTGGCGCTGGTTGAGTTCGCTTGGCTGGGCGAATGGCTGCCCGCCGCGCAGCAGATGGTGTCGCAACGCGTGCTGGGCGCCACCAGCAACCTGCTGGTGGCCACCTGTGCCAGCTTCGCCGTGGCGGCGCTTTGCATCGTGTTCGTGCCGACACTGCTGCTGGGGGCCGCCTTCCCGTACGTGGTCCGCCTGTCCGTCGATCCTTCGCGCACCGGGTCGGGCGTGGGTGCCGTACTGGCGCTGAATACACTCGGCGGCATCGCGGGGTCGGTGCTGGCCGGCGTCTGGCTGGTGCCGACGCTGGGCGTGATCCATACGCTCGGCGTGCTCGCCTCCGCCAGTGGGCTGGTGGCCGTTCTCGCGGTGGCCTTCGGCGACGGCACCGGACGCCGCGCCCGCCTTGCCATCCCGCTGCTGGCCGTCGTCACATTGATCGTTGCCGTGGCCACGCCCGCTGACCGGCTCGCCGCGCTGCTGGCCCGGACGCGCGGCGGCGATCTGGTGTTCTACGAAGAAAGCCGGGGCGCCACCGTGGCCGTGGTGGAGCAGGGCCGCGCCGCGCAGCGATTTCATCGACTCTACATCCAGGGCGTCTCGAATTCGGGCGACACGATGACGTCGCTGCGCTACATGCGCCTGCAGGCGTTGCTGCCGCTGATCGTCCACAACGGCACGCCCCGCGCATCGCTGGTGATCGGCCTGGGCACCGGCATCACGGCCGGCGCCACGCTGCAGTACCCGGGGCTTGAGCGGCGCGTAGTGGCGGAACTGCTGCCCGCCGTGGTGCGTGCGGTGCCCGAGTTCCAGGGCAATTTCGATGTCAGCCGCAGCCCGCAGGTCGATATCCGCCTGCGCGATGGCCGCCGCGAACTGCTGCAGAGCGAGCAACGCTACGACCTGATTACGCTGGAGCCGCCGCCCCCGTCGGCCAGCGGCGTGGTCAATCTGTATTCGCGCGAGTTCTACCGTTTGGCCGCCGCGCGGCTGCAAACAGGGGGCATCGTGGCCCAGTGGCTGCCGCTGCCGACGCAGAATCGCGACGACACCCGGTCGCTGGTACGGAGCTTTCTCGACGTCTTCCCGCATGCCACGCTGTGGACGACCGAACTGCACGAAATGCTGCTGGTGGGATCGCTGCAGCCGATGACGCTGGATGCGGCCGCCATCGCGTCGCGCTTTGACCAGCCCCAGGTGTCGGCGGCGCTGCGGGCGGTGGGCATCGCGTCACCGGCCGCGCTGCTGGCCACCTATGTCACCGATCGTGCCGGACTGGACTGGTTTGCGGGCGATGCGCCAGCCGTGACCGACGACCGGCCGCGAATCGAGTACGCCGGGTGGGTGCGGCGGCAGGACTTTCCGCCGGTGCTGCGCGAACTGCTTGACCTGAGCGCCGATCCGCCGCTGAAGGGCGCCAGCGACGCGCTGTACCAGGACATCCGCCGCGAACGCGCCACGCTGCATACGTTCTACGCGGCGGGGCTCGATGCCTATCGCGGCGACCGGGCGCAATGGGCGCGCGATATCGACACGGTGATGCGCGCGGACCCCGACAACCCCTACTACAACTGGTTCACGGGCGGACGCCCGGTTCACTAGGAGACCACGATGAGTGCGCGCGACGACATCCTGCAGCTTCAGGCGCGCATGGGCGAGTCGATCGTTGGCCAGGCACGCATGATCGAGCGGCTGCTGCTGGGCCTGCTGGCCAACGGCCACCTGCTCGTGGAAGGGCTGCCGGGGCTGGCCAAGACGCGGGCGATCAAGAGCCTGGCCCGGCATCTGGACGCCCGGCTGTCGCGCGTGCAGTTCACGCCCGACCTGCTGCCTGCCGATATCACCGGCTCCGATATCTACGTCACCGACGGCGGCAACGGCGAATTCCGTTTCCAGCCCGGGCCGCTGTTTGCGAATCTGGTGCTGGCCGACGAGGTAAACCGGTCGCCCGCCAAGGTGCAGGCGGCGCTGCTGGAGGCCATGGAGGAACGGCAGGTGACCGTCGGCGGCAAAACGCATCGGCTCGAACCGCTGTTCCTGGTGATGGCCACGCAGAACCCGATCGAGCAGGAAGGCACCTATCCGCTGCCCGAGGCGCAGATGGACCGCTTTCTGATGCACGTGAGCGTCGGCTACCCGCAGGCCGATGCCGAGGCCGAGATCATCCGGCTGGCCCGGGCCGAAGAGGACGACGGTGGGGCTGCAAATCCGCACGGGTCGCAGGCGGGCGAACAGCGCCTGTCTCCCGACGCCATCTTTGCCGCCCGGCAGGCCATTCACCGGGTGACGGTCAGCGAGCCGGTGGAACGCTACATCGTTACGCTGGTACAGGCCACGCGGGATGCGGGGCGATTCGACGACGACCTGAAGCGGTGGATCCAGGTCGGGGTGAGTCCGCGAGGATCGATCGGGCTCGACAAGGTGGCCCGCGCCATCGCGTGGCTGCGTGGCCGCGACCACGTGACCCCCGACGACGTGCAGGCGGTGGTACACGACGTGTTCCGCCATCGGCTGATCCTGTCGTACGAAGCCCACGCCGCAGCCGTGGCCGCCGACGCCGTGATTGACCGGCTGCTCGAACGCGTGGCGGTGGCCTGACCGCGCCGCAGCGCCATTACACACCCGCACCAACCAACGCGCCATGACCCGCGACATCGCCGCGCGCGCCCGCGCCCAGGCCAGCACCAGCGCCACGCCGTCGGCCTCGCAGGCCGTGCCCGGCGTCAGCGTGGACCTTGCCGCGCTGGCCGCCATGGAAGCCAGCGTACGCGACTTCCATTTCCGCACGCGGCAGCCCGTGCACAGCCTGCTATCGGGGCGGCACGGGTCGCGCGTGCATGGTCGGGGCCTGGCCTTCGAGGAACTGCGCCTGTACCTGCCCGGCGACGATGTCCGGACGATGGACTGGCGCGTCACGGCCCGTACCGGCAAGCCGCACGTGCGTCTGTATGCCGAGGAAAAGGAGCGGCCGGTGCTGCTGGTGGTGGATCAGCGCATGAACATGTTCTTCGGCAGCCGGCGGGCCATGAAATCGGTGACCGCGGCCGAGGCGGCGGCCCTGGCCGCGTGGCGGGTGCTGGCCGATGGCGACCGTGTGGGTGGCGTGATATTCGGGGATGCCGACCAGACCAGCATGGCGCCGCAGCGCGGCCGCAACGGCGTGCTGCATCTGCTGGGCGACCTGGCCCGGCACAACCAGCGGCTACGCGCCGATGCCCGGGCGCAGCGCGGCGCCGCCAAGCTGAATGGCGCGCTGGAACGGGCGCTGCGGCTGGCCCACCACGACCACCTGGTCATTGTGATCAGCGATTTCGATGGCGGCGACGACCAGACGCGGCACCTGATGCTGGCGCTGCGTGGCCGCAACGACGTGCTGTCCGTGCTGGTCTACGACCCGTTCCTGCTGGAGCTGCCGGCGTCGGGACAACTGGTGGTCAGCGACGGCGAGTTGCAGGTGGAACTGGGGTTCGGCCACGAGGCGCTACGGCGCAACGTGCGCAGCTTTGCCGATGGCCACAGCGCCACGCTGATGGACTGGCACAAGGCCATCGGCGTGCCGCTGCTGCCGTTGTCGGCGGCCGAGGACACTGCCGCCCAGTTGCGCAGGCTGCTGGGGCGGGCGGCGTCCGGCGCGCCGTAGGGCGGGGTTCAGCCTTCGCCCATCGCCGGGTCGCTGACGGTGTGCCTGCCCGTTTCCACGCGACCGGCAAAGCGTCGGTAGTACGCGGGGTCACTGCTGCACGTGACCGCGAAGTCGTACCACTGCCCGCTATCCTGCAGCTTCCAGTCGAGCGTGGAGGTGGCATTGGCCCCGACGGTGGCCTGCCACGGGCCGTCGGTACGGTAAGCCAGCGGCGTTACCGTGAACGTGCAGGCCTGGGCGCCCTTGTTGATCAGGTCCACGAAGACGTTGCCGTTGGCGATGTCGTAGCAGACGCGGATCTCGGGCGACGCGGCGGCGGCGCCCAGCCGGTTCAGGTCGCCCTTGAAATGGCGGTGGTAGCCGTTCGGGCCGAGCACCCAGAGGTCGTACTTGCCAAAGTTGTCGAGCGCCGCGTCCCAGGCGTCGATCAGTGTCTTGCCGGCTTCCACCATGTAGCGGCGCGGCACGCGGTCTAGCTTGTAGACGTCATAGACGTGGAACACAGCCGCCTGCGCGCCGGTGTTGGCGAAGATCAGTTCGACCTGGCCGCCGTTGTAGCAGCGTGCGCTGGTGTGCAGCTCGTAGGGCAGGGCACGCGACGGGCGGGTGCCCGGCGCCTGCAGCGGCAGCAGCATGTCGCGCGGCACCGGCACGGCAGGCAGGGCCTGCTGCGCCGCGCGCAACTGGTCGGCGGCGGTACGCGTGGAGCGGCCCGACAGCGTCGGCAAGGCCTCGGCGTTCGGCGTCGAGAAGTTGAAGGCGCTGGTCAGGTCGCCACAGACGGCGCGGCGGAACGGGCTGATATTGGGTTCCCGGACACCGAACCGGGCTTCCAGGAAACGCAGCACCGACGTATGGTCGAACACCTGCGAATTGACCCAGCCGCCTCGGCTCCACGGCGAAATCACGTACAGCGGCACGCGCGGACCCGGGCCGTAGACGCGGCCGTCCGGCGCGGGCTGGCCGGTGCTGCCGGCAGGCGCGCCGTGCGTGAAATACTCGGCCTTCAGGTCGGCTTCGGTCAGCGTGGTCTTGCCGGCGTAGCTCTTGTCCGGGTTCAGCGACGGCGCGGACGGCGACGGCACGTGGTCGAAGTAGCCGTCGTTCTCGTCGAAGTTGACCAGCAGGACGGTCTTGCTCCAGACCTCCGGGTTGGCGGTCAGCGCGTCGAGCACTTCCTGCAGGAACCACGCGCCCTGCACCGGGCTGGACGGGCCGGGGTGTTCGCAATAGATCGACGGGGCATTGACCCACGACACCTGCGGCAGCGTGCCGTTCGCAACATCGCGGCGGAAGGCATCGAGGTACTGCTCGGGCTGCGTGCCGGGCAGCGTGTTGGCCACGCCCTTGTAGAGCGGATTGGCCGCGTTGTCGGTGGCGGCGTCATACGCCTTGTACGGCACGGCCTGCCCGGTGTTGGTGTAGGGCACGCCCGGTGCGCCGCCGCTGGACACCGGAAAGCCCGAGTTCAGGTTGGCGCGGCGGAACGACTGGAACGCGCCGAGCATGTTGTCGCCCCATTCGTCGGGCATGTTCTGGTAGCTGATCCAGCTCACGCCGGCCTCTTCCAGGCGCTCGGCATAGGTCTTCCACGTGTAGCCCTTGGTGGCATCGGCCGCGACGCCGTTGATGGCATCCCATTCGTTGTTCACGAACGCCACGTTCTGCGGCATCGCACCATTGGTGCCCGTCATGTGGAACGACCGGTTGGCGTCGGTGCCGGTGTGCATCGCGCAATGGTAGGCATCGCAGATCGTAAACGCATTGGCCAGCGCGAACTGGAACGGCAGTTCCTTCTGCTTGAAATAGCCCATCGACGTGTCGGTCTTGGCCACCGGCCAACGCGACATGCGGCCGTTGTCCCACGCCTGCTGGCTGTCGGCCCAGGCGTGCGGGGTGCCGGACACGCGCTGGGCGTTGTTGGCCGTGCCATCGAGGTGATACGGCGTGATCACCGTGCCGTTGGCGCGCTCCTGCTGCCAGACCTTGCGGCCGTTCGGCATCGGGATCGTCATGCGGTCGCCAAAGCCGCGTACACCGCTGAGCGTGCCGAAGTAGTGGTCGAACGAGCGGTTTTCCTGCATCAGGATGACCACGTGCTGAACGTCCATGATCGTGCCGGTGACGTTGCTGGCCGGAATGGCCAGCGCGCGGCGGATGCTGGGCGGGAAGGCGGCGAGGGCTGCGGCCGAAAAGGCGGCGCCTGCGCTCGTCTGCAGGAATTTGCGGCGGGAGTTCATGTTCTTGCTGTACGAGGAAGAGAAGGGCGGTGCGTGCGATCGGCGCGCATCACGGTGCGCAGCGTTTTTCGACCGGCTGGGCGGGGGTGGACGGGTTGCCAGGCGTCGTCGGATTCGACGGTGCGGCGGGGTCGTCGTTGCCGCCACAGGCGGACAGTGCCGCGGCCGTCAGGCAGACGGCCAGCAGCACCCGGGTCAGGCGCATCGATTGCATGGGGAGTCCTCGGCTGTGATTCCGGAAATGTGCTTCCGGAGGCCCGACAAGACTAAGGACCAAACGTGACAGCGCGGTGACGTAATGGGCGCATCTGGCACCCAGATGTAAAAAGACGTCTTGTCACGGAAATGACAAAAGGGCGCCATGATGGCGCCCTCTGGCGATGCTATTTACCGCGCGTGCACGCCGCCCGCGAGCGGGCGGGGCGGCACGGCCGGGAGGCTTAGTCGGCCGTGATGTTGCCGGTCTGGATCACCTTCTTCCAGCGGGCGAATTCCGACGCCTGGAACGCCGTGAACTGCTCAGGCGTATTGGCCACGACTTCGAAGCCCAGCTCCAGCAGCTTGGGCTTGTTGGCCGGATCGTTCATTGCCGCCACCACCGCGCTGTGCAGCCTGGCCTTGATATCGGCCGGCAGGCCCTTGGGCGCGGCAATGGCCTGCCACGAATACACGGTTACACCCTTGTAGCCGAGTTCTTCCATGGTCGGCACGTCGGGCAGGATCGGCGACCGCTTGCTGCTGGTGATGGCCAGCGCGCGCAGCTTGCCGGCCTTCAGGTGCGGCACGGCGGTGTTGATGTTCATGAACGTGGCATCCACCTGGCTGCCGAGCAGGTCGTTCAGCGCCGGCGCGCCGCCCTTGTACGGCACGTGAAGGCCCGTGGTATTGGTCTGCTGCCAGAACAGTTCGGCGGTCAGGTGGTCGCTGGTGCCATTGCCCGCCGACGCAAACGTCATCTTGTTGGGGTTGGCCTTTTCGTAGTTGATGACGTCCTGCAGCGACTTGTGCGGCGAACTGGCGGGCACGGCCAGCACGTTGGGCGCCTGCACGGCCACGCTGATGTAGTCGAAGTCCTTCGTCGGGTCATAGCCGGCGTTCTTCGTCAGGTGCGGGCCGATCACGAACGGGCCCAGCGACGACACGAACAGCGTGTAGCCGTCGGCCGGCGCGCGCCTGGCGGCCGCCGCGCCGATCATGCCCGCCGCGCCGGGGCGGTTGTCCACCACGAAGCTGCCGCCGAACGTCTGCTGGAACTTGGCGCTCAGAATGCGGGCGATGTTGTCGGTCGATCCGCCCGGCGGGAACGGCACGATCATCGTCACCGGCTTTTCTGGCCAGGCGGCGTTGGCCGCCGCCATGGTGACCCCAAGCAGTAGCGATACCAGCGCTTTCTTCATCATCGTTGTCTCCTTGTGTTTCCGTTTTACTGATGTTTGCGGTGATGGTGTCTCACGACGGCGGACCGTGGATCAGCTGGCGCCGAATTCGGCCTGCTCGCGCGTCCAGGCCCGCGCCTGTTCGCTGACGGTGAGCCCCAGGCCCGGGCGGGTCGGGACGATGATGCGGCCGTTCGCAATGTCGAGCCGTTCGTTGAACAGCGGTTCGAGCCAGTCGAAATGCTCGACCCACGGCTCGCGCGGATACGCGGCGGCCAGATGCACGTGCAGTTCCATCGCAAAGTGGGGCGCGATCATCAGCCCGGCATGCTCGGCCAGCGCGCACACCTTCAGGAACGGCGTGATGCCGCCCACGCGCGGGGCATCGGGCATCAGGTAGTCGGCGGCGCGGTGGCGGATCAGATCCCAGTGCTCGGCGGCGCTGGTCAGCATCTCGCCGGTGGCGATGGGCGTGTCGAACTGCTGCGCCAGCGCGGCATGGCCTTCATGGTCGTAGGCGTCGAGCGGTTCTTCGATCCACACCAGGTTGAACGATTCGAACGTGCGGCACATGCGCTGCGCGGTGGGGCGGTCCCACTGCTGGTTGGCGTCCACCATGATGGGCACGGCATCGCCCAGCTTTTCGCGCACGGCGGACACGCGCTGGATGTCGATCTTGCCGTCCGGCTGGCCGACCTTGAGCTTGATGCCACCGATGCCGCGCTCCACCGACGCGGCCGCGTTGACCAGCAACTGGTCCAGCGGCGTATGGAGGAAGCCGCCCGACGTGTTGTAGCAGCGGACGGAATCGCGATGCGCGCCCAGCAGCTTGGCCAGCGACAGGCCGGCACGCTTGGCCTTGAGATCCCACAGCGCCACGTCGAAAGCGCCGATGGCCTGCGTGGACAGACCACTGCGTCCGACCGATGCGCCGGCCCAGCAGAGCTTGTCCCACAGCTTGGCGATGTCGCTGGGATCCTCGCCGATCAGGGTGGGGGCGATCTCGCGAACGTGCGCAAACTGGCCGGGGCCGCCAGCGCGCTTCGAATAGCTGAAGCCCAGCCCTTCATGGCCGCCGGCGGTGCGGATTTCGGCAAGCAGGATCGCCACTTCCGTCATCGGTTTCTGGCGACCGGTCAGCACCTTGGCGTCGCTGATCGGCGTGGCCAGCGGCAGGTAGCAGGACGACAGGCGGACGGAGGTAATAGCGTCAGAGGCAGGCGAGGCAGTCATAAGGCGGTGGATCCTGATCGAGCGTCGAAGACTTCAGACATCGTATGACATCGTTGTCAAAAAATGGCCGGGAACCGGCCAGTGTGCGTTGCTATAATGCGGGCCGCCGCAGTGGCTAAGCGCAGATTCCTGCGTGATAACGCACTGCAACAGGCTTGAATATGCTTCTCCCCGGGTCGGCTGGATATTGCGCGGGACAGCGGGTGAGAAGAATGCTAACGTTGTCATTTGTCGCGGTCAACCACTGAGGCGGCACTTGGCATCGTCGTTTACCCGCACGCCCAACCATTGATTCGAGCGAGGCATGTCCGATTTATCCGGCGGCAAGTCCGTCACGCTGCACGATGTGGCGCGCGAAGCAGGGGTGTCCCTGATCACGGCATCGCGCGCGCTCAGCAATCCGGGGCTGGTCTCCGCCAAGACGATTGCCCGCGTGCAGCAGGCCGTGGAAGTCACCGGCTATATCCCCAATCTGCTGGCTGGCGGGCTGAAATCGCGCCGCAGTCTGACTGTGGCGGCGCTGGTGCCGAATATCGCCGTCGCGCAGTTCCTCCCCACGGTCAAAGCGCTGACCGACGCGCTGGACGCGGCCGGCTACCAGTTGATCCTGGGGCAGACCGGCTATGACCATGCGCGCGAGGAGGCGCTGTTGGGCACCATGATCAGTCGCCGGCCCGATGGCATCGTGGTGACGGGCCTGGTCCACGCGCAGGCATCGCGCGACCGCCTGCGCCGCTCCGGCATTCCGGTGGTGGAAACGTGGGATCTGAGCGATCGGCCGGTGGACATGGCCGTCGGGTTCTCGCACCTGAAGGTCGGCAGCGCCGTGGCCGGCTACTTTCTGGCCAAGGGTTGGCGAAAGTTCGGCATCGCCACCGGCGACGACCAGCGCGCGGCCGTGCGCCGCGAGGGCTTTATTTCGACGTTGGGGCGCGATGTGCCGACGGCGCGCGTGCCGGCGCCCAGCAGCCTGGGCCTGGGACGCCAGGCCCTGAGCAATCTGCTGGCGCAGGACCCGACCATCGAGGCCATTTTCTGCAGCTCAGACCAGCTCGCCCAGGGCGTCGTCGAAGAGGCCAGGGCGCGTGGCCTGCGCATCCCCGAGGATCTGGCGGTCTGCGGCTTTGGCGACGCCGACTTCGCGGCGGACATGGCCCCGCCGCTGACCACGGTTCAGGTCGATGGCGCCGGCATCGGCACGCTGGCCGCCGGCCTGCTGCTGGCGCGCTGCCGGGGCGAAACGGTGGCAGAGCCGGTGGTCGATTTGGGGTTCAGGATTGTGGAGCGGGGAACGACTTGAGGGGTGCCGCAAACTGGTTCTGCTGATTGCCTCCCCTCGGGCCCGATCAAGCTCCTCTAGTCGCGGCCGTAGCAGCAATCGCCCCCGCCAGCCGCCGCGCCGCTTCCTCGATTTCCCGATCGCCAAATCCACCAAAGCCCAGGATCAGCCCCGCTGGCGGGTTGTCCCCGGCGTAGGTTGGCGACACCGCGCGTACCGCCACGCCGGCCTCGGCGGCGCGCCTGACCACCTCCCGGTCGTCGATGCCGGGCGCCAGCCACAGCACAAGGTGCATGCCCTGGTCCGATGGCTGCAGCCATGCCAGATCGGCGGGGATCTCCCGTTCGACGGTCCGGATCACGAATGCACGCCGCTCGGCATGCACGCCGCGTACGCGACGGATATGGCGGTCGAGATGCCCCTCGGCGATAAAGGCGGCCAGCACGTGCTGGTCTGCCGTGGGCGGATGCCGGTCCATCAGCACCCGGGCGCCGATATAGGCGTCGACGAGCGGCTCGGGCACCACCGCATAGCCCAGCCGCAGCGACGGATAGAGGATCTTGCTGAACGTCCCCAGATAGACGACGCGCTCCGGCGCCAGCCCCTGCAGCGACGGGAACGGATGGCCGGCGTAGCGAAGTTCGCTGTCGTAGTCGTCCTCCACGACCCACGCCTGCTGCCGGTCGGCCCAGGCCAGCAGGGCCTTGCGGCGCGCCATGCCGAGCGGCATGCCCAGCGGGTACTGGTGCGACGGGGTGACAAACGCTGCGCGCGCCTGCGGAGCCATTGCGATGCCGGCTTCGACTTCGATGCCTTCGGCGTCAACCGGCACGCGCACGATGCGCTCGCGCGGCCCGATGCTTTCCAGAATGGCCGTGATGCCACGATAGGCCGGGTTCTCGACCCATACGGTATCGGCGGGGTCGAGCAGTACCTGGCAAGACAGGAACAGCCCCTGCTGCGTCCCGGTGGTGATCACGACCTGGCCAGCCTCGCAATGCACCGAGCGGGAGCGGCGCAGATAATCGGCAATGGCCTCGCGCAATGGCAGCGCGCCCTGGGGTTCGCCATAGCCGGCAGGCGCGGCGGTGCCACCGGCACGCAGGCGGTTGCCGAGCCGGCGCCAGTCTTCATTCGGCGCGGCGGCGCCGGCCGGCACCGAGACCGCGAACGGCACCTGCGGCAGCGCGGTGAATTCCCTGGCGATGGCTGCGAACTTCTGTGCGGCAGGGGGCAGCACGATGCCGTCGCGCGTCCGCCGACGCGTCCGCGGCGCAGGCGCCAGCGGAGCCACACGTGTGCCGGCGCCATGCTGTGCGGTGAACACGCCTTCGGCAACCAGTTGCTCGAAAGCCTCGACCACAGTGCCGCGCGACACCCTCAGCGCTTCGGCCAGCGCGCGCGAAGATGGCAGCGATTCGCCAGGCTTCAGGTCGCCATGCGCGACGGCGTCTCGCAGCGCCTGCACCAGCTGGCGGCCAAGCGGCCCCGCATGGCGGTCGAGCGCGCCAATAAACGGAATCTCGGGCATCTGTGCGGTTCTGGGCATGACTGGCAGCGGGGGAAGGGGGCAAGTGGTCCGGAGGGGCGGGCTGGCGGCCGGTCCGGTAAGTGGTCTGGAAAGTGGTCCGATGAAATCGGCACAAACTGGCCCTACACTGTACTCCAGTTTGTGCCCAGAATACGGCTTCAACGTCCCCCAAGACACCACGCCGGAGCAGTCATGTACGTCCCCGCCCATTTCGAACTGGCCGACCAGCAGGCCATGCACGCGCTGATCGGCGCCAACCCGTTCGGCACGCTGTTCACCCACGGGCGCAGCGGCATGGATGCCAACCATATCCCGTTCGAAATCGACCCCGACCAGGGCGAATCGGGCATTCTCAAGGCGCACGTGGCCCGCGCCAATCCGGTCTGGCAGGACGTCGCCAATGGCGACGAAGTGCTGGTGGTGTTCCGCGCCGGCGACGCCTATATCTCGCCGAACTGGTATCCCAGCAAGCACGAAGCCCACAAGCAGGTGCCGACCTGGAACTACCAGGTGGTGCATGCCCATGGGCGCATCACGGTACATGACGACGAGCGCTACGTACGCGGCGTGGTGGCCCGGCTCACGCGCCATCACGAGGTCAGCCAGCCGCGGCCCTGGAAAATGTCCGACGCCCCCGCCGATTTCATCGACACGCTGCTTCAGGCCATCGTCGGCATCGAAATCGAGATTACCCGTTTGCAGGGCAAGCTGAAGCTGGGCCAGCACAAGGACGCCCGCGATATCCGGGGCCCCGGCGAGGCGCTGATGACCCAGGGCAGTACCGTGATCGGTCAGGCGATGCTGGACCGGGCGGCGGAGAAGGAGCGGGGCTGAGGCTCATCGCCCCAAACCTGAGCCTTACCCCCGCATCACCTCCCGCACACACTCCAGGAATTCCTGGGCCAGCGCAGGCACCGGGTGCTGCTGGTTGATCAGCACGAAGCTTTCGAATTCGATGGCCGGTTCGAATGGCAGCGCCTTCAGGCCCGGGAACCGGAGGGTGCGTACCACCTGCGGGTTGACCACGCTGACGCCGAGGCCCATTTCGACCATCGTGCAGATGGTGGCGGCGTAGGGTGTTTCCAGCGTCAGCACGCGCCGATCCGAGAGGAAGGCGGCATCCACGATGGCGCGGGTGCCGTCGCCGCGCGTCAGCGAGATAAACGGCTCGCCGGCCAGATCGTCGGCACGCACACGTCGTTTTTTCGCCAGACTGTGCGCAGCTGGCACGATGCAGACGCCGGCCTCGCGGTGTAGCGGATCGCTTTGGATCCCTGCCATTTCCACCAGATACGACACCAGACCCACATCGCAGAAGCGCGCCGCCGTCCATTTGGCCACGGTTGGCGAATCGCTCGTGTGCACGGCGATCGGCACGTCGGGATGCTGGTCGCGGAAGCGGGCGATCGCCGAGGGCATCACCGTCATGGCGATCGATGGCACGGCGCCCACGCGCAGCGTGCCGACGCCCACCTCGCGGATCGAGCGCGCGGACGCCTGCAGGCTGTCCAGTCCGACAAAGGCGCGCTCGACATCGCGGAACATCGCATCGGCTTCCACGGTGGGCGTCAGGCGCCCGGCAATCCGCGTGAAGAGCCGGAAGCCACAAGCCTTTTCCAGTTGGGCGATCACCCGGCTGATATTGGGCTGCGAGGTATGCAACTGCGTCGCGGCAACGGTCATCGAACCGGACAACATCACGGCGCGAAAGGCTTCGATCTGCTTGAAATTCATGTGACAGGTGTCAGTGCAACGGGGTGCGAAGGTGCGCCGATGGTATATCAAATCCGCATGGCGACGATGAAACTTCTGATTTGACGATATGACCGCCCGATTCCCATACTGGCCTCCAACATCGAGGAGAACGTTGCATGGAATCGAAGGTCAGCCGCCGCCTGACGCAAGCCACCGCCCCCGAAGTCTGCGAGCACATCTACCTGCCGCGACTGCACCGTGAATTCGCCCCTGGCTTCCGCTATCTCACCGACATCAACCAGGCGCACCTGCTGATGCTCCATGGCGCCGGCCTGATTCCGGACGACGTGGCCGGCACGCTGGCCCGGGCGCTGCGCCAGATCGAGGAAGAAGGCCCGGCCGCCGTGCCGCTGGACCCCGAGCGCGAAGACGCCTATTTCAACTACGAAACTCGCCTGATGGCCGTGGCTGGCGCCGATGCCGGCGGCCGTCTGCACGTGGCGCGCAGCCGCAATGACATCCTCGCCACGCACGACAGGCTGCGCGCCCGCGATACCGTGCTGGCGCTTCTGACCACGCTGACCGATACGCGCGACGTGGTGCTGCAGAAGGCCGCCGCCCACGCCGATGCGGTGATGCCGGGCTATACGCACCTGCAGGCCGCGCAGCCGATCACCTATGGCTACTACCTGTCCGGCGTGGCGCAGGCGATGGGGCGCGACATCGCGCGGTTGCGCCATGCGCTGGACGGCCTGGACGCCTGCCCGCTGGGCGCGGGCGCGCTGGCCGGCACGGCGTTCCCGATCGATCGGGCCGCCACGGCGCGTTGGCTGGGCTTTTCCACCTACGCCCCGAATTCGCTCGACGCGGTGGCCTCGCGCGACTTTGCCTGGGAGATCCTTTCCGCCATCACGATCGCCACCGTCACCTGGGGCCGCGTGGCGCAGGACCTGTACATCTGGGCGACGCCTGAATTCGGCCTGATCGACTTCCCGGACAGCGTGGCCGGCACTTCCAGCATCATGCCGCAGAAGAAGAACCCGGTCGTCCTCGAATATCTGAAGGGCAAGGGCGGGCACATGATCGGCCTCCTGACCGCCTCACTGGCCGCGCTGAAGGGTAGCCACTTCACGCACAGCGGCGATGGCAATCGCGAAAGCATGCGCGGCTTCTGGGAAGCCACCGACGAGGCGCTGCGCTGCGCCAGCCTGCTAAAGCTCGTGCTCGAAAACGCCATGCCACAGCGGGCCAGCATGCTGGCGCGTGCCCGGCGCGACTTCTCTTCGGCCACCGATCTGGCCGACATGCTGGTGCGCGACGCCGGCATGTCGTTCCGCGAAGCCCATCACGTCGTGGGTGCGGTGGTGCGCGAGGCGCTGGACCGGCACATCCCGGCCTGCGAGATCGATAGCGACATGGTGAACCGGGCGGCCGGGCATCACACCGGCCGGACGCTGGCGCTCGATGCGGCCTCCGTGGCGCGCTGCCTGGACCCGGAGCACGGCGTTGCCGCGCGCGTGGCACCCGGCGGCCCCGCGCCAACCCTCGTACGTGACCAGGTCGACGCCCAGCTTGCCGCTCTGGCACAGGACCGCCACGCCATCGACACGCTGCGCAACACCGTGGGGACGCATCGTGCCACGATGAAGCTCGCGGTCGAACAACTCGCCAGCCGGTAGCCATCGCCATATCACCGACGGTCCGAGCCAGTCATCGGCAAGCCGATTTAACCGATATCGATAGACAAAAGTCTTCGTTGTGTGGGAGTGCGGCGCTTCGCAATACTGCGAACGGAACTGCACTCATCACACAACAATATGGCCTCCGAACTTTCCTCTCCCGCGCGCGGTCGCCGTGGCGCGCTCAAGCAACTGGCATCGCTGGCAGTGGCCGGCAGCATGGGTCCGCTGCTGGCCGCGTGCTCGAAGGGCGATTCCCCGGCCAGCCCCGCCGCGCAGGCGGGCGCGCCTGCCGCACCCGCCGTCATCGGCAAGGCCGGCGACAAGGTCAGCTTCAAGTATCCGGACAATCCCACCTTCGACCTGGTCTATCTGGCCGACCAGCTGGGTTACTTCGAGGGCACCAATACGCGGCCGAACTACATCGGCAAGGTGGCGGCGCCGCAGATCATTCCGCTGACCGGCACCGGCGAGATCGATTTCGGCTCGCGCATGGTGCCGCTGGTGATCTCGGCCGTGGCGGCCGGGGCCGACCTGAAGATCGTGGCGGCGGGCAACAAGACGCTGCAGGACGCCCCGCACATGAAGTACTTCGTGCGCAAGGACTCGGGTATCCGGGCGCCGAAGGACCTGGAAGGCAAGACCATCGGCATCAACAGCTTCGGCGCCTGTGCCGAGTTCGTGACCAAGACCTTCCTGCGCCAGAAAGGCGTGGACGTCAACAAGATCAACTTCGTGGTGATTCCGGACGACCAGGCCGAGCAGACGCTGGCCACCGGCAACACCGACCTGGCCATCATCCACGCGCCGTTCTCCGGCCGCGCCGACCATGCCGACAAGCTCACGCGCCTGTGGAGCGATTTCGACCTCGATGGCGGCCTGGGCGGCATGCAGCCGTACAGCGTGCATGGCAAGTTCCTGCGCGAGCACCCGGAGAACGTGCGCGACGTGGTGACCGCGCTGGCCAAGGCTGCCAACTGGGTCAACGCCAACCCGGAAGAGGCGCGCAAACTGGTATCCAAGCGCATCAACCTGCAACTGGAATTCGTCGATCGCTATGCCTACGTGGACAATCTGGTGGTCACCGAGCCGCCGATCCAGTACTACATCGACGTGCTGGAGGCCGAGGGCAAGCTGACGCGCGGCAAGGTGGCCGCCCGCGACATCTACACGAACGATTTCAACCCGTTCGCCAAGGCATAGGACCGACTCCATGAGCCACAAGATCGTGGCGCGCGGTGTCAAGATGGACTATGCCGTGCGCAATGAAGCGGGCCGCGCCGACAACGTGGCCGTGCTGCGCGACTTCGACCTCGATATCCGCGAGGGCGAGTTTCTTTCCATCCTGGGGCCGTCAGGCTGCGGCAAGTCCACCTTCCTGAGCATCCTGGCCGGGCTGACCGAACGCACGGGCGGCGACATCGCCATCGACGGCCAGCCGCTGCGCGGCATCCACCCGGCGCAAGGCGTGGTGTTCCAGGGCTATGCGCTGTTCCCGTGGCGCACCGTGCTGCAGAACATCGAGGTCGGCCTGGAGATTCGCGGCGTGCCGAAGGCGAAGCGCCGCGTGATCGCCGAGGAATACCTGGAACTGGTTGGGCTGACCGGCTTTGGCCAGCGTTATCCGCACGAGATCTCGGGGGGCATGAAGCAGCGCGTGGCCATCGCCCGGTCGCTGGCCTATCAGCCCGAAGTGCTGCTGATGGACGAGCCCTTCGCCGCGCTGGACGCTCAGACCCGGGAAATCCTGCAGGGCGAGCTGCTGCGCATCTGGGAGCAGCGGCGCAAGACCATCGTGTTCATTACCCATAGCCTGGACGAGGCCATCTTCCTGTCCGACCGGATTGCCGTGATGACCCGGCGCCCGGGCACCATCAAGCAGATCATCGACGTGCCGTTGCCACGCCCGCGCGCCGCCGAGGTGCGCAATTCCGAAGCGTTCATCCGGCTGCGCCAGCAGGCGTGGGACATCCTCAAGGACGAAGTGCAGATGGCCAACCCGGCCGCCGTGCCGCGCCCGCTGGGCGCGACGGCCAACCCCGGCGAACGCCTGCACGGCGAGCGCGCGCTGGTGGGCCAGGCCGTGGAGACTGGGCAGAAGACCGCCGAGACAGTGGCGGCCCCCGTGGCAAAGGCGGCATCATGAGCCGCGCCGCTTCGCTTTCGCGCCTGGGGGACCGGGCGCTTGGCCTTCTGGGCATCGTGGCGTTCCTGCTGGTCTGGGAACTGGTGCCGCGCCTGCATATCGTCAGCGACGCCTACCTGAGCCCGCCATCGCAGATCATCGTCACGATCTGGGATCTGGTCAGCAGCGGGGCGCTGTTCAAGCACCTGTTCGCCAGTCTGCAACGGTCGCTGTACGGGCTGCTGTCCGCCATCGGGCTCGGTGTGGTGCTGGGCCTGCTGATGGGGTGGTTCAGCCGCTTCGAGGCGATTGTCGATCCGATTCTGCAATTGTTCCGCCAGACTTCGGCCTTCGCGTTGTTCCCGGTGTTCATCCTGTTCCTGGGCATTGGCGAGATGTCCAAGGTGGCCATCATCTTCTGGGCATCGTTCTGGCCGGTGTTGCTCAGCACGATCAGCGGGGTCAAGCAGGTGGACCGGCTGCTGATCGATTCGGCGCGCTCGATGGGCGCCAACCGCCTGTTCGTGTTCCGCAAGGTGGTGCTGCCAGCGGCTTCGCCGTCGATCTTTACTGGCGTGCGCCTGGCGGGCACCTATTGCATTACGGCGCTGGTGGCGGCCGAGATGATCGGCGCGCATTCGGGGCTGGGCTTCCTGACGCTGAACTCGCAGGAGGTCTTCCAGATTCCGACGATGTACGCAGGCATCCTGCTGCTGGCCTTGCTGGGCCTGGCGCTCAACTATGTGCTCGCGTTGGTGGAACGACGGCTCACGCGCTGGCGCAAGGGGCTGACGCTCAATGGCTAGGTTGCGCCGATACCGCTGGCTGGCCGCGCTGCTGGGGCTGGCCGGCATCGCCACGGCTTATGCCGGTTATTCGGCTTATGCCGCTCACCGGCCCGTCGCGCCTGGGCCGTGGCTGCAAGACGTGCAACAGCGCGGCACCCTGGTGGTGGGCGTGCGCCAGTACGCGCGCCCCGCGCCGCCCAAGGCGCCCACGCCGCCCGAGCCCGACCAGTTTGACGTGGCCATGGCGCGCTATGTGGCGGAGCGTCTCGGGGTGACGTTGAAGGTCGTCGGCCTTCCCGGCGAGCCGGGGTCGCCGGTATGGCAGGCCGCGCAGCGCGATGTGGACGTGGTCATCGCGGGCGCGCGCCCGACGCAGACCGACGAATCCGTGGCGCATGTCGGGCCGGCGTACGCCATCGGCGACGGATCGCTGCTGGTGCTGCGCGGCAGCCGCTACCAGCGACCCGGCGACCTGCGCGGCCAGCCGGTCTGCGTGGGGCAGGGCAGCGCCTATGCCACGCGCATCGCGCAAGACTTCGAAGGCGTGCCGAAGATCTACGCCTCGTCGATTCGCGCTGCCACAGGCTTTCTGGCGGGCGAATGCCAGGCGCTTGCCGACGATGCGCCGGTCGTGGCGCGCCTGCTGACGCTCCAGGAATGGCGCTTCTATCGCAGGCTCGACGGCGACCTGCAGGCGGACGCCGGCGCCGCGCGCATCGGCCTGCATGCCGCCGATCCTCAGTCTGCCGCGTGGTTCGACCAGACCACGCGTGACTGGCGCAACAATGGCGCGCTGCAGCGCGCCCGCGAACAGCGCGCCGGCGACGTGGCCTACGAGGCCAGCCAGCTGCAGGACGGTCTGGTCTGCCATTCCTGAGCCAGCCAGCGGCGTGACACGTCAGGCCTTCACGTAACGCGGGGCTGGCGTGCGGTTCGACAGCACGCCGGCCATTGCACCGCGTGCCGCCTCGTAGGCGTTCCAGTGCTCGATCGCGTGCAGCGAGGGGATCGTGATCAGCTCGCCGTTGTCGAAGCCGACCAGCGCGGCATCGACCATATCGGTCGCCTGCATCACGATGGCCGGGTCCAGGTTCTCCACGGGCAAGCCGCCCGTCTCCCAGAAATCGGTGGCCGTGGCGCCCGGCAGTACCGCCTGCACGCGCACGCCCCGGGCGCCGACTTCATGGTGCAGCGACTGGCTGAACGCGGTCACGAACGCCTTGCTGCCGCCATAGACCCCGTTCAGCACCTCCGGTGCGATACCGACAATCGACGAGATATTGATGACCGAGCCCTTGCCGCGTGCCACGAAGCCCGGCACGGCGGCGTAGGTCAGGCGCGTCAGCGCGGTGACGTTCAGGTCGATCATCTTCGTCATCGCGTCTACGTCGCTGTCCAGCAGCGGCGTGTGCGTGCCGATGCCGGCGTTGTTCACCAGCAGCGTGATGCTCGCATCGTTGCGGAGCTTCTCTTCCACACGGGCCAGCGATGCGCGGTCGTTGAGGTCGGCGGCAAACACTTCGACCGCCCGGCCGGTTTCGTCGGTGATGCGGCGCGCCAGCGCGTCGAGCTTGTCGCGGTTGCGCGCCACGAGCACGAGGTCGTAGCCGCGCCGCGCCAGGCGGTCTGCGTAGATCGCGCCAATACCCGACGATGCGCCGGTGACCAGTGCCGTGCCCAGATGTTGTTGCTGCGTCATGATGCTTCTCCATTCGGTGGTGGGTTCGGATGCGCTGCATCCATGTGAAGCATCGTAGGCCGGATCGCGTTTGGCCGAAATGACGTATATAGTCATGTTTCAGGACATCGGACAAAAACGGAGCGGCGGCATGCACAGGGTGGGATTTCTGCTGATGGATGGCTTCCAGGTGATGGCGCTGGCGGCGCAAAGCGTGTTCGAGTACGCCAACTTGGTAGCGGGCGAGCCGTTCTACCGGATCGACAGCTATTCGGTGGCGGGCGGGCCGGTGCGATCGTCACTGGGCATGGCGGTCGAAACGCGCCACGCCAGCGCACGGATCACCGTGGACACCTGGGTGCTGGCCGGCGCGGCAGACCCCGTGGCCACGCCCACGTCGCAGCCGATACTCGACCTTGTGCGCAAGGCCGCACCCCGGGCACGCCGGGTGGCATCGATCTGTACCGGCGCCTTCATCCTGGCCGAAGCCGGGCTGCTTGACGGCCGCCGCGCCACCACGCACTGGTTCTACGCGCGGGACATGCAGCGCGCCCACCCGCACATCCGGGTGGAAGACGACCGCATCCATATCGTGGACGGACCAATCTGGACGTCGGCCGGCATGACGGCCGGCCTGGACCTGGCGCTGGCGATGGTGGAAACAGACCTCGGTGCCGATGTCGCGCGCTCCGTGGCGCACAAGCTCGTGATGTACCAGCGCCGTTCCGGCGGGCAGTCGCAGCACTCCGAACTGCTGGACCTGGCGCCCAAGTCCGACCGCATCCAGAGTGCGCTCGACTACGCGCGCAAGAATCTGCACCAGCCGCTCACCGTGGAGGATCTGGCCGGCGCCGTGCATCTGAGCCCCCGTCAGTTCAGCCGCGTGTTCACGGCCGAAACCGGGCAGTCACCGGCCAAGGCCGTGGAAAGCCTGCGCCTGGAGGCGGCCCGGCTGATGATCGAACAGAGCCGCCATCCACTGGACGTGGTGGCAAAAGAGACCGGATTCCGTGACCGCCGGCACCTGCGCGAGGCATTCATCCGCGGCTTCGGCATGCCGCCGCAGGCAGTGCGGCGCGAGGCGAGGGGGTAGGGCCTATTCCGGCATCCGGATCGAAGGCTGGACGAAGGCCGCCGGGATCGGCAATCAGGCGCCATCAGAGGGTGGCCCCGCTGTCGCGCGCGAAACGCGGCGACAGGGGACGTCACTGCATGGCAGATCAGCCGTCGATGCGGATCTGCACGCCATTCGACGAGTAGACCGGCGTGGCCTTGTAGCCGTCCACGGTGACCGTGGCGAACTGGCCCTTGATGCTGCTGCCGGTGATGACGGCAATCGTGTCGCCTGCCTTCGGCGCATAGCCATCGACAAACGCGATGCGCAGCGTGCCACCGGCAATGGTCGTGACGCCAGCTACCGTCATGCGGCCCCGGCCATTGGGGCCGACGCGCAGATCGAGCGTGGTGTCGGCCAGCTGTGTGTACTTGCCGGCAATCGCCACGCTTTGCGGTGCGTTGATGATGACCGACCCGGCGCCCAGGTAGACATCGCCCGTGCCGAACGCCTTGGCCGACACCGCCTCCAGCGCACCGCCTGCCACCTGCGTGCCGCCGGAGTACGTGTTGGCGCCGCCGAGCTTGAGGTTGCCGGTGCCGGATAGCGTGAACTTGCCCGCGCCCGCGATATCGTTGCGCCAGATGTCGCCGGCGTTGAAGCCTCCCTTGCTGGCGTCCATCGACACCACGACGTTGCCGTTGAACGCGCCATAGCCGTCGCCGGCTGCGAACAGGTTGAGCCGTCCCCAGCCTTCCGCGTCGTCCATGACCGGATAGCCCGATGCAATCTCGGTGGTCTTCAGCACCACGCGACGCTGGTCGGCGCTCAGGTACGGGAAGCGCGTTTCCAGCATCACCTCGGCGCCCTTGGGCACCACGGGGTCCGCAGTGGCCGAGCCGATCTGCGCGAAGCCGAACGTCATGCGTCGCATGAAGTTGGCCTTGTTCGCGGCGTAGTCGGTGAAGCGGTCGTTGCTGGCGGTGCCCGACTGCGCGAAGGTGCGGAAGGTGGCCGGCGTGGTGCCGGTGGCCGCCATCAGCGTGGTATGGGCCTGGGCATAGGCCGAGGCCTTCAGCGTGGCGTTGGCCGGTGCAAAGAGGTTGGCCGCCGCCGAAGCAATGCCGAGCATGCGGCCGCCGATCACGTCGAGCGGCGAATGCATGCCGGCGAGGATGCGGTTTTCGCCCAGCTCCATGCCGCGGCTCAGCATTTCCTGGAACCGCTCGGGAACCAGGTAGGCCATGACCACGGCATTGCGCAGGGCCTCCGCCGTGTGGCCGCTGATGAAGCCACCGTCGGTCGTGGGATCGGCACTGATGGCCGGCACCAGCGTCGGCGCCAGGATCACGCTGGAACTCCAGCGGTAGGGACGGGCGTACTTGTAGAAGCGCTTGGCCGGCTCGGTCGACGCATTGTCGCCCACCTTGTTGACCATCGTGATCACGTCGCCGAACGCCGCATTGCCGGCACCGGCCACGCCGGCGTTGTTGCCGCCATCGTCATATTTGACCATGGTGGCGTCGGCCGGGATGCTGGTGATCGTCGTGGTCTGCTGGGCAGCGGCTCGCCATGCCGCCGTAAGCGGGCCCATGCCGTCCGTCACGCTGTAGTTCTTGCCGCGACGGTCGTCGTAGTACGCAGCCTCGGCCTGCGCGGCGGTGCGCTGCGTGGTAGCGTTGATGACGTACTGGATGTTCGCGTTGTGCGCGGCGGCGTTCGTCACCGAACCACCTGCCGTGCCGTCGTTCGGCAAGCCGGTCCACGTAGACGCCGCGACCGCCGGGAAGCTCCCGTTGGCCGCTGCCGGCGCACCGGCGTCGACCAGGCGCGTCAGCGGTTCCCACACATCGAGGAAACCCTTGACCAAACGGACGCCGGCATTGGTCTCGACGGTCGCGTAGCGTGCGTCACCGCGCTGGTTGGTGGCGATGTTGTCGACAAACGGCAGCACCGACGCCTGCACGGGGGCACTGTCGACAAACCCGGGGTCAGCCGGCGGCGCCGGTATGGCAAGCGGCGTGACAGTGGAGGCGCTTTGGCTGTGGTTGTCGTCGCCGCCGCCGCAGGCGCTGAGCAGAAGCGCAAGGCAGGCGACCGCAATGGCCGATGGAATCCCGGGCCGGGAAAGAGACATGACAGGGTCCTCTGAAGAAGGACGGCGGGCAGGCCGTCGAAAGAGGACGCAGTCTAAGGACGTCTCATGTCATACATGTGAAACATGGGCCGCCGAATATCGATGGATTATTCGGTCCGCGTACATAGTGGCGACATATTCGTGCTGGGCGATCGGCCCGCACGGCACCTAGCCCCAGCGCCGTACGCGCCCCGTGTCCAGGTGGACGAAGTTCTCGGCCTTGTAGAAGCCGACACCCCCCAGCTGCAGCGTCTGCGCCGCATCGCGCAGGTCAGCCAGCGCCACGCCGGGCAGGCGGATGTCGATGGCCATGCCGTCCATGTGGAGGCTGTGCCTGGCGACACCACCGCCACGGGTCTTGCGCAGCCGCTCGTTGGTAATGGGGCAGCGGTAGCCCGAAATCACCTGGAACGGGGCGTCGCTGCCCACTTCGCGCCGCAGCGCGAACAGCAGGCCGAACAGCTTCGGATCGATTTCACCGACCGTGCCCGAGTAGTGATCGCGCAGGAAGTGGTTGAGCGAGGTCTGCGCCTGCGGCAGCACCTGATCGCCCATGGCATACACCAGCGACAGATGTTCGCCGGTGTGGGTGTGTTCAAAGGACAGCGAGCGGGCATCGGGCCCCAGCGCCGCCAGGGCGGCGCGAGGCGCCAGCGTCGACAGGCCCGCGCCTAGCGCGATGGCTCCTGCACGATGAAAAAAACGGCGACGCTGGCTGGAACTGGATTCGGACATGGAAACTTTTACAACGGCGCGGCATTCATGAAGGCCGTACGGCTGGCTTGGCACCCGTGCGCTGCCGCAGCGCCTGGTCCAGCAATTTGTCCTGTCCGTAAATGTCAGGCACAAAGTATACCCGTCCATCGGCGCGCGCAATGGCTGTCCCGTAGGCCAGCACCACGGGCACCGGTTGCTGAAGCGCAATGGTCTTCGACTTGCCCGCCGTCATTGCCTCACGGATACGCGCCGGGGTCCATTCGGGCATGCCCTGAAGCGTGAACTGCGCCAGCGCGACAGGATCTTCGACGCGGATGCAGCCGTGACTGAAATCGCGCCGGCCGCGCTTGAACAATTCCGGCGTGGGCGTGTGGTGCAGATAGATGGCCTGGTTGTTCGGGAAGATGAACTTGATGTCCCCCAGCGCATTGAGCGGGCCTGGCCTTTGCCGGATGCGCGCCTGCCCGCTCAGCACCGCATCGACATTGGCCTGGCTGAACGTGGCATTTGCCTGGGTGCCATAGACGAACTCGAAGCCCTGGCGCGTGAAATAGCCGGGATCGCGCTGGGATTTCGGGATGACTTCCTTGCGCGCGATCGACGACGGCACGTTCCAGTACGGGCTGAACTCGATATAGCGCATGTCCTCCTTGAACAGCGGCGTGCGCGTATCGAGCGCCTTGCCCACGATGACCTTCATCTCCAGCTTGATGTCGAGCCGGCCTTCGTCGTAGTCGTAGGCGCGCAGCACGAATTCGGGCACGTTGACCACGATCATGCGCGGGCCCTCGGCCAGCGGCGTCCAGCGCAGGCGCTCCATCGTCAGCACGATCTGGTCGACGCGCGCGGCGGGCGTGACGTTGAGCTGGGCCAGCGTGCCCGCGCCGATCACCCCATCGGCATCGAGCGCATGGCGCGTCTGGAACGCCTTGACGGCATCGACGAGTGCGCCTTCGTAACGCTGTGGTACCGGCGCGCCTGGGGACAGGTCGCCCAGGGCTTGCAGCCGTTGCGCCAGTTGCGGCAGACCGGCGTAGGACTGTCCGGGCGTCAGCTTGCCACCGGCAACGGCGGGCAGCGGGGTCTTCCAGAACGGCTCGGCTGCGAGCTTGCGATACTTGGCCAGCGCGTCGCGCAGCGTGCCGTAGAGCGGAAACGACGGCGCGGCTTCGCGCATGGCGTCGGCCAGCCGGTTGGCGGCCATGGCGTTGCGCAGGTAGCTTTCCGGATCGAACGGGGGCAGATTGCCGACCGAGAAATTCGCGTGGACCTTGCGCGGATCGACGCGACCCCGATGCAGATCGGACAGATATCGCTTCATGGCACTGGTGAGCGCCCCGTCAAAGCGCTGCGCCGCGTCCGACGCCGGCGTCGGGGCATCGACCAGCTGCGCCAACGCGCGCTGCAGGCCATCGGCATCGTAGTCTCCCGGCTCCAGACCATCGGTACCGGCACCGTTCAATGCCTTGACCGCGGCTTGCGCCGCCTGCGAGGGACGCCCATCGGCAAACCAGAGCAGGTCCTGCGGCGGCTGGGCCCACGCCGGCGAAGCACTGCACAGCAGCCAGGCCGCGCCGACACTGGCAAGGCCTGCGATTCGGGCGGGGACACGCGCGCAAACGCGCGAGGCAATGTGTGGAAGGCGGCGCGGACGACGGGCCTTGGCGGTCGCCGTCGGGGCTGGCATGGCTGCAGGGGCAACAGTCATCGTATGAAGGTCGATAGCGTTTGTCCTTTGCGTATCGTATCCGAACATCGTGACGTATCCCTCCCTTGCTACATCTGAAAACAAAAGTTTCTACTATTAATGAGCGTTTGATACAGGTCAATTAATGAGCCACGCCGCGAACTATGCTGTCTACAGCGACAACGTCAATGCGGAGGTGAATCGATGTACGAACGGATTCTCGTGGCAGTGGACGGCGGCCCATCATCGGAGCTGGCCATTTCGCAGGCAGTGGGGCTGGCCAAGCATCTCTCGGCCGAAGTCAAGGTGCTGTTCGTGGTGGACGACAGCGAACTGTTCTTCGAGTACGCCCATATTGACCCCAGCCAGATCGTGGGCGGCATGATCGAGGTGGGCCAGAAGGCTCTGGCTTCCGCCGCACGACGCTTCGCCAATGCCAACGTGCGCTGCCTGACCGAACTCGCAGAAAAGCCAGTTTCGCCCGGCAATATCTCGGGGACCATCGTCAAATGCGCCGATCATTGGCCGGCCGACCTGATCATCATGGGCACCCACGGCCGGCGCGGCATGCGGCGTGTGATCATGGGCAGCGTGTCGGAAGGCGTGATTTCGAAGTCCAGCAAGCCGGTCCTGCTGATTCGCGGCGAAACCGTGCACTGAAGTTTCCACCCGCCGGCCCGGCACGCCGATTGACGACCATCCGGGCTAGCGTTTCAACGATTCCTGCACGCTGAGCAGGTTCTGCGGCATGACCCGGATCAGCCCGCCCCGGGGGCTGTCGATATCGGCGATCAGCGCCAGCGACAACGACACGGTCAGCGGCACCACCAGCAGCAGTACGATCTTGGTGCTCTCGGTGCGCGCGCCGTAGCCCTGCATGAGGCTGCTGCAGAAGGCGATGATGATCATCAGCCCCCAGGCCGCCAGCGGTATGTGATTGCGCCATGCCGCTTCCGAATAGCCCTGGGAATTGATCACGTCGTTCATGCCGGCCACCGCCAGCGCCGTGATCGGATTGGGCGCCGTGCGCGCGCCGTCACGCACCAGCTTCCACATCTGGTCTTCGATCTGCGCCGTCGCGGCCTCGATGTCGTCGACTTGCGCATCGTCGCGGGTCAGGTAGTAGTGGATACGCTGATCCAGATAGCGCACCAGCAACGACTTGAGCGCCTCGGTGTCACGTTCGAGCAACTCCACGCGCAGGTACTCGGTGCCGATCGCATTGGCTTCCTCTTCCTCCAGATTCTTGCGCTGGTCGTACCGGCCGACGGCCATCGACAGCGTGAACCCTATCAGCAGCGCCAGCAGCGTCAGCGTGGCCCCTTGGATGATGTTGAAGTCGTCGCGGCCGTCGCTGCTGAGCGGACGCATGCGGCGCAGCACCAGCGCGCCGATGGCGGTGGCAATGCCCATCAATACCAGCAGCACGACAAACAGCAGGCCCGGATGGCTGATGAGCGGTCGCATGGATCGTCCCTGAGCGGTGGTACGCAAATGCTGCCCAAGGCGGTCCGGCGGATCAAGTGAAAGCTTCTTTTTCCCACTTAAACGGATTCTCCCGGGGCCGCCGCCGTAGCTTCCGCCGGCACGCAGTTCCCGCTTTTCGTCGATCTCATTGCGATAACTTTTTTTATCGCAATATATCGATGCGGGTGCTAAACTTCGCCGCATGAAAAACCGCCCGTCCCAGCCGTATGCCTTTCCCGATGCCGATTCGCTTGCCGCGCTGCGTGCGTGGCACGCCGGCATGTCGACACGGGCTGCCGTGACGCAGTATCTCGATGCCGACCGCTCGCACGGTGAGTCGTCGCGGGGCATCCTCGGCGGCATACGCCGGCAACTGGCCGCTTACGCGCGCTACCGGCGCCGCGAGGACCTGGCTGTCCTGTTCGAATTCACGGCGGCTGACCGGGCGCAGCAGGGCAGGGCAGCGGACCAGGCCATTGAAACGCTGCGTACCATGCCGCCGCCCGCGCCGGCCATCGCCGACGACATCGGCATGTGGCTGGCGCCCGCCGCCGTGGCGGCGCTGCGCGCGCAGGACATCCACACGCTGGCCGACCTGACCGTACGTATTCCGCGCCGCCGCCAATGGTGGGCCACGATCCCGGGCCTGGGCGTCAGCGGCGCCAGGCGGATCGAGGCGTTTTTCGCGGAATGGCCCGAGCTGACCGCGCGCGCCCGCGCGCTGATCGCCACGGAACCGCGCGGCGCGATCGTGCCGTGGGAGCAGATGGGACGCCTGCCGCATGAAGTGGATGGGTCGCTGGGCCAGTTCCGGGCCCCGCGCGAGACCTGTTCGCTCAATGCCGACAACGACTATGCCGCCGTGCAGGCGTGGCTGGGCCTGCACGAATCGCCGGCCACGCTGCGCGCCTATCGCAAGGAGGCCGAGCGGCTGATCCTCTGGGCCATCATCGAGAAGGGCCGGCCGTTGTCGTCGCTGACGACCGAAGACGCCACCGCGTACCGCAATTTCCTGCGCCAGCCCTCCCCGCGCGAGCGATGGGTCGGACCGGCGCGGCCACGCAGCGCGCCAGACTGGAAACCGTTCACCGACGCACTGTCGCCGCGCTCGGCTGCCTATACGCTGCAGGTGCTGGGGGCGCTGTTCCGGTGGCTCGTGCAGCAACGGTATGTGCTGGCCAACCCGTTTGCGGGCCTCAAGGTGCGGGGCGGGGCCAAGACGGCCGCGCTCGACGTGTCGCACGCATTTTCGGATGGCGAATGGATGCTGATCCGCAGCATCGCCGACGGGCTGGAATGGTCATATGGCTGGGAAGCCCCGGCCGCGCAGCGGCTGCGTTTCATCCTGGATTTCACCTATGCCACCGGCCTGCGCGCCAGCGAACTGGTGGGCGCGACCCTGCGCAATATCGAGACCGATATCCACGGCGACCACTGGCTGCACCTCGTGGGCAAGGGTGCCAAGGCCGGCCGGGTTGCCCTGCCGCCGCTGGCGCGCAACGCGCTGGATCGCTACCTGGTGGAGCGCGGCCTGCCGGTCACCCGCGCGCAGTGGGACCCGTCCACGCTGATCGTCGGCAACCTGGGGCCGGACGAAAGCGGTGGCATTACCGGCGCACGGCTCTGGATGATCATCAAGCGGTTCTTTGGCACCGCAGCGGACCAGCTCGATGCCGAGCGCCCGGCCACCGCCGAAAAGCTGCGCCGCGCCAGCCCACACTGGCTGCGCCACACCCACGCCACCCATGCGCTCGCCCGGGGTGCGGAACTGACCACGGTACGCGACAACCTGCGCCATGCGTCAGTGTCGACCACATCGCTGTACCTGCACGGCGACAGCGTCAAGCGCGCCCGGCAGATGGAGGATGCGTTCGGCGGGTGAACGGGGCGCGGCCAGCTACGGCGTCTTGCCGATGTCGCCCGCCGCCAGCGCCAATGTGGCCGCGGCGGCCAATGCCGCGCTGTAGGCATCGGCCGACGCATTGCGCGCCAGCAGCAGCTGGTTCTGCGCCAGGTTAGCTTCGGTCACGGTGCCCACGCCCTTGCGATAGGCGGTAAACGCCGCGTCGTAGGTAATCTGCGCGGCATCGGCCAGGGCCCTTGCGGCGTCGTAGGCGGCCAGGCTCGATTCCAGCGCGCTCTGGCTGACTACCACCTGGCGCACCGATTCCTCCTTGGCCCGTGTCAGCCTGGCCTGCGCGCTGTCCACGTCGTTGCGAGCCTGCGCCAGCACCGCTGAGCGCATGCCGCCGTCGTAGATCGGCAGCGTCACGCCCAGAAACACGCTGTTGCCATACCGGTTTCCGTTGAGGTTGACCGTCGGCGGCTGCTGGCCGACCGGCGGAATCGCGGTAATCGCCGATCCGCCCGACGCATACGAGGCAAACGCCGACATGAAGACCTTGGGCAGGAAGGCCGCTTCGGCCGCCTTCACACGGGCCTGGTTGGCGCGTTCCAGTGCGTAGGCGCCCAGCACGTCTGGCCGCTGGGCAATCGCCCGCTCCACGATCTGCTCGACCGAACTGCGCAAGGCCGGCGACAACGGCCGTACCGGCATCTCTGCAATCAAGGGCTTCGACAGCGGCGAGATGCCGATGGCCGTGACCAGTCCCAGATAGGCATCGGTCTCCGCACCTTGCGCCTGCACCCTTGCCAGATTGGTCTGGGCCCGGTTCTGCGTGGCCTGCGCCACCTCCACCACCGTCCCCACGCCACGCGCATAGCGCGCCTTGGCGGCCGTCATCACCGCATCGGCATTGGCCATGGCCTGATCGACCGTGGCGCGGCGCGAGCGCGCGGCCTGGTAGCGGTAGTAGGCCACGCTAACATCGTGAATGATGCGCTGGTGCAGGGCCGTAAAGGCGATGTTCGCGGCCACCGTGGCCTGTTCGGCCGCTTCCACCAGGCCGGCGCGCTCGCCGAAGTCGAACAGCAGCCATTGCAGCGATACCACCGAGATCGCGCCGTGGTGCGACGTATCCGCACCGGCCGTGCCCAACGCCGTGTTGCTGGATAGCCGGCCGTTCGTCCAGCCGCCCATCGCCGCCACCGAAATCTGCGGCAGATAGGTGCTGCGGGCGATGCCGGTGGCCAGCGCCGCGTTGCGCGCATCGTTCCAGGCCACACGTGTCAGCGGGTTCGACGATTCCGCCAGGTCGATCAGTTCGGCAAGGGTGTACGGGTGCGTAGCGTCGAGCTGGGCGGCTGGCGCGATGGTCGCCAGCGCCGAATTGGCAGGCAGCGTGTAGTCGGATGGAAGATCTTGCGGTGCGGCCCGGCTGGCCGCACCGGCCACGATCTCGCCATTGGCCGTGGTTTGCGGCTGCCAGGGACGGTCAGCCTGCGGCGGGGCCAGATCCAGCGCCGACGTGGCGCAGCCAGACAGCGCCAGCGCGGTCGCGACCAGCGCGAGGCCCGTCGGCGGGCGAGCCAGCGGATCAGGTATGTGCATGTGAAGCAGGGGGATGGGCAGGCCCGGACGACGCGCCGGCCAGCTGTTTGTCGACGATGGCCAGCAGGGCATCGCGTGTACGGGCATCGGCATTGGTCTCCAGCGGTGCGGGCGAGGCCGGCGCCAGCGGCTCCGCCGTCTTCACGGCATGGAGCCGCGCAGCCACGTCGGGATCGCCCGGAAAGCGCTCCGCCAGCAGGAACAGCGGGCCCGCCACGGCATCGAGCACGCCCAGTCGCCGCCGGTGACGATCGATCCACGCCGGTCCGGGGCCGACCGAGGCGGGCTCGTAACGGGCCAGCGCCAGATCTTGCGCGATGGCGCCCTGCAAACCTAGTGCGGTGGCGGCGTGCTGACGCCGCTGGTCCGGCTGGCGGGCCGCCGCCAGTTCCTGCCACTGGCTCACCAGGGTAGCCAGCGCAGTCTCGATACGGGCAGCAATGCTCACGGGCCAGATGCGGGTGAACACCAGATACACGACGAGATTGCCGATCAGGATGCCGATCACGCGATCGCGGGCAATCGTCAGGTCGAACCCCGGCGCCGCCCCCTGAATCACGCAGAGATAGAACGCGAACGCAATCTGAAAACCGGCGTAGGCAATGCGCGGCGAGCCCATGGCCACCCACGCCGACAGCCAGGTGCCGGCGAACACCAGCGCCAGCAGGCCGCCTACCGAATCGAGCGCCGGCACGACAAAGACGATGGCCGCCGTGCCCAGCACCGCGCCGACCAGGCACCCGGCCAGCCGCAACACGAGCTTTTCGACCGATTCGGCTGCCGTGCCCAGCGACACCAGATAGACGGTGATAAAGCAGGTATGGATGCCCGGCCAGTCAAGCTGCTGGTAGAGCAGATAGCAGAACATGGCCGCGCCGGTGGTCTTCAGGGCGTAGTGGATGTGCGAGCGGTTGGTAAAGGCATCGGCGTCCAGAAATCCGCCACGCTGCTTGCCGGCCGCGGCAGGTTCGGCATCGGCATGTTTGGCTAGAGCGACCGCTGCGGCGGCTTCGGGCTCGGCATAGTGCGCGATGGCCAGGCGCAGTTCGGCCATGACCGACTGCTGAAGCGGCGACAGGTCGGCGGCCGTATCAGGCAGCGTCACCGCAATCTCCACCGGATAGCCGCCCGCATCGAGCATCCGGGCCATCGCATCGAGGATATCGGCCAGCGCATCGGCAAGCGGAGCCGGAAGGCGCGCACCGGGCTGCCGGCACGCCACATCCGCAGCCATCAGGATTGCCATGGTCGACGTCATCGCCTGGCGCAATGCCGCGACATCGGCGGCATTCGCGCTGCCTTCGAGCTTCGCCAGTTTCAGCCAGCCGGCCACGGGCTGCACGCCGTCGCGCAAGGTCTCGGCGATGGCGGGGGCGCCCGCTTCGGGGTGCCGCAGACCGTGCGCGGCCACCCGTACGCAGTGCGCCAGGCGTGCGCCGGCCAGGCGACGCGGAGATGGGCCCATCAGCAGGTTGACCACGACATTCGCTCCGATCGGGATCGCCACCATCAGCCAGGCGTAAAGCAGCGCCCGGGTAGCCACCTCGCCGCCGGGCACCAGGCCCAGTTCGTCGAGTCCGAAGCCGATGATCATGGCCACGATGGCGCCCACCGGCCGCAGCTTGCTGGCCGAGGTCAGGAACAGCAGCGCGGCGGACGCGACGGCCATGCAGGTTACGCGCAGCAGCGCGCTGTCGAGCGTGAACCCTGCCAGCACGATCACCAGCCCCACGATCAGGCTGACCAGCACCAGCATGCCCACGCTCATCACGATGCTGCTGGTACGGTCGGCACGGTTGATGAAGAAGATCACGTAGGCCGAAATGGCCGCTTCGGGTGTGCCATAGATGGCCGCGATCAGGCAGGTCAGTGTGCTGGCCGCCGCAACGCGCGTGGTGGCGGCGGCACGCCCTGGGAACGGGGCCAGCAGGGCGCCGATATCGGCAAGCCCCAGGCGCGATGCCTCAGCGGCAGGCCGCGCCATGCCGCACCTCCACCGTTGCGCTGGCCCCCACCCGGGCCAGCGTTTCCGGCGGTTCCTCGAGCTTGATCCGCACCGGGAAGCGGTGCGCCACGCGCACCCAGTTCACCGATGGCTGGACATAGGGCAGGGCGCGCGGCAGGTTGAGCCTGTCTGTATCGGTAATGCCCACGCCGATGCCCTGCACCGTGCCGCGCAGCGCGTGGCGCCGGTCGATCATCGAATAGACGGTGGCGCAGTCGCCGACGTGGATGCCGGCCAGCTCGGTCTCGCGGAAATTGGCCACCGCGAACCATTCGCCGGTATCGACCAGCAGGAACAGCGACTGGTTCGGGATCACGACCTCGCCCGGCAGCGACCGCAGGCTGCTGACGCGGCCCGCGTGGGGCGCGCGCACCACGGTATCGTCCAGCGCGCGCTGGGCGATGGCTACGGCGGCCTCGCGTGCCTGCACGGTCGCCAGGGCATCGTCCTCGCTGCCCACGGCCTGCGCCGTCGTGGCGCGCTGCAACTGCGCCTGCTTCAGGGTTACGGCCGCATCGCGCCAGGCCACCTCCGCCTGGTCAAGCTGCTGCTTCGGGACATAGCCCGCGGCGGCCAGCGGGCGAAGGCGTTCCACGGTTCGCGCCGTCAGCGCGTAGTTCTGCTCGGCGCGCGCAATCTGTTCCGATGCCACCGACGCCGTGCCGCGCTCGGTGCCGATGGCACGGCGGCGCGTCCCCAGCATGGCCTTTGCGAGCGCCAGGTCTGCCTGCGCCTGCGCCAGGGCCAGGCGATATGGCACGGGATCGATCTCGAACAGGACCTGGTTTTTGGCGACGTGCTGGTTTTCGGTCACCAGAATACGGGCGATGCGCCCGCCCACCGGGGAGGCCACATGGACGAAATCGGCATCGAGCGCCGCATCGTCAGTGGAGGGGTAGCGAACCGCGCGCTGCCACGCGAAAATGGAAAGCAGCACCGCCAGCACGATAATTGCAAGGGCAATCCATTTGCCGCGCAGCGGCGCCCGGCTGATACCTGCCATTTTCATGGAAAATGCCCCGTGCCGATTAACCAGATGATTTCGGCAATCATGAGTCCGATTGCCGTATTGACCAGCAGTTGCCAGCGGACGGTTTCCGCCCAGCCGGTTGTCACGAATATTCGCCAGGCCACCAGGGCGCCCGCGATGCCGACCAGCGCGCTCAATAGCCAGAGCGGAAAATAAGCACCGAAGAGCGGCACGGCCGGCGCGCCCGCGCAACCATGCAGCGGGACGGCCAATACAGCGAGCAGAAGCAGGCGTCGCAAACGTACCATGGGCAGGATGGCATGGACGGGCCGGAAAATGGTCACGCCAATATAGCAGCGCCGAATCGGGATTGTCCAAGGGGCAAAGAAAATTTAAAGTGGCGGCTGAAAAATGCCAAATCGGAAAGGCAACCCATGCGCAGGGAAGTACAGGCTGACGATATCGAGCTGGGGAATCCGCTCAAATCGGCCCTGGTCGACGAACTTGGTTTTCCCGTGGCCGACGAGGGGACCGTTTTCAACACGGCCGAGGAACGCACGCTTGCGTTACAGGGCGGCCGCTGCTTCTGGGCTGACGACCTGGCGCCGTTGCGGGCCGACGTTCCCAATGCCGCCTGGCACGACCGCTATGGCCTGCTGGTCGGCACGCTGCTGCACGTCAAGCGGCCCGGCGACGCCAACCGCGCGGCGGTCAGCCGGCTGATCGGCTTCAACGACGGCGCTGCCTTCATTGGCTGGCCGAGCCTGGCGGGTATCCCCGCCGAGATCGACGACGGAGAAACCGTGCTGTTTCGCGGGTTCTCCGGCACCAACATCCACAGCTTTTCGGCCCGGGTCCAGGCTACGTCGCGCACGCCGTTCCCCTATTGGATGCTCGACGACATCCGGCATCTGGAAGCCCGTGAACTGCGCGGCAGCATCCGCGTGCCAGCGCGCCTGGTGGCGTCGCTGTCCCTGATGGACGGCCAAGGCAAGCCGCAGACCGTGCTGATTACCGATCTGAGCACCGGGGGTGCGTCGATTTCCACGGCATCGAGCCAGTTCGGCACGCCCGGCCAACAGGTGCTGCTGGAATTCACGCTACGCGCGGCGGGCCTGAAAAAGAAGCTGTCGATCGAGGGCTGGACGCGCGAAGACCCCGACGCCGATGCCGCCGAGCCATTCCACCATGTGGGCATGGCCTTCGATGCGTACGGCGAGCGCGAATCGCTGCTGCTATACGCGTTTATCCACGAACAGTTGCTTGAGAGCGCAACCATGCGGCCGGGCGGCAAAGGCGGCGAGGGGTAGGCGATGGGTCGGCGCCGGTTTGCCGCGCGGCTTGAGCCGTCAGGTCTGCTCGTCGAACGGCTTGCTGCCCAGCACACCAACCACATGATCGACAAAGCAGGTAATGCGCGAGGCGAGGGCGGTGTTGCGGTAGTAGACCGCGTTGATGGATTGCCGCACGTCGAGCGTCTGCCGGGCGAACAGCGGCACCAGGCGCCCGGCCTGACGGTCGGCACGCGTCATGAAATCGGACAGACAGACGATGCCCTGGCCCGCCAGCGCAAGGCTGCGCAGCGTCTCGCCGCTCGATGAGGCAATGGTCGGCTTGATATGGACGGTGTCGCCGTCGTTGTCGCGCAGCGGCCAGTCGTTGAGCGAATCGGGCTGCGTAAAGCCCAGCAGCGCGTGGCCGGCCAGTTGCTCCACCTTGGTCGGCGTGCCGTGGCGCTGCAGATAATCCGGGCTGGCCAGCACCCGGATGCGGCTTGTGCCGATGGGACGCGCATGCAGCGTGGAGTCTTTCAGCGCGCCGATCCGGAAGGCCACATCGGTCCGTTTTTCGATCAGGTCGATGATCCCCTCATTGGAATTCAGCTCCAGTTCCACCTCGGGATAGCGCAAGCGGAAGCCTTCCACCAGCGGCACGATCACATGCAGCATGAAAGGCGTGGCCGCGTCCACGCGCAGCCGGCCGAACGGACGCATGCGGCGGGCCGCCATCTGTTCTTCGGCCTCGTCCATCATCGACAGGATGGCGCGCGCATGCTGCAGGAAGGCGGCCCCCTCCTCGGTCAGTTCGAGCCGGCGCGTCGTGCGACGCAGCAGGGTGGTCTGGAGCTTCTCTTCGAGACGGCTCAGCGTGCGGCTGGTGGCCGATACGGTCAGCCCGAGATGTTCGGCAGCGGCCGTGATCGAGCCGGTATCCACGACGGCCGCGAAGGCCAGAAGTTCGTCGATGGTCGTTTTCATTCTTGATTCCGCATCAAATGAAACCGACTTATACACGGCATTTTTCGCAAAGGTAAGGCTATCCGGCGTCGCATTGCGCCCGGGTTGGGGCGCATCACCGGGCCGGCACGGTCGTATGCGATCGTCCGCGCCGGACGCAAGTCACGAAAAGCACGACGATGGGCAACGCCACCGCGGCATAACCGAACCGCGTGTAGGCCAGCGCGCCCAGGATCGCACCCACGGCGAAGGACAGTACGCTGGGCACCATCTTTCCAAGCCTGGCGCGAATCGGGCCGCGTGCCTCCGGCGGGGCAGAGGGCAGGTCCACCAGATCGATAATCACCTGCGTGCTGTTGCCCGTCATGATCGTGGTCGGGCCGAGATCCGCCAGCGACGTGCGCGACAGTGCGTTCTGGATCGCCATGGCCGCCACGGCCAGGAAGCCGGCAAGCATCGCCGGGCTCGAATCCGGTCCGGCACCCAGCGCCTGCATCCGCAGGCCCACCCCGGCAAACGCGGCCAGTAGCAGGGTCTCTGCGGCAATCAGCGGCACCACCGCGTCGCGACCGCGTTGGATGAGACGCTTCTCGGTCAACCGGGCAAGGGCGACCGCGCCAACGAAGACCGGCAGCGCCAGCACCTTCAGGAACAATCCCTCGGTGCTGCCCACCGATTCCACGCCGATCATGATGAGGTTGCCGGTTACGTGGGCCGTGAACAGGCCCGCCAGCGCAATAAATCCGATCACGTCCGTATAGCCGGCCACGAAGGCGAACGCCCCAATATCCCACTTGCCCGCGCTTGCTGCCTTGCCTGCGTTGCCTGCGTTGGCTGCGTTGCCGACGCTACCGTTTGTGGTCATGCCAACTCCTTGTTCAAACCGTCCGGACGGCCCAATAAGGTCTTGCGCGTCCCATGTGCCGAACTATAGTGATTTGCCGGGCCGCACCACGGCGCCGGTGCAGTCAGAGTCATTCAAATTTCCTGAAGCAGGGAGACGATATGAAAAAGGGCTACTGGGTTGCAGCGGTAGACATCGCCGACGCCGCTGGCTATCAGGGCTACATCACCGGCAACAAAGCGGTCTTCGACAAATACGGCGCCCGGTTTCTGGTCAGAAATGGCGAAAAAACGGTGGTCGAGGGCGCGCCGCGATCCCGCATCGTCGTGATCGAATTCGACAGCTATGCCCGCGCCCTGGAATGCTACCGATCACCGGAATACCAGGCACTGATCGCGCTGCGCGCGCCGTACTCCCAGGCCGATATCGTGGTGATCGAGGGGTATGAGGATGTGGGCGGGTGATTGGGAAGATGTCGTTGCCGTGTTGCCGGACCCGGAAGACCGTAGATGGTCATCTACTATTTAACATAATCTATATTCTTACCAAAACACATACTGGCGGCAGCAAGATCAACCTCGGTGATGCCAAATGCCATACGTCGTCCGGATTCAGCCACCCATGCGGCCTTTCCCCAGAGCCAGCACCATCGACCGCCGAAGACGTTGCAAGCGTCATCTCGGATGGCACGCGAAATGCGTGCCCCGGGTTGCTAAAGGCCTATGTGCAGGCGTGCAAGCTCTCCCCATAGGCGTTGTGGGACGAAATGGCTATGTCTACGCGCGATGGCAATCTGTGGAAGCGGTTTTTGAACGTCGCCAAGCCATACTGGCTGTCACGGGAAAAGTGGAAGGCCTGGGCGCTGCTGGCGATACTGGCATGCCTGTTGTTTGGCCAGACGTGGACCAATGTGCTCTTCAACAGGCAAACCGGTGAGTTTGCCTCGGCGCTCGCTGCCAGAGACGCCGACCGGTTCTGGTACGCCATCAAGGTATTCGTCTACGTCCTGATAGCGGCTGTCCCTGTCTACGCCTTTTACTACTACATCCGGCACAAGCTGTTCATTCAGTGGCGAGCGTGGATGACGCACCGTTATCTGGACAAGTACTTCGGCGGCTGCGCCTTCTATACGCTCAATGCGAATACGGCCATCGACAACCCGGACCAGCGTATTTCGGAAGACATCAGCACCTTCACGCAGCAGTCGCTGTACTTTCTGCTGTTGATGCTGGGATCAGTGCTGCAGCTGATCGGGTTTAGCAGCGTACTGTGGTCGATATCCCGCGAATTGGTCGCTTTCCTCGTGCTCTATGCCATCTGTGGCACGGTGATCTCGGTGCTGTGCTTTGGCAAGGTTCTGATCGGGCTGAACTTCTACCAGCTCAAGTGCGAAGCCGACTTCCGCTTCAGCCTTATCCGGGTGCGCGAGCATGCCGAATCGATTACTTTTCATCGCGGCGAGCAGCATGAGTCCGATCACGTACGCAGCCGGTTTCAGCATGTCTTCGCCAACTTCAACAAGTTGATCCGCTGGGAGCTGAATCTCTACTTTTTCCAGTATGCCTATGCGTTCCTGACCCTGATGTTGCCCAGCGTAATCGTCGCCCATCGCGTACTGGACGGCGAGCTCGAAGTTGGCAGCGCAATCCAGGCCGCAGGTGCCTTCGCGGCCGTGTTGGCGGCCCTGACGGTCATTGTCGACAACTTCGAAAGCCTGAGCCGCTTCCTGGCAGGCGTGGACCGCCTCACTGCCTTCGCTTCTTCGCTGGCATCCACGCGCATCGTTCGCCGCAAACCTGGCAGCCACATCGAGCATCGGCGGGGCAACACGCTGTCTCTGGAGCACCTGACACTGCATACGCCCGACTATCAGCGCACCCTGCTCAATGACCTTACCGTCACGGTAGCGCAAGGCAGGAACCTGCTGATCGTGGGGCCCAGTGGCGGAGGCAAAAGCTCGATATTGCGGGCCATTAGCGGCCTCTGGAATTGCGGAAGCGGCCGGATCGTGCGCCCCGATGCCGAGCACATGATGATCGTGCCCCAGCGCCCCTACATGGCGGTCGGCAACCTTCGCTGTCAGTTGCTCTATCCCGCTTGCGCGGGGCGGCGCATCCCAGATGGCGAGCTGCTGAAGCTGCTGGACATGGTCAACCTGCCCGACATGGTGGAACGGTTCGGCGGGCTCGATGCGGAACTGGACTGGGGCAAGGTCCTGTCGCTCGGCGAGCAGCAACGCCTGGCATTCGCCCGGCTGCTGTTGGCGCGTCCGCGCTACGCCCTGCTTGACGAAGCGACCAGCGCGCTGGACATCGGCAATGAGACCCGCCTCTACAGCCAGCTGGTCACCGGCCCGACCACAATCGTCAGCGTCAGTCACCGCCCCACCCTGCTGCCATATCACTACGAGGTGCTGGAGTTGTGCGGCAATGGCGACTGGCAGCTATACCCCACGCACGACTACCGGTTCGCACGGTAGCCACGCGGAGCGTCTTATCAGACTGCCGCGCCCAAGCCTGCTGCCGGAACGTTCTTCGCGACGCAGGTGCCCCGTCGTACAGCTGGTCTCCTTGCAGCTTTACAAAACAGGAAGTTCTGTCTTGGTCGGGATTGCTTTTTGGAGGGCGTGTGGCCTTCAGGTGTTGCGGTCAGGGCCGGCATGCCGTTTGCTGACCTTTCCCCAATGCGTTGGACTGCTGGCATGGGGAGAGGCATCGAAAATGAGAATTGCACAAATCGCCCCACTGCACGAATGTTGCCCCCCGAAGCAGTACGGCGGCACCGAGCGCGTCGTCTCCTACCTGACGGACGAGCTGGTCCACTTAGGCCACGACGTCACCCTGTTCGCATGCGGCGATTCGTCGACACCCGCGCGGCTGATCAACTGCGCGGACCAGTCGCTTCGATCCAACCCCACCGTCAAGGATCCGTTGCCCTATCACATCATGATGCTGGATGAGGTATGCCGGCGCGCAGATGAATTCGACGTGCTGCACTTCCACACCGAGATGTTGCATTTCCCGCTCGTTCGGCGCCTATCCCAGCGCACCGTCACCACGCTTCACGGCCGGCTGGATCTGCCTGACCTCAAGCCATTCTACGAGAAGTTCTCCGATGTGCCGCTGGTGTCCATCTCGCTGGCCCAACGGCTGCCCATGCCGCCGGTCGCCTGGGCCGGAAATGTCTATCATGGGTTACCGGAGGGCTTGCTGGCTTTTCATTCCGTAGCACGGGGCGGTTACCTTGCTTTCCTGGGCCGGATTTCACCGGAGAAACGCCCGGACCGCGCCATCGAGATTGCCGTACGCTCAGGGATTGCGCTCAAGATTGCGGCAAAGGTTGACGCGGTTGACCGCGCTTATTGGGACACCACGATCGCACCGTTGATACGGCGCCACCGGAATGTCGAATACCTGGGAGAGATCGGGGAACGCGAGAAGGGCCGGTTCCTGGGTGACGCCCGCGCATTGCTGTTCCCCATCGATTGGCCCGAGCCTTTCGGCCTGGCCATGATCGAGTCCATGGCGTGCGGCACGCCCGTCATCGCATTCCGTTGCGGTTCGGTACCGGAAGTCGTGGAGGACGGCGTGACAGGCTTTATTGTCGATTCCATGGACGCCGCGGTGGACGCCGTGCGCCACATCGGCGGGATCGATCGCGCTGGTGTCCGCCGCAGGTTCGTCCGGCGATTCAGCGCGACCCGCATGGCGCAAGATTATGTTGCGCTCTATAACGGCACCAAATGCGCCCCGGAACCTGCCAGGCAGGTGGCGTTCCCGGCCCCACCCGCAATCACCGGCCTCGCGGCCTGATCTTGGAGGGCGAACGATGCTAGATACTCCGGAAGACGGCGGAAATCAGACCCCCGATGCCGCCCCGGCCACGCCCATCATCGTCGCGGCCTCACGCTCGCTGCGGGAAGGCCACACGCGCACGCTCAAGCACGGTGACGTCTTCGCGGTATTCGACCAGCGCGGCGATGCCGTATCCGGGGGAGGCGGGTCAGATGGCCTGTACTACCGGGATACCCGTCACCTGTCGCACTTCCACCTCACCTTTGGCGGCTGGTGTCCGATACTGCTCAGTTCCGTGCTGCGCGACGACAATGCCGCACTCACGTTCGACCTCACGAATCCCGATCTCTTCGATGCCGACGGACGGCTGACGATGGCACACGATCTGATTCACCTGCGTCGATCGAGATTCCTCTGGGACGGCACATGTTATGAACGCCTGGCCCTGAGAAACTATGACGAGCGACCGCGACGGATCGCGATCGAGCTGGCCTTCGCCGCCGACTTTGCCGATCTGTTCGAGGTGCGAGGCGCCCGCCGCGCCAGGCGAGGCCAGCTGCAAGCGACGTCAATGTGCGCAAATGGGGCGACGCTCGCCTACACCGGCCTGGACGGATACGAACGCGCCACGCACCTTCGCTTCGACCCGCCTCCCACGCGCCTGAGCGAGAACGAGGCCGTGTTCGAACTGGAGTTGCCGCCGCTGAAGACCCATTTGTTGTATATCGAAATCTGCTGCGCCAGCACCCGGCAGGACGGCCCCTCGCCACGTCGGGCGTTTCCCACGGCATTGCGCGCCGCGCGTCGGTCCCTGCAGACGCTGTCCAGCCGCGCGGCACGTGTAATCACATCGAATGACATCTTCAACGAGGCGACGGGCCGCAGCATTTCGGACCTCTATATGCTGAGCACCGGCACGCCATACGGCCCGTATCCGTATGCCGGCATTCCATGGTTCAGCACCTTCTTCGGCCGCGACGCTCTGATCACGGCACTCGAAACCCTTTGGCTGGATCCTGACATATCGCGGGGTGTGCTGTGCTATCTGGCCGCGAATCAGGCCACAACCGTGGACCCGGCGGCCGATGCGGAGCCCGGGAAAATCCTGCACGAAAGCCGCCAGGGGGAAATGGCCAATCTCGGAGAAGTGCCGTTCCGACGTTACTACGGCAGTATCGATTCCACGCCGCTGTTCGTCATGCTGGCCGGTGCCTATATGGACCGCACCCACGATCGGGTAACGATTCAGGGGCTGTGGCCGCATATTGAAGCTGCGCTTCAGTGGATCGAGAAATACGGCGACCGGGACGGCGATGGCTTTGTGGAGTACGGCCGCTATTCGTCCGACGGGCTGCTCAATCAAGGGTGGAAGGACAGCCGCGATTCGATCTTTCACAAGGATGGCACGCTCGCACAAGGGCCCATCGCCCTCGTGGAAGTCCAGGCGTACGTCTATGGGGCTTGGATGGCGGCCGCCGGCATCGCGCGCCACCTGGGACATTGCGAACGGGCGACGGCGCTGGAGGCGAAAGCACACGATCTGCGCACGCGATTCGACCAGGCATTCTTCGATCCCGAACTCGGCACCTACGCATTGGCGCTCGACGGTGACAAGCAGCCTTGCCGTGTGCAAACCTCCAACGCAGGCCACGCGCTATACACCGGCATCGCCCTGCCGGAACGCGCCGTGTCCGTTGCGGCCGTCCTGATGGGAAGCGCGTCGTTCTCCGGCTGGGGTGTGCGCACGGTTGCCTCGACAGAGGCGCGCTACAACCCCATGAGCTACCACAATGGATCGGTATGGCCGCACGACAACGCTATCGTGGCCGCCGGGTTCGCGCGCTACGGGATACACGAGGCCGCTTTGGGCATCTTCGACGGATTGTTTGCCGCCGCGACGCATATTGACCTCCGGCGATTGCCAGAACTCTTCTGTGGCTTCGCGCGTCGGCGCAATCGCGGGCCGACCCTATATCCGGTGGCTTGCAGCCCACAAGCCTGGGCTGCCGCCACGCCGCTGTCCCTGTTGCAGTCCTGCCTGGGACTCGATTTTGACCTGGCCGCCAGCGAGATCAAGTTTCGTCATCCGCGTCTCCCTGATTTCATGGACGAAGTCGCGCTGTATGGACTGACACTTGGCAAGGAATCGGCCGACGTTCTGCTCAAGCGTGCCGCGGGAAGCGTAATGGTAAGTGTCCTGGGCCGGCGCGGAAATGTGGTGGTCACCACCACAAACTGAGCAAGGTGTCGGCGGCGATATTCAACGAACTGGCGCCGTTGCATGGCCAAAAAAGCCGCCGCACTAATCGTCGCCTGTTTCGCCCTCGGCAGCCGCCGCGGTGCAAATGGACCCGCACGCTTCATCGCTGAAACATACTTCTGAACGATTTAGCCGGCCCGGCCTTCGGTGCTAATCTTCCCGTCGAGCGCCGATTATTCAGAGGATTCACTGCCGTGAGTGGCGAGATCAGATCGTTGACCGGCTTGCGGGGGATCGCTGCGCTGATGGTGGCGATCCTCCATATTCATCAGCCCGGTGGCGATAACTGGCTGTCGGCGTTGTTTCGCCATGGGTACCTTGCCGTTGACCTGTTCTTTGCGCTCAGCGGCTTTGTCATGGCACTCACCTATGGATCCATGTTCGAGCATGGATTTTCCCGGAAGGCCTATGGCACCTTCCTGGCGAAGCGCCTCGCGCGCATTTATCCGCTTTATTTTCTCGTGACCGGCGTTATCGCGATAATCGGCTTCATGGCCGATGTCCACGCGATGCATGGCAAGAACTTTGTGGCCGTGGTCGTCATGAATCTGGCCATGGTGCAGGCGTGGGGCATGGCGCCCTCCCTGATGCCTGTCGCGTGGTCGATCAGTACCGAGTGGGCGGCCTACCTGCTGTTTCCCTGGCTCGCCGCCAGCCTTCTCCAGGGACGAGTCGGCTATCTATGTGCCGTTATAATCACCTGTATCATCTGTGTCCTGGTACTTTCCTGGAGCAACACGAATTTCTTCGTCGCGAACGCACCGGGAGGCTATGGGCCGCTCGATGTCACGAAGTTCGATTCCGTCGGCCCCGTGGCGCGGTGCATTGCCAGCTTCTCGCTGGGCATCGTCGCCTATCGATTAGCCAGCGTTCCGGCAATTGGAAAATGGCTCGGAAAACCGCATGCATCGATGCTGCTGAGTATTGCCGTACTGGTCATGGCGTGCATCCCAACTGCGGACCCGTATATAGTGCTGACCTTTCCGACGCTGGTCGCCAGTCTGACGCTCCACCAATCTGGCGTTTCCCTATTCCTGGGCAGCAAGGCCGTCCATTCTCTGGGCGTCTGGTCCTATTCCATCTATCTGGTACACCGCCCCTTCGGCCCGGTTCAAGAGGTCCTTGCCAGGCAGCTTTCGATCATCTTTCCCTGGGGTGCGAGCGCGCTCGCAAGCGGTCTGACCCTGCTTATTGTTCTGGCCGTATCGGCGACGACTTACCGCGTCATTGAAAAGCCGTGCCGGTCCTTTCTGCAATCCATGCTCGGTGTCCGGGCCAGCAGAGGCCCGGGAGAACGGAATCGTTTGGCCGACATCGGAGGTCAGCGGGGTTACTGACCGGCAATACTTTCCGACGTTGCCTTACCACGCAGACTTGACCCCGACTCGCACCGCGTATTGACGCCAGCATTATCGTAGTTCCTCTAAGAAACCGTCAAAAGCGCACCGTCGCCATGCGCAAATGATGGAGCAGCGCCACGCTGTGCTGCCCGTAAAACCACAGATCGTCGGAAACCAGAAAGGCGATCAGCCATGAGGCGGCGACGACAAACACGTCACAGCGCCCGCTTTTCCACCAGTTCAGCGAATGGCGCCCGGCGATCCACGGCACGCCCAGCGGATTCGGCCAGTCGGCCAGCAGGTGCATGACACCGCCGCAGGCAAAGCCGAATGCCGGCGCCGCCAGCCCATGCGTGCCAAGCGCGTGCCAGGACCACCCCAGAAGGCCGATCCATGCGACGCCCCAATGCGTCCAGGACCGGTGGGTAATCCAAAGGCGCCGCGACCTTGACCACCAGGCAACTTCCAGCCAGTCGGGCGCCGTGCTGCCGCACAACGCGGCCACGAAACCGAGCCCGCCCGCCCAATACCACCCCTCCCCGCCATGCTTGGCGATGACGGCAACGGCGATAACGGCCGCCGCCCATCCGGTGGCGTGATGTGCCTTGTTTGAAGCCATGGTGAAGCGATGCGTCGTCGGCGGCAGTGGTCAGGGGGGCGCAATCTTGGCAGATGTCCATGGGAAACGCCAGCGATGCAGGCAAGGCCCGCCCTGATTGTCTTGACCAGCGAGCAACCAGGCCCGGCGATCGTAGGACCTTGGTCCAATGGAACACGCCGCTTGATCGGACTACCGTGAGCAGACCCTACCCTGGAGCCCAAGCATGAAGCCCATCGTGATTCTGACCAGTGCCGTCCTCGCCCTGTCTGCCCTGCCCGCCATGGGTCAATCGGCAAGCGGGCCGAAAGCCCAGCCACCCAGCGACGAGATTGTCCATATGCGGCAGGAAATCGCCGCCGCACGCAAGACATACGACACCAAGGTCGCCGAGGCAAAGAAGGTCTACAACGAGGCAAAGGCCGCGGCGGCCAAGGAACGTGATACGGCGATTGCCGCCGCGCGCGCCACGGCAAATCAGAAGAAGTCCTAGCCCCAGCGCATCCCTGGTGGCGCGCCCGGTCTCCGGCCGGCGCGCCCACATCCCGCGCAGGGCATCGTCCGTGACGCCATGCCGATCCGCGACGATCTGAGCCGAAACCCTGCGTAAGTCCGGCCGGATTCACCAGCGACATCCCCGCCCCCCTTCGAACCAACGTGTCGATGCGCCGATGTGCCGCCAGCCGGTACAATCGCCCGGCGGCTATCGCAGCACTCGCTCCCCACCAACAAGATCCATCGCCTGTCCGGCTGGCAACGCGGCCCGCATCGTGCCGCTGCGCCAGTATTTCCATGAGAACAACCCGCATCGATTCCACCACGCTGTTCCTGCTGACGTTTCCGCCGCTGGCCTGGGCCGGGAATGCCATTGTCGGGCGCCTGGCAGCCGGCAGCGTGCCGCCGATCACGCTGAATCTTGTGCGCTGGCTCATTGCGGGCCTGCTGCTGGCACCCTACGCGTGGCCAGGCGTGATAGCCCATCGCGCGTCTCTATGGCGGCACGCGGGCATGCTGGCCGCCATGGGCGTACTGTCGATCGCCAGCTACAACGCGTTCCAGTACCTGGCGCTGACCACCTCCACGCCGATCAACGTCACCCTGATCGGCGCATCGACGCCGCTCTTCCTGCTGGTGATCGGCGCCTGCTTCTTCCGGGAACGACTGCGGACGTGGCACGTGGCCGGCGCCCTGCTGTGCCTGGTGGGCGTGTCGTTCGTATTGATGCGTGGCGAGCCGGCCCGGCTGGCCCAGATGGAATTCGTCGCGGGCGATCTGTTCATGCTGGCCGCAACGATTGCGTGGAGCATCTATACCTGGCTGCTCCGCAAGCATCGCCCCGACCTTCCGCTGCAGGTATTGCTGTTTGCCCAGATCGTAGCCGGGGTCATCGCCAGCCTTCCGCTGGCCGCGTGGGAAATTGGCACGCTCGGCCAGCCGCTGCAATGGCGCAGCAAGATCGGCTGGATCCTGCTCTATGTGGGCACCGTGCCGTCGTTGCTGGCGTACTTTGCGTGGGATCGCGCCATTGCGCGCGCCGGAGCCCAGTTGCCAGTGTTCTTCATCACGCTGACACCGCTGTTTGCCGCCGTGCTGTCGACCGTGCTGCTGGGTGATTCCCCGCATTGGTATCACGCCGTCGGCCTGGTCTGCATTGGCGCCGGCATCTGGCTGGCCCAGCGCCGCTAGGCCGCACGCACAAAAAAGCCCAGCCGGAAGGCTGGGCCAAAAAGCGGGTCAAGGCCGGCGCAGCATCGCTTTACCGCACCGGTTTGAACGCCGCCCGGAGTTCCTCCGCAAACAGCTGAGGCTGTTCCCACGCCGCGAAATGGCCACCCTTGGCCACCGCGTGGTAGTAGTACAGCGACGGGTATGCCTGCTTGCTCCAGCTTTCAGGCGCCTGGTAGATCTCGTGCGGGAACACGCTGATGGCCACCGGCACCTTGATGTCGCGCGTCTTCTGCGTCTCGGCGCTGAAGTTGTTATTGTTGTTCTCCCAGTAGAAGCGCGACGACGACGCGCCGGTATTGGTCAGCCAGTAGAGCGTGATGTCGTTCAGGATGGCGTCGCGCGACAGCACGCGCTCGGGCACGCCGCCGCTGTCGCTCCATTCGGCGATCTTCTCGTACGTGAACGATGCAAGGCCCACTGGCGAATCCGACAGCGAGTAGCCGATGGTCTGCGGACGCGTGACCATCATCGCGCCATAGGCCGCATTGCGGCCGAAGAAGCTGCTCAGCGACTGGTAGGCCCGGCGCTCCGGATCGGTCAGCTCGGAGGGCGCCGCATCGCCGGCCAGGATCGACTTCATCAGCGGGCCCGGCACCGTGGCAGGCATGTTCAGGTGGATGGCCTTGAGTCCCGGCGGCGCCTGGCGGGCGAGCGCGTCGGAAATGACCGATCCATGGTCGCCGCCCTGCGACACGTAGTGCGTATAGCCCAGCCGCTTCATCAGGGTGTCCCAGGCTCGCGCCGTACGATCCGGGCCCCAGCCCAGTTCCGCCGGCCGCCCTGAGAATCCGTAGCCGGGAATCGACGGAATGATCACGTCGAACGCATCTTCGGCGCGGCCGCCATACGCGGTGGGATCAGTCAGCGGGCCGATCGTCTTGGTGAACTCGAAGACCGAACCCGGCCAGCCGTGGGTCAGGATCAGCGGCAGCGCATGCGGATGGCGCGACTTCACGTGGATGAAATGGATGTCCAGCCCATCGATCTTCGTCACGAACTGCGGCAACGCATTGAGCTGCGCCTCGGCCTTGCGCCAGTCGTACTGGGAGCCCCAGTACTTGACCAGTTCCTGCACACGTGCGGTCTGGATGCCCTGGGAATCGTCGCTGACGGTTTCCTTGTCGGGCCAGCGCGTGGCGGCGATGCGGCGGCGCAGGTCGTCCAACTGGGCCTGCGGCACATGCACGTGGAACGGGCGGATGCTCTCGTCGGCGTTGGCCTGGGCGGCGTTGGCCTTCGCCGTGGGAGCGGCGTCCGCGGCCTTGGCAGGCTGCAGGTAGCCGGCGAAGGCGATGGCCGCCAATGCGGCCGCAGTGGCAACGGTCCGGCGGGCCGTCGGGAAATCTCGGGTCAAGGCATGCGACATGATGGTTCTCCTGGTGGGCGCCGCCTCTTGCCTGACGGCAGGCAAGAGCAGCGGGCGTGAACGAACCATCGAAGTCTAGAAATCGAATGCACGCGTTAGATGTCGGCCCAGGCACGCTTTTGGATCGCCATGTATCGCCTGGCCCCGGCGATACAAGAGGATACACATCGCGCAGCGTGTCCGACGCTCCGTAACGCTGGAACTGCAATCGGCGATCGCCGGCGTGCTCGGCGTTTTCCATAGCGACGTGCAATGGCGAAGAATGCTGCCAATGCCAGTACGTGGGTGGAGCGGCCCCAGGGGGGCGATTCGGCGTGCGAGGACCGGCGGGCTTGCAGCCAGCCGACCCGGATCCACTGTCATGGCGCCGACGCAATGACCTGCGCGGCGTACAGGCGCCGCGAGTTCGCACGCCTTGAGCCGATGGAGGAAGGGGCGGACCTGCCGGCCCGCCGAAGATCACGTCACGCCCTGGCCCGCCAGGGCTTGCATCATCCGGACGACTTCCGCGACGGAGCGCGCGTTCATCTTGCGCATGGCGTGCCCGCGATAGATCTTCGCGGTGATCTCGGCCACGCCCATGGCGGCGGCGATCTGCTTGTTCATCAGGCCGGTCACCAGGTGACGCAGCACCTCGCGCTCGCGCTCGGTCAGCGTCTCCCAGTTGGCGCGCAGACCGCGCAGCGACTGCTCGGTCTCCAGCCGCTTCATGTCGCGGTCCAGCGCCGCGATCACGGCGTCGATCATCTCCTGGTCGCGGAACGGCTTGGCCAGGAAATCGACCGCCCCGGCCTTCATCGCGGCGACGGTCATGCGGATGTCGCCGTGGCCGCTCATGAAGATGATGGGCATGTGCGGCAGGCCCTTGTCCACCACCGACTTCTGGAAGGCCAGGCCACTCTGCCCGCGCAGCCGCACGTCCAGCACCAGGCACGCCGGACCTTCGGCTTCGGGGGCGCGCAGGAATTCCTCGACCGATGAGAAAGTCCGGACCCGCAGATCGATCGATTCCAGCAGGCCGACCAGCGCGCCGCGCACCAGTTCGTCGTCGTCCACCACATGGACGGTGCCTTCCACGCAATCCAGCGCATCCGACTGGGGGCCGAGGTCAATGGTGGACATGGTCGCCCCTCCTGGCGCGTACGCCGTCAATCATGGCAGCGGCCAGCGCGCGCCGCACCACGTCGGGCGAGGCCGGCGCCTGCCGGATGCGCACGCCGATGGCATCGTGGATGGCGTTCAGGATGGCGGCCCCGGTGGGCACCAGCGCCGGTTCGCCGATCCCCTTGGCACCATACGGCCCCAGCGCCGTGGGCGCCTCGATGAAGATCGCCCGCACCTCGGGCATGTCGTGCACGGTCGGGATCAGGTAGTCGTGCAGGTTGTTGTGCTTGCCGGGATGGTATTTCTCCATCAGCGCCAGCCCCACACCCTGCGCCACCGCGCCTTCGACCTGTCCTTCCAGCAGTGTCGGATTGACCATGCGGCCCACGTCATGCGCGGCCACCACCTTCAGCACCCGCACGCGCCCGCTTTCGCAATCGACCAGCACCTCCGCCATCTGCGCGCCGAAGGCATAGGTGGCATAAGGATTGCCCTGGCCCGCGCCGTCCAGCGCCGTGATCGGCGGATCGAAACTTTCCTCGGCGGCCACGGCGTAGCCGTGTGCGTCCGCCGGCCGTGCGCGCAGGTCCAGCGGACGGCCATCGACGCGCAGCCCGTCTGCGTGGGCGGAAATCGTGGCATCGGCAGGGGCGTTCGCAAGCTGCAGCAACTGCTGACGTAGCGCCGTGCCCGCCAGGAACGCGGCGCGGCCCGTGATGAACGTCTGCCGCGATGCCGACGTGCGGCCGCAGTCCGGCGTCAGGAACGTGTCCGGGCCGACGATGTGCAGCCGGTCCACCGGCACGCCAAGTGCATCGGCCGCGATCTGCGGAATCACGGTGTTGGCCCCCTGCCCGGCATCGACCGCGCCCTGGTGCAGCACGATGGTGCCGTCGGGGCGCACGCCGAATCGCACCGTGGACGGATTCGGCAACGCCGTGTTCCCGCACCCGTAGAAGAACGCGGCGATGCCCACGCCGTACCGAAGCGGTCCGGGTGACGACGCATTGAGCGTGGCAACGCGCGCGCGCGCTTCGCGCCATGCCGGGCGCAGCGCATCCAGGCATTCGACAAGCCCGACGCTCTGGTCCAGCACCTGCCCCGTCGGCAGAGAATCGCCAGCGCGCAGCGCGTTCATCGCACGGAATTCCAGCGGGTCGATGCCGGCCTGGTGCGCCAGTTCGTCGATCAGCTGTTCCTGCGACATCATGGTCTGCGGCACGCCAAAGCCCCGGAACGCCCCGGCTGGCGTGATATGCGTATGGACGGCGCGCGAGTGGGCCCGGTAGTGCGGAACGACATACGGGCCGCCAGCGTGCACCGGCACCCGGTTGGCCACGGCGGTGCCCCACGACGCAAATGCGCCGGTGTTGTAGTCGCCCTCGAACTCCACCGCGCACAGGCGCCCGTCGGCATCGGCCGCCATCGTCGATACGATCCGGGCCGGATGCCGCTTGGTGGAAGTCGCCATCGATTCCTCGCGCGAGAACACCATGCCGACCGGGCCATCCACATGCCAGGCGGCGAGCGCCAGCCATGGCTGGACGCTCATGTCGAGCTTGCCGCCGAACCCGCCGCCCACGGCGGTGGCTACGACGCGCACCCGTTCCGGCGCCACATCGAGGATACGGGCCAGATCCGCACGATGCGGATGCGGTGCCTGCGTGGACGAATGGATCTCCACCCTGTCGCCCACGCGCTGCGCCCAGCCGGCTTCCGGCTCCAGGTAGGCATGCTCGACGAAACTGGACGTAAACGTGGCGCTGGCGACGTAGCGCGCATCCCGGAGCGCGGCGGCCGCGTCGCCGCGGTGTACCAGCCCTTCGATCAGGATATTGTCAGGTCGTCCCGGATGCAGCACCGGCCTGCCGTCCTGCGTGGCGTCCTCCACGGTCAGCACTGGCGTCAGCGGCTCCCAGGTCACCGGAAAACCCTGCAGGTCCAGCGCAGTGATGGCCTCGCGCTCGCCGACGATCAGGGCGACGGCTTCCAGATAGTGCCGCGTCTCGTGGACCGCCAGCACGGGCTGGTCCGCGTAAGGCGTGGCCACGCCATGGAGATTCAGCCCCGGCACATCGGCATGCGTCAGTACGCGTTTCACGCCGGGATGCGCCGCGCGCCAGGCATCGAGATCGCCAAAAGCAAAGCGCGCGCGATGATGCGGGCTGCGCACCGCGCGTAGCACCAGGCTGCCGACTGGCCACCCGTCGGCGCCAAAGTGCTGGCTGCCGTCGACCTTCTCCGGACCATCGAGCCGGGTCAGCGGCACCCCCACTGCCGGACCCTGGCCGGGCGGGAAGGTGCAGGGCCGGGCGGCGGCGCCGCATCCCACCTCGGTCACGGCGTCGACGATCTTCTGGTAGCCCGTGCAACGGCACAGTACGCCGTCGATGGCGTCGCGCGCGCTCGCGCGGTCCGTGACGCGGCCGGCGTCGATGGCGGCCGCCGACGCCAGCAGCATGCCAGGCGTGCAGAAGCCGCATTGCACGGCCTGATGCGCAAGAAATGCCTGCTGCAGGCGGCCGCCACATTGCGTGCCCTCGGCGAGGCCTTCGACGGTCACCACGCTACGGCCGGCCACCTGTGCCACCGGCACCAGGCAGGCATAGCGCGGCTCGCCATCCACCAGGACGGTACAGCTGCCGCAGTCGCCCTGACGGCAGCCTTCCTTGGTGCCGAACTGGCGCAGGTCGGCGCGCAGGTGGTCGAGCAGCCGCAGCGATGCGTCTGCCGGCAAGGGATGCCAAACACCATTGAGCGCGAAGCCCTCGGCCTCCGGCGGAAGATCCGATTCGCCCGCCGCGACCGCGCCGGTTTCTTCCAACGACGGAATCGTCATGCTGGCTCTCCGATGCAATGGCCTGCCGCCCGCGCGATGGCAAGCCGCGCCATATCGATGCGATGAACGGCCGTGGCGCGGCAATCGTCGATCGGGGACAACCCCGCCAGCGATGCCCGAGCCACTGCGCCGGCAAGTTCGCGCCGGGGCCGGCCAGCCAGCGAGGCCTCCAGCGTGGTCATCCGCAGCGGCACCGCCGAGGCCCCGCCGACCGCAATGGCGGCGCTGGCCAGCGTATCGTCATCGGCCATGCTTAGGCGGACAGCCGCCGACACCACGGCCAGCGCCATCCCGTCGCGATTGGTGCATTTCACAAAGGCGGTTCGCTCCCGTTCCGCCGGCTGTGCGAAGGTGACGGCAACCAGCAGCTCGTCGGCCGCCAGCGCGGTACGGTGACTGCCCAGCGCAAAGTCGCGCAGTGGCAGGCGGCGTACGCCGCGCACGCTGGCCAGTTCCACTTCAGCGTCCAGGGCCAGTAGTGGCGGCACGCCGTCTGCCACCGGCGACCCATGGCACAGGTTGCCGCCGAGAGTGCCCTGTATGCGGATCTGCCGCGAACCGACGCCCGCCGCAGCATCGCGCAGCGCCACGGGCAGCCACGTGCACTGGACGACAGCGTCCCACGTCGTGGCCGCGCCGATCCGGACGATGCCGTCGTGTCGTGCGATGCCGCGCAGTGCATCGATGCTGCTGATATCCAGCCATTCGTGCCGCCCGGGCACGAGCGCCGGTACGGCAAAGCAGTCCGTCGCGCCGCACAGCACGCGCCGTGGCCGCTCGGCAAGCCTGGCAAGGGCCGCGTCGATGGTATGGGGGCGAAGGTATTGCATGGTCAGGCGGGCTGGCTGCTGGCTGGCGTGTCCGCGCGAACCGCGCGCAACACGCTGTCGATCACAAACGACTCCCAGTGTTGCACGGCCTCGGGAGTATCAAGTTCCTCGCCCAGAAACGCGGACAGCGTGTATCGATTCGACGTATAGAAATACGCCGGCGAGGCGATCAGCAAAAAGACGTCGCGCGCTTTGAGGTCGGGGCGAAACAGGCCTTGGGCTACGCCGCTGGCCAGGATCTGCTCGATGATCTGCATCGCATGGGACGAATATTCGCCCCGCCGATCCGACTTGGATACGTGCCGGCCCTTGTGCAGGTTTTCCGTATTGAGCAGATTGACGAAATCGGGGTTGCGCCGGTAGTAGTCCATCTTGAAACGGATCACGGTCTTCAACGCTTCCACGGGATCCGACGGATCTGGCACCACCTTCGCCTCGGCCTCGTCCATTCGCCGGTAGATGCCTTCCAGCACCGCGATGAACAGGCCCTCCTTGCTGCCGTAGTAATAGTAGATCATCCGGTCATAGGACTTCGCCAGACTGGAGATCTTTTCCACGCTCCCGCCTTCATAGCCGTAGCGCGCGAAAACCTTGGTCGCCGCACGAAGAATCTTGTCGCGGGTTGCCTGCGCCGCGGCCTCCCGGACCCCGGTACCTCGCACGGCCTTTTTTGCTGCTTGCGTCATATCGCTCCTAAGACAGCGGCGCGTCGCCACTGATCCATGAATCCACCGACGGACTCGGTTCCACCTCATTTCATACAGGGAACACTACATGAGCGAACGGATGATACTAGGGACTCCCTCCAATCGCAACACGGATCGATAATCCCTTTAAATTCAATGCATTGGTCATTGGATTTGGCACCTTGCCGCCCCCCTTTCGGCACCAGCGCAACGCTTCGGCGTTTGTCATTTTCAAAAACAATGTGCTAAGGTTGATTTATGGAGCGTTCACTACATGAGAAGCGCTTCGAAGGAGCCTGGCCGGATCGAATGGAACGCACGGTCAGCGGGCAAGAGGTAAAAGAAGATGAACAACGAACTCGACGATTTCCGCTGCACCGGTCCGGTGCCCGGCATCCATCCCGTGGGCTTCGACCGCAGCCCCGCCGAGACCGCGCCGCCTGACATGCTGGCCCTGCGCCAGATCTCGCACAGCCTTTCCACCGAAGCGATGCCGGCCAGGCGCATCGAAACGCTGCTGCAGGCGGCCCTGCAGAGCACCGGCGCGTCCTGGGGATGCCTTGCCGTGCTGCGCGATGGCGAATGGGATGTTGCGGCAAGTGCCGTAGGGCCTGCTCCGCAGCGGTCGCTTGCCGACCCGGACACATTCCTGCTGCCGCCCGCCATGGGGGCGCTGCCCGCCGCCATCCTCGATGCAGCCACGCGCCTGGGCAACGGGCTGGTCTTGCAGGACGCCCGCGAGGCCGCCGACTGGCAGGCGGACGACTACGTGCGCCGCTTCCGGCCGCGCGCCGTGATCTGCGTGCCGATGCGTTGCAATGGCGGCCTGGTCGGCGCCCTTTACCTGGAACACCTGCATACCTCTGGCGTGTTCACGCCAACCCGGACGGCCGTGGTCGAGATCATCGCGCAGCAGGCCGGGTTTGCGCTGGAAAATGCGCGCTTGCACGATGCGCTGTCCGAACAGTGCGCACGCCTGAGCAGCACCGAGGAAAAGATGCGCGCCACGCTGTCGGAGCTGGCCCGCGCCAGCCGTTTACAGGCCTATGGCGAACTGGTCGCGTCGATCGTGCACGAGATGGCTCAGCCGGTCACAGCGCTGGATTCATCGGCGCGCGCCGGGCTGCGCTGGCTTGACCGCAGCAGCCCCAATATCGATGGCGCGCGCGAGATGCTCGCCCATATCTCGGCATGCGCGCTGCGGGCGCGCACCATCATCAACGGCCTGCGCGCCAAGGCCCGGCAGGCCGCCCCAACCTTCTCCCTTTTCGATCTCGATGACGCCCTGCGGGAAGTGGCCGACATGGTGGCGGCCACGCTTGACGCCATGCACGTGGAACTGCGCCTGGTCGGACCGCCTTGCGGCACGCCCCTGCGCGGCGAGCGCGTGCCATTGCAGCAGGCCATCATCAACCTGCTGATGAACGGCGCCGAATCGATGCTCGGCATCCCCACCGGCAAGCGGCTGCTGACGCTGGCGTGCGAGCCCGCGCAGGACATGCTGCACATCCATATCGACGACCACGGAGAAGGCTTCGCGCCCGAACTGGCCGACCGCATCTTCGAGCCGCTGTTCACGACCAAGCCCCATGGCATGGGCATGGGCCTGGGCATCTGCCGGTCCATCGTCGATGCCCATCACGGCAGGCTCGATCTGGCGCAGCGGCCCACGGGCGGCACGCGCGCCACCATCACCTTGCCGCGCATTGCGAACTAGGCGAGCGCGCGCCGGATCGGACGCCGCCGACTACCTGCCTTCGACGTACCGCTTGAAATTATCGAGAATGCTCTGCCAGCCCTGCTGCTGTTGCTCGACCGGATATTCCGAATCCGGGTCAAAGCTCACGCGTACCGTCACGCCTTGCGGGCTATCGGCAAAATCGACCTCGGCGTTCCGGTCTCCGAAGGCGTACACGATGCGCCGGTTCGGCACGATCTCGGTGTAGGTACCCGCGAAATCGAAGCCCATGCTGCCGTCCTTGGCCTCCATCCGCGACGAGAACGCGCCACCAACGCGCAGGTCGACCGACGCCGCCGTGGTATGCCAGTCATCGGACGCGGCATTCCATTGCTTGATGTCCTCGGGCGAGGTGTAGGCGCGCCACACGTTATCGATCGGGGCGGCGACCGTGGTTTGTACGGTGATCTTCATCGCTGCGTCTCCATAATAGTTAGCCGGACGGATAACTATAGGCCGCCGACATGACGAACGCAACCGCAATCTCCGACGAATGCCGATCCCGTCGCGCCACGCCCGCCAGTTCCCCGCTCTCAGTTGATTATGTTGCCGATCAACAGGGCTGCAGCACATCGTGCTGCGCGGCGCTATTCCTACCGCGCATTCCGGGACGTTCTATTCCGGCGCGGCACATAGAATCGATGTCACCACAAGGGCATTCGCATCCGGAGACAGATCATGGGCCGCGCCGAACCGCTTCAGCCACTGCAGATCGATGGGGATATCGATCCGCTGGAAACACAGGAATGGATGGATGCCCTGAGCGGCATCGTGTCGGCGGCGGGGCCCCGGCGCGCGGGCTTCCTGCTGGAACGACTTGGCGAGCACGCCGCCCATCTGGGCCTGGACAAACGCGCGCATCCCTACTCCGCCTATCAGAACACCATTGCGCCGCAGGCGCAGCCGCCTTATCCCGGCAACCTGGCCATCGAACAGCGGCTGACGGCCATCCTGCGCTGGAATGCGCTGGCGATGGTGGTCCGCGCCAACAAGGCGTACGGCGAACTGGGCGGACACCTGGCCAGCTACGCATCGGCCGCCGAGATCTTCGAAGTGGGCTTCCAGCATTTCTTTCGTGCCGATACGCCGGAGCGCAAGGGCGATCTGGTCTTCTTTCAGCCGCATTCGGCGCCCGGCGTCTATGCGCGCGCGTTCCTGGAGGGTCGCCTTTCCGAGGCGCAGCTGAGCCGCTACCGGCAGGAAGTCGATGGCGGCGGCCTGTGCTCGTACCCTCATCCGTGGCTGATGCCCGATTTCTGGCAGTTCCCCACTGGCTCGATGGGCATCGGCCCGATCAGCGCCATCTATCAGGCGCGGTTCCTGCGCTACCTCGAGCATCGCGGCATTGCGGCCACGGCTGGCCGACGCGTCTGGGGGGTGTTTGGCGATGGCGAGATGGACGAGCCCGAATCGCTGGCCGCCTTGTCGCTGGCGGCCCGCGAGGGCCTGGACAACCTGACGTTCGTGATCAACTGCAACCTGCAGCGGCTCGATGGCCCGGTGCGCGGCAACGGCCAGGTCATCAACGAGCTGGAAGCATTGTTCAGCGGCGCCGGCTGGAACGTCATCAAGGTGATCTGGGGCTCTGAATGGGACGCCCTGTTTGCCCGCGATACCAATCACGCGCTGCTGAAGCGTTTTGCGGCCATGGTCGATGGCGAGTACCAGAACCTGGGCGCCAAGGACGGCGACTACAACCTGTCGCACTTCTTCCACCAGGACCCCGAACTGAAGGCGCTGGTGGCGGGCATGAGCGCAGCCGATATCGACGGCCTGCGCCGTGGCGGCCACGACTTGCGCAAGCTCCATGCGGCCTATCATGCCGCCGTCCGTCATCCCGGCCAGCCTACCGTCATCCTGGCCAAGACCAAGAAGGGCTACGGCATGGGCAATGCGGGCGAATCGCGCATGACCGCCCACCAGCAGAAGAAGCTCGACATCGAAGCCCTGCACGCGTTTCGCCACCGCTTTGCCCTGCCCATCGACGATGCCGCGCTCGAATCGATGCAGTTCTACAAACCAGCCGACAACAGCCCCGAAATGGCGTACCTGCGCGAGCGTCGCGCAGCGCTGGGCGGGCACCTGCCCCGGCGCACCGACACCGCGCCCGCCTTGCCGGTGCCGCCGCTCGACAGCTACGCCGGCTTTGCCCTGACGCCCGACGGGCGCGAGGTATCCACCACTACCGGCGTGGTGCGGCTGTTCACCAACCTGATAAAAGACCGCACGCTCGGCCCGCGCATCGTGCCGATCGTGGCCGATGAAGCGCGTACCTTCGGCATGGCCAACCTGTTCCGGCAGATCGGCATCTACGCGCCACAGGGCCAGCTCTACGAGCCGGAGGACGCCGGATCGATGCTCTATTACAAGGAAAGCCGCGACGGCCAGCTGCTGGAGGAAGGCATTACCGAGGCAGGTGCGATGGCGTCGTGGACGGCGGCGGCCACGTCGTACAGCGTCAGCGGCGAGCCGATGCTGCCGTTCTACATCTACTACTCGATGTTCGGCTTTCAGCGCGTGGGCGACATGATCTGGGCCGCCGCCGACCAGCGCGCCCGGGGGTTCCTGATCGGTGCCACCGCCGGCCGCACCACGCTTTCTGGCGAGGGCCTGCAGCACCAGGACGGCAGCAGCCAGCTGGTGGCCGCCACGGTGCCGAACTGCCGCGCCTATGACCCGGCGTTCATCGGCGAGGCCGCAATCATCATCGACCATGGCGCACGCGCGATGCTGGAGCAACAGCGCGACGAGTTCTACTACATCACGGTCAACAACGAGAACTACGCGCATCCACCGCTGCCGGCCTCGGCACACGCCGACGTGGTGCGCGGCATGTACCGCTTCGGCACGCGCGGTGACGGCGTCGCCCGTGTGCGGCTGCTGGGATCGGGCCCGATCCTGCGCGAGGTCATCGCCGCCGCCGACCTGCTGGCGCAGGACTGGAACATCGCCAGCGAAATCTGGAGCGTGACGAGCTTTCCGGAACTGGCCCGCGATGCGCGCGAATGCGAACGCCAGCAGATGTTCGGCACCGGTACGGGCCATACCGACACCACCAGCCATGTCGCACGCTGCCTGGCCGGCACGACGCCGGTCATCGCCGCCACCGATTACGTGCGCGCCTACGCCCAGCTGATCGCGCCCTACGTGCCGGCCCGCTATATCGCCCTTGGCACCGACGGCTTCGGCCGCAGCGACACGCGCGGCGCGCTGCGGCGCTTCTTCGAGATCGACCGGCACCATATCGTCGCCAGCGCGCTGCATGCGATCGATGCCGGGTTGCACGCGCAGGCGCTGGCGCGATACGGGCTGGATGCAGGGGCCGCACCCTGGAGCCGCTGACCGGCAGGCGCCACCTGCGCCGGCCTGACGTGCAAATCCGATCGATCTAGTGGGACCACCGCGGGGTGCGCCGGCCGCCCCGCTTGCATCAGGCCGGTTGCGGAATACGGCGTATCGGCACCTGCCGCCGATCAAGACCCCGCCCCGGGGGGAATCCGGCTGCGTCAGGGCTGGATGGCACGCTGCGCCTGGCAGCATTCCCGTGGCAACGTCACGGTGAATACCGTGGTACGAAGCCCGGGCGACGATTCGGCCACCACGGTGCCGCCGTGCAGCATGGCCAGCTCGCGGGCGATATAGAGGCCGAGCCCCAGCCCCTCGGAACTGCTGGCGCCGGTAGCGCCCGCCGTTGCGCCCATCCCCGAATGGAAGGCGTCGAAGATATGCGGCAGCACGCGGGCATCGATAGTGCCGCCGTTCGACACCGCCACCGTCACGCGGTCCGGGACCGTGCCGTCCACGCGCACGGTCACCGGCGCGCCGGCATCGCCGTGCTGCAGCGCGTTGCCCACCAGGTTCTGCACCACCTGGGCGATCAGGTCGGGATCGATCGTGGCCCGGGTATCGCCCAGCTGCTCCAGCACCAGCTGCAGCGCGCCGCGCGACGCCTGGCATTCATCGACGATGGCCGCGCAGATCGCGCCCAGATCCGCCGCCTGCGGCATCAGGCTGACGCGTCCGCCATGCAGGCGTGCCACGTGCAGCAGCTGGTCCACCATGCGCGCCATGCGCTGGCTGCTGCGGGCAATCCGGTCCGTGGCCGGCTTCAGCTTTTCCTCGCCACCAAAGCGGCCCAGGAACGACGCCGAAGCGATGATGGCCGATAGCGGCGTGCGCAGATCGTGCGCCAGCACGGCCATCAGCATTTCATTGGTCTTCAGCAGCTGCTGGGCGGTTTCAAGCTGCTCGGCCAGTAGCTGCTTCTGCTGGGCCAGTTGCACGAACACATCGACCTTGGCCGACAGCACGCGCGCATCCACGGGCTTGAACAGGAAATCCACCGCGCCCGACGCATAGCCGCGAAACGCGCGCTGGCTGTCATGCCCCGCGGCCGTCAGGAACAGGATCGGGATCTGGCTCGTACGCTTGCTGCCGCGCATCAGCTCAGCCAGTTCGAATCCGTCCATCTCCGGCATGTGCACGTCCAGGATGGCCAGCCCGAATTCGTGGTCGAGCAGCAGTTCCAGCGCCTGCGCACCGGAATTGGCATGGACGATCTCCACGCCCGGTTTGGCGAGAACGGCGTCGAGCGCGGTCAGGTTGGACGCAATGTCGTCGACGGCGAGGATCTTCACGGGAGCTTGCATGGTAGGCGTCATTCAGTCAGGCGGGCCAACCCGTGGCCAATCGCTTCGAGGGTCAGTATGTGGTCGGCCGCACCACGTGCGATAGCCTCTTGCGGCATGGTCTCCACCATGGCGGATTCCGGCGACTGCACCCACGTACGGCCGCCGGCCGCGCGAATCACCGCCAGGCCGCGCGCACCGTCGTCGTTGGCGCCCGACAGCAGCACCCCCAGTGCGCGCTCCCGCCAGGCGACGGCGGCCGACTCGAACAGCACGTCGATCGATGGACGCGAAAACCGCACGGGCGGCGCCACCGACAGGGCCAGCCGCACACTGTCTGGCGTGTCGGGGTCCCGTTCCAGCAGCAGGTGATAGTCCGGTGGCGCCAGGTAGAGATGGCCGGGCTGCACCGGCAGCTTGTCTTCGGCCTCGTGCACCGGCATCGCACAACGCAGCGCGAACAGTCCGGGCAGCAGGCTCGGCGTCGACGCCAGCTGGTGCATGACGATCACGACCGGCGGCATGAAACGCGCGGGCAGCATCGGCAGCACGGCGTTCAGCGCCTCCAGCGCGCCGGCCGAGCCACCGATTACCACCCCGCTGCACGGTTGCGTCCCGGTTTGCATGATCGTGCCTCAGAGCTTGCGGTACAGCCGCTCGCGCGACGACACCGCCTCGAAATCCTGCGAATGGGCGCTGAAGTGCAGGCTTTCCTTGCTGCCCAGCCCCAGGAACCCGCGCCGCGCCAGCGCATCGCGGAACAGGCCGATGGCACGGTCCTGCAGCGGCCGGTCGAAATAGATCAGCACATTGCGGCACGAGATCAGCTGGGCCTCCTGGAACACGCTGTCGGTCGCCAGGCTGTGATCCGCAAATACCGACTGGCGGATCAGCTGCCCGTTGAACTTGGCCTTGCCATAGGCGGCGTGATAGTAGTCCGACAGCGACGCCCGCCCGCCGGCGGCCAGATAGTTGGCGCCGAAGCTGCGCAGCCGGCCGGCGTCGTACACCCCCGCGCGCGCGATGGCCAGGGCCTCCGGGTTGATATCGGTGGCATAGAAGACGGTGCGCGACGCCAGGCCCTCTTCCTCGAACAGGATCGCCAGCGACCACAGTTCCTCGCCGCTGCTGCAGCCGGCCACCCAGACGTTGACCGACGGATAGGTCTGCAGCACCGGCACCACGTGCTCGCGAATCGCGCGGAAGTAGGACGGATCGCGGAACATCTCGCTGACCTGCACCGTCAGGTATTGCAGCAGCCGGCCGAACAGCACGGCGTCGCGCAGCATCCGGTCCTGCAGCTGCGACAGCGTGGACAGGTTCAGGTCCCGCAACGCCTGCTCCAGCCGGCGCCGCAGCGACGCACGCGAATAGCGCCGGAAATCGTGCTGGTACTTGCGGAAGACGGCCTCCAGCAGCAGTTCCAGTTCGATGTCGAAGTTGGCGTCGAGCAGCACCGTGCCGTCGTCCGACCCTGCGTCGGCCAGCGGCCCGGCGTCCTGGGGTTTCAGTTTGCGTGTAGCCATACCCGACACAGCGAAAGCAGTTTATCCACATCGATCGGCTTGGCGATGTAGTCGTTGGCTCCGGCCTGCAGGCAGGCCTCGCGGTCGGACTGCATGGCCTTGGCCGTCAGCGCGATGATCGGCAGGCGCGCGTACTGCGGCATCTGGCGGATGTGCCGCATGGCCGTGATGCCGTCCATCTCGGGCATCATGATGTCCATCAGCACCAGGTCGATGTCGTCCATCCGGTTCAGCACGTCAAGCGCCTCGCGCCCGCTGCGGGCGATCTCCACGGTGGCGCCCAGCGGTTCGATGACCTTCGACAGCGCGAAGATATTGCGCGCGTCGTCCTCCACCAGCAGCAGTTTACGGCCGTCGAACGTGTCGTCGCGGCTGCGGGCCGCGCGCAGCATGCGCTGGTGTTCCGGCGGCAGCGACGACTCCACGCTGTGCAGGAACAGCGTCACTTCGTCGAGCAGCCGGTCGGGCGAACGGGCCCCCTTGATGATGATCGACTTCGAGTACCGCCGCAGCTTCTGCTCGTCCTCGGCCGACAGCTGCCGGCCCGTATAGATGATCACGGGCGGCATCGCGCCGGCATTGGCCTGCGCCCGCTGCGCCATATGGGCCAGCAGGTCGTGACCGGTGCCGTCGGGCAACACCATGTCCATCACCACGCAGTCGAACGGCGTGCCGTCCAGTGCTGCGGTGGCCCCTGCCACGCTGTCGGTGGTCACGATCTCGGCCTCCAGCGACTTCAGCAGCGCGCGAATGCTCTCGCGCAGCGCCGGGTCGTCCTCGATCACCAGCACCCGGCGCTGGCCCGCCGCCATGCGCGCCTCCAGGCCCCGGATCGCCGCAGCCAGCTTGTCGCGCTCGCTGGGCTTGAACGTATAGCCCACCGCACCCAGGTGCAGCGCCGCTTCGGCATGATCGCTGACCGATACCAGATGCGTCGGGATATGTCGCGTGGCGGGGTCGCGCTTGAGCCAGTCAAGCAGCGTAAGGCCCGACTGATCGGGCAGCGCCACGTCCAGCAGGATGCCGCACGGCTGATGCTGGCGCGCCAGTTCCAGGCCCTGCGCCGACGTGGTGGCGTGAATGCAGTCGAAATCGAGTTCGTGGGCCAGGTCGTAGAGAATGCCGGCAAAGTCGATATCGTCCTCGACCACCAGGATCAGCCGGTTGCCGCGCGTGCGATGGTCGCGATCGTCGGCAATCGGTGCCGGGTAGCCGGGCTGCACGCGCTCCATGGGTTCCTGCGCCGGGGCCGGGGCAGGCGGCACCGCGCGCGAGGGCGGGGCCATCACCAGCGGTGCCGGCGCGCTGGCCGGCTGCGTCATCAGGCCAGCCTGCGTGGCGGAGTCCGCGCCGAGCAGGCGCGGCACAGTCAATGCAAACACGCTGCCCTGCCCCGGTTCGCTGGCCACCGAGATCACGCCGCCCAGCAGACGGCCCAGCTCGCGCGAGATCGACAGGCCCAGTCCCGTGCCGCCATAGCGGCGGCTGGTGGTGCCATCGGCCTGCTGGAAGGCTTCGAAGATGACCTGCTGCTTGTCTTTCGGAATGCCGATGCCGGTGTCGCGCACCTCGAAGCGCACCGCGTCGTCACCCTGCGCAGCCAGCGCCAGCGTGACCGCGCCCGATTCCGTGAACTTGAATGCATTCGACAGCAGGTTCTTGAGCACCTGCTGCAGACGCTGGCTGTCGGAGACGATAACGTCGGGCACGCCGGGCAGGAATTCGACCCGGAACGGCACGCCCTTCTGCTCGGCTATCGGCCCGAACATGCCCTGCAGCGTCTCGGTCAGCGCCTTCAGTTCGACCGCTTCGTGCTCGATCACCAGATGGCCGGCCTCGATCTTGGACAGGTCGAGGATGTCGTTGATCAGGTTCAGCAGGTCGGTGTTGGCCGCGTGGATGGTGGATGCGTAGCGCACCTGCTCCGCGGTCAGCGTGCCGTCCTTGTTCTCCTGCAGCAGCTTGGCCAGGATCAGCGCACTGTTGAGCGGCGTGCGCAGTTCGTGCGACATATTGGCCAGGAATTCGCTCTTGTACTGGTTGGACCGCTCCAGCGCCCGGGCGTTGGCGGCCAGTTCCGCCTGGAAGGTCAGCATCTCGCGCTTCTGGCCTTCCAGCCGCTGCGCGTGTTCTTCCAGCTGGACGTTGGCCTGTTCCAGCTCCGCCTGCTGGGCTTCAAGCCGCGCCTGCGAATCCATCAGCGCGCGGCCACGCTCCTCCAGTTCCTCGTTCGATACGCGCAGCTCTTCCTGCTGGACCTGCAGTTCTTCGCTCTGGCGCTGGGTTTCGCCCAGCAGCTTTTCCAGGCGGCCCCGGTAGGCGGCGGCCCTCAGGGTCATGCCGATCGGGTCGCCAATGCGCTCCAGCAGTTCCACGATGTCTGCGGTGTCCCGCTGCATCGCGACAAAGCCCAGTTCCACCACGCCCACCACCTCGCCTTCGGCCGTCAGCGGCGCCGCCACGATCTCGTTGGGCGTCGTCCGGCCCAGGGCCGAGGACACCTGGAGATAGTCGGCCGGCAGGCCTCCGACCGCGATCACGCGGTTTTCCGCCGCTGCCTGGCCGGCCAGCGTCTGCCCCGCCGTCAGCGTCTGCGGCAGTTCGTCGGCGTTGGCCAGCGCCCAGGCGGCCACGCGGCGCATCTGGTCGCCATCCACCTGGTACACCGCGCCCACGTGCGCCTGGAAGGCCTGCGCCAGCACGCGCACCAGCGCATCGGCCACGTTCCCCGCCGATTGCGGATTGCGCACGGCCTGATGCACCCGCACCTGCGCCTGCTGCAGCCATGCCACGCGCTGCATGGCCGCCTGCGACACGATGTAGCGATACACCACCACGGCCAGGAACCACAGCATGACCACGCCCGCGCCGCGGTTCGCGATGGCATATATCGGCCGGATATTGCTGGAAGGCGACACCGCGTAGCCAATGCCGATCAGCACCGTGCCTACGGCGGCGACGATCAGCGGCAGCCTCGGGTCGTTGCCGTACAGGGACAGGCAGACCGGCACCAGATAGAACAGCCACGCCGCCAGCCCAAGCGGGGTGAGCGCATCCATGCCGAATACCACGGCCATCGAGACCGGAACAAGGATCGTGCCGAACAGGAAGCGTTGCAGGGAAGACGGTTGCATACCGGCGGGATAGAAGGAAAGGCGCGGTTGCGCGCGCTCCTACGACCGCACCGCGCGCAACAACAGGCCAAAGCGACTTATGCTACCCCGCACCAACCGAAATGGCTGTCGGTGTCGCGCCGACATCGGCCCGGCGCCGGCGGGCCGGCGAGGCCCCCCGGTCAGGCCCTGGACTTGGCTTTCGGCTTGGCCGCGGCCTGATTCAGCGCAACCGCCGCGCGGATCAGGGCCTTCAGGGCGGCTTTGTCGATGGCCTCGCCCTCGCGGAAGTCGATCGCACGGCGCACGTTGCCGTCCAGGCTCGAATTGAACAGCCCCTTGGGATCGTCCAGCGAGGCGCCCTTGGCGAACGTCATTTTCACGGTGGCCTTGTAGACCTCGCCCGTACAGAGGATGCCGTCGTGCGACCACACCGGCACGCTCCATTTCCATTCCTCGATCCCCTCGGGGTCGGCTTCCCGGACGATGGCCCGCAATTGCGCCAGCATCTTGCCGCGCCAGTCGTCAAGCTCGGCAATCCTGGCATCGATCAGCTCGGCGGCCGGTATGCCGGCCTGCGGTTCTGCCTTCTTCATGTTGCTGTCTCCCGTTGAATGGTTACCGTCGTCACACGTGTCGATACACCGCATGGCTTGGCGACGATGCGGGTTTTCCCTTAGCCTTGAGCCCCCCCGTGAGCCGGCTGCCATCAATCCTTCGGGTGCCGCTGGCCGCGCATCACTATAAATCACACCATGACGGAATCCGACAGCGCCGGTCCGCTTGACAAATAATTCTCTAATTATAATACTCAACACACTTTCATTCTCTAACGGAGAACGACACAGTTGTGTCGTCGCACAGGCGTGGAACTGGCAGAACTGGAGATTTTCAGGGCGGTGGCGCGCGAACAGAGCATCACACGGGCGGCCAAATCGCTGGACCGCGTGCAGTCGAACGTGACGACGCGCGTGAAGCAGCTTGAGGAAAGCCTCGGCGTGGACCTGTTCCAGCGCGCGAACAAGCAGATGATCCTGACCCCGGCTGGCCAGCGCCTGCTGGGCTATGCGGACCAGCTGCTGGCGCTGGCTGAGGAGGCACGGCAATCCATGCGCGCCGATGCGCCCAGCGGCCGCCTGCGCGTGGGATCGATGGAAAGCACCGCGGCCACGCTGCTGCCCCGGCCGCTGGGCCGCTTCCACGCCGCATGGCCCGACGTCGAACTGGATCTGAGCACGGGCACGTCGCAGGCGCTGGCAGACGGCGTACTGGAACGCCGGCTGGACTGCGCCATCGTGGCCCATCCGGGCACGGGCAGCCCCCGGGACATCGACGTATCGGAAATGGGCGCGGGCCTGGAAGGTGTTTACCTGACCACAGAGGACCTCGTGCTGGTGCTGCCGGCGACCCATCCGAAGGTGCGGCGCCCCGAAGACGTGACGCTGCGCCAGCTGGCCGCGTTCTCGCGTGGCTGCACCTATCGCCGGTGCGCCGAGGATTGGCTCGAACAGGCTGGCGACGATGTGCGCCGCCATCTCACCGTCATCGAACTCCCTTCGTACCACGCCATCCTAGCCCAGGTCACGGCAGGTTCCGCCGTGGCCATCGTGCCGCGCTCGCTGCTGGCCATGCAGGCCATGCAGGCCAATATGGGAGCCCTGCAGACCGTGCCGGTCCGCAAGGTGCATACGTACCTGATTCGCCGCTCCGCTTTCACCACCTCCGCCTACGACGCATTCGAGCAGGAACTGCGCCGTAGCCAGCCCGCATGACAAGGACCGCCATGGAACCCGATCGTCAGAACCCGTCCCGCAACCTGCTGTCGCGCCTGGGCATCCGCCTGCCCATCATCCAGGCCCCGATGGCGGGCGTCAGCACCCCCGCCATGGCAGCGGCCGTATCCGAAGCCGGCGGCCTGGGCTCGCTCGGCGTCGGCGCCATGGATGCCGAGGGCGCGCGCAAGGTGATTCGCGAAACCCGCGCGCTGACAGCGAAGCCCTTCAATATCAACCTGTTCTGCCATGTGCCCGCCACGCCCGACGCCGAGCGCGAATCGGCCTGGCTGAAATACCTGGCCTCGGCCTTCGCCGAATTTGGCGCCACGCCGCCGGGCACGCTGCGCGAGATCTACAAGAGCTTTGTGGTCGATGACGCGATGTACCAGATGCTGCTGGAAGAGAAACCGGCGGTGGTGAGCTTCCATTTCGGCCTGCCGGCGCAGGCGTGGATCGATGCGCTGAAAGCGGCCGGCATCGTGCTGCTGGCCAGCGCCACGTCGCTGCAGGAAGCGCGGCGGATCGAGGCGGCCGGTATCGACGCCATCGTCGCGCAGGGCATCGAGGCCGGTGGCCATCGCGGCGCCTTCGATACCGAGGCCGAGGACGAAGGGCTTGGCACGTTCGCGCTGACCCGCGTGCTGGTGGCCCGCACGAACCTGCCCGTCGTCGCGGCTGGCGGCATCATGGACGGCGCCGGCATCGCCGCCGTGCTGGCGCTGGGCGCCGCCGCCGCGCAGCTTGGCACGGCGTTTGTCGCCACCAGTGAATCGGCCGCCGACGCCGCGTACCGCGCCGCGCTGACCGCCGACGAACCCCGCCCGACCACGCTGACCCGCGCCATCTCGGGCCGTGCGGCGCGCGGCTTCACCAGCCGCTTCACGCGCCTGGGCACCGCCGCCGGCGCCCCGGCGATTCCCGACTACCCGGTGACGTACGACGCCGGCAAGGCGCTGCACGCAGCGGCCAAGGCCAAGGGCGTCAGCGAGTTCGCCGCCCAATGGGCCGGCCAGGCCGCGCCGCTGGCACGCTCGATGCCCTCGGCCGAGCTGGTCGCCGTGCTGGAGCGCGAACTGCGCGAGGCATTGGATCAGTTGAGCGCCGTGCGGGCCGGGTTGGCTTGAGCATACGTGCGGCGCGGAACGTTCGAGCCAGCAACCGGCTCCGCGCAAACGTCCCGGCCATCCAGTGCAGGAACGCCCGCATGCCAGACGCTGCGGGTTAATTGGGGGATCGTCTGAGGTCAGTCTGCGGGTTGGCTGCCCTTGGTTTGCTCCCTCTCCCGCACGACGGGAGAGGGAAAGCCACGCACCGCCCTACCCCGCCAGGTGTCCCCTCAGCAGCCCGTTCACCTCGCCGGCCTTTTCCATCTGGCTCATGTGGCCCGCGTCGTCGAACACCGTCACGGTCGCGCCGGCCGGGACGTTTTCCGCGTGGGCAGGCGGGACGACCTGATCCCTCGCGCCCCAGATCACCAGCGTGCGTTTGCCCGCCTCGGCCAGCCGTCGGCCCGGCTGCTCGCGCTGGCGGCCGTCGGCGAACAGGCTGGCGCCCAGTGCCGCGAGTGCCTCGGGCACGCCGTCGAGCCGCTTGTACCGCAGCAGGTCGTCCAGCATCTGCCGGCTGACCAGATCGGGGTTGGCGAACAGTAGTTCGACGACCGGCTTCAGGTCGCGGCGCGACTGCGCATTGACAAAGCCTTCCGTGTAGCCATTGTTGATCTCGTCGCCAAAGCCCACGGGGGACACCAGCGCGACGGACAGCGCGCGGTGCGGGGCGTCCACGGCCAGTTGCGCGGCAATGCCGCCGCCCATCGAATGGCCCACCAGGTGCGCCTGGCCGATGCCCACCGCATCGAGGAAGCGGGTCACGAACCCGGCCATCTCCGCCAGCGTCGTGCCAGCCAGGCGGGGCGTGGTCTGTCCGTGCCCGGGGAGATCCAGCGCCACCACGGTGTACGTGTCCGCCAGCGGATCGAGGTTGAACAGCCAGTTGTCCAGATCTCCGCCAAAGCCGTGGAGGAAGAGCACCGCCTCGGCGCCGTGGCCCCTGCGGGCGTAGCGGACGCGCAGGCCGTCGACCTCCACGAACTGATAGGCGGGGCCGGCTTCGTCTTCATCTTCGTCATCGGCCGGCGTCTCATAGCTGGCGACATACGCGTCGATTTCCGCATCGCTGACCTCATCGGGTGCCAGTACGCCAAGCAGCGCCTTCACACGCAGCACGTCGCCCGCATCGGCCACCTTGCGCCGCAGCGTGCCGGCGTCGGGTGCTTCCACGGCGTTGGCGATCTTGTCGGTTTCCACATCGAGGATCGGCATGCCCACGGTTATCTCGGCGCCGGTGTCGACCAGCCAGGCATTGACGGTGCCTTCCTTCATCGACAGGCCCCATTTGGGCATCACGATCGGGGTGATTGTTGCGGCCATCAGTGTTTGCCTCCCTTCATGGTCTTGCGCGCGGCTTCCACGATGCGGGCCGCGCTGGGGATATACAGGTCTTCCAGCGTCGGCGAGAACGGCACCGGCGTATGCGGCGGACAGACCATCTCGATGCCGGCCTTGAGCGCGCCAAACGCCTGCTGCACGGTCTGGGCGGCGATGTCGGTGGCGATATTGCAGCGCGGGCTGGCTTCGTCCACCACCACCAGGCGGCCGGTGTTTTCCACCGATTCGAGCACGGTGTCCATGTCCAGCGGGGACAGCGTGCGCAGGTCGATCACTTCGGCCTCGATGCCGTCCCGGGCCAGCGTGGCCGCCGCCTCCAGCGCGCGATGCACCATCAGGCCATAGCTGACGATGGTCACGTCCTTGCCGTCGCGGGCGATATTGGCCTCGCCGAACGGGATCGCGTAGGCGCCCTCGGGCACGTCGCCCTCCAGCCCGTACAGGTTCTTGTGCTCGCAGAAGATGACCGGATCGTTGTCGCGGATGGCCTGGATCAGCAGGCCCTTGGTGTCGTACGGCGTTGACGGGCACACGACCTTGAGCCCCGGGATATGCGTGAAGATCGGCGTCAGCATCTGGCTGTGCTGCGCGGCCGCGCGGAACCCGGCGCCGACCATGGCGCGGATCACTACCGGCGTTTCGGCCTTGCCGCCGAACATGTAGCGGAACTTGGCGGCCTGGTTGAAGATCTGGTCGAAGCAGACGCCCATGAAGTCGATGAACATCAGTTCGGCGATCGGGCGCATGCCGCAGGCGGCGGCACCGATGGCGGCGCCCACATAGGCCGATTCGGACAGCGGCGTGTCGAGCAGGCGGTCGCCATGCTTGGCATAGAGCCCCTTGGTCACGCCGAGCACACCGCCCCAGGCGTCTTTCTCGCCCTCGGCGCCTGCGCCGCCGACGATATCCTCGCCGAGCATGATCACGCTCGGATCGCGGGTCATTTCCTGGTCGATCGCTTCATTGATCGCCAGCTTCATGCTGAGTTTGCGGGCCATGATGCTGTCTCCTTTGTTTTGGAATGGCTTAGTAGCTCACGTAGACGTCGGTCAGCAGGTCTTCGGGCCCAGGCAGCGGCGCGGCCTTGGCCTCCTGCACGGCGTGGTCGATCAGCGCGGCCACCTCGCGGTCGATGGCATCGAACTCGTCGCGCGTCACCACGCCGGCCTGGGTCACGGCCCGCGTGAACAGCTTCAGGCAGTCCTTGTTGGCGCGGATATCGTCCAGCTCGCCGGCGCCGCGATAGGTCTGGGCATCGCCCTCGAAATGGCCATAGAAACGGACCATCTTGCATTCCAGCAGCGACGGGCCGCCGCCTTCGCGGGCGCGCCGGATGACCTCGCCCGCCGCCTCGTGCACGGCAAAGAAGTCTGTGCCGTCCACGGTCACGCCCGGGATGCCGAAGCCGGCCGCGCGATCGACATAGCTGTCGACGGCCGTGCCGTAGTCGCGCGACGTGGATTCGGCGTAGCCGTTGTTCTCGATGACGAAGATCACCGGCAGGTTCCACACCGCCGCCAGGTTCAGGCTTTCCAGGAAAGTGCCCTGGTTCGACGCCCCGTCGCCGCAGAACGTGATGCCGACCTCGCCCTTGCCGCGAAACTTGGCCGCCAGCGCCGCCCCGCAGACCAGCGGTGCGCCAGCGCCGAGGATGCCGTTGGCGCCCATCATTCCCTTGGACAGGTCGGCGATATGCATCGACCCGCCCTTGCCGTTGCATGAGCCGCCCTTCTTGCCGTAGATCTCCTTCATCATCGCCACCGGATCCACCCCCTTGGCGATGCAGTGGCCGTGGCCCCGGTGCGTACTGGCAATGCGGTCGCCATCGTGCAGATGGTGAAGAATGCCCACGCCCGCCGCCTCCTCGCCGGCGTAGAGGTGCACGAAGCCGGGAATATCCCCCCGGCCGAAATCCACGTGCAGGCGTTCCTCGAAATCGCGGATCGTCCGCATCTTGCGGTACACGGTCAGCAATGTCTCCTTGTCGAGGGGCAGCTGCGCTGAATGCGAAGTGCTGGCGCTCATGGTCGTCTCCTTTGGTGGTGGTACTGCCTGTGATGGTGGTACTGCCTGTGGTGATGGGATGAAGGGTCGGGATCAGGTCAGCGCCGGCACGCTGCGCATCAGCTGCTCGCACGCCGCGTAGCGCATGCACGCCGCCACGTCGATGCTGCCGAACGCGTGGTCGTGCAGCGTGACGGTGACTTCGTCGTGCGGCCCGAACGCCAGCTCGCGTTCGCCGTCCAGCGCGACGATGCCGGCGCGCTGGCGCACGCGGTGCGGGCGGGCGTGCGCGATGCGGTGCCAGCCCGCGATCGGCACGGTACAGAGCAGCCCGGGAGCAATCGGTGCCAGCAGATCGCAGGTACCCTCGCCGGCCGGTGCCAGCTCGATGGCCAGGCCGCCCGGCTCGCGCCGGCCTATCGGTTCCAGCAGGCCGGCGATGGCGGACAGGCCAATCGCCTGCGGGTCTGCATAGGCCACGTAGACGGCGGCCAGCGTGTCGGCCCGCCATAGCGCCCGGGCGCCGATGAACTGCTCATGCGCGATGACGGCATCGACCAGGGCTATGTCGCGCCGGAAGCCGCCATCGGCATCGCGGATCACGATATCGAGCCGCTTGTTCGACGCCAGCGCGCGGCCGGCGGGGATCTGCCCGGTGGCGTAAAGGCCGGCGGCCAGCCCGGTGATGGTCGGCTCGCGCATTTCGGGGAAGGCGTTGTTGGTGCCGGTGGAGACCCCGGCAATCGGCACCGCGCCGCATTCGCGCACCACGGCACGGTGCGTACCGTCGCCGCCGAGCACGATGATGACGGACACGCCGGCATCGGCCATATGACGGGCGGCATGCAGCGTATCGTCGACGCGCGCGGTCACCGGCATGTCGATGAAGTCCACCGCCGGCAGGCGGGCATCGGGGCCCTGGTGGCGCGTCAGGTGCCGGGTCAGCATGACGCGCAAGCCCTCGCGGTCCGGCATCATCATCACGCGGTCGATGCCGCACGCGGCCAGCGCGGCCAGCAGGCGCAGCACGATATTGACGCGGTCAGCCAGCTGCAGGCTGTTGGCGTTGGCGATCACGCGGCGGATGTCGCGCGCCGATACGGGATTGGCGATGATGCCGACCAGCGGTGCCCCCATGGCCTGTCTCCTGTCGCTCTTGTCGTGACAGGGTCATTGCAATGGGTGTGCCAAGGGTGTAGCGGCGGTGCCAGGGCTGGAAACCGCGGAAAATCGGCTTCAGGCCCACGCGATAACCCGGAGGCCGCACGCCATTCCGCCGGTTCAGGATGTGACAGGTGTCACAGTACAGCTGTCCAGGGCTGGACAGTCGTCACGGCTGGCTGCCATCGCGCCGGTTGGGCGACGCGATGCCGTACCGTTCCATGCGCCGGTACAGCGTCATGCGGCTGATGCCGATCTGCCGCGCCACGGCACTCAGGTTCCAGCCCGACGCGCGCAGGTACTGCATCAGCAGCATGGCTTCGGGGGATAGCGCCTGGGATACGCTGTCGGTGCCGGTGCCGGTGCCGGTGCCGGTGTCCGCCTCGGCCCCGGCCGCAGGCAAGCCCCGCGTCAACGTGGCGTCTTGCGCGAAGCCGTCAGGCAGATCATCAGGCGTCACCATGCCACCGTGGCAGATCGCGCAGGCGTATTCGATGACATTGCGCAGCTCGCGCAGATTGCCGGGCCAGCGGTGGGCGTGCAGCCGCTGGCGCGCCGTGTCGGCCAGCATCACGTTGCGCGTCCCTTGCGAGGCCGGCTGGCCGCCATCGCCACCGGCCAGCATCTTGTCGATCAGCCAGTCCAGATCCTGCCGCTCGCGCAGCGGGGGCAGCTCGAAGCGCGCGCCATTCAGACGGTAATAGAGATCCTCGCGGAACTGGCCGGCCTCCACGAGCTGGTCCAGCCGGTGGTGCGTGGCCGAGATCACGCGCACATTGACGGGCACCGGCCGCGTCGCGCCGATGGGCAGAACCTCTCCTTCGGCCAGCACGCGCAGCAGCCGCGATTGCAGGTCGCGGGGCATGTCACCAATCTCGTCCAGGAACAGCGTGCCGCCATCGGCCTCCTGGATCAGGCCGCGCTTGCCGCGCGCCCCGGCCCCGGAAAAGCTGTTCGGCAGGTGGCCGAAGAGTTCGCTTTCGATCAGGGTTTCAGGAATCGCCGCGCAGTTGAACGCCACGAATGGCTGGGCCCGGCGCGCGCTGGCCTGGTGCAGCGCCTTGGCGAAGTATTCCTTGCCGCTGCCGGTCTCCCCGTGAATCAGCAGGTGGATGCGCGCATCCACCAGCCGTGCCGCGCGTTGCAACTGTTGTTGCATGGCAGTGTCGCCGCCGCTCAGGGCCGCCAGCGCGGCCGGCAGTGGCGCCGCCGGTTGCGCATCAGGCCGCGACTGCCAGCGCAGCGCAGGCGGCATCACGCTCAGGTACAGCAGGCCGCCGCTACGGTGCAACGCCACCAGCCGCTGCTCGCTGGGCCGGGAATAGACGTAGCGCCCCAGATCGTCGATCCGGGCATCGAACAGCGCCTCGAACGACTGACCCAGCACCGGTGTGCCGGGGCTTTCGCCCTCCAGCATGCGTCGGGCACGGTTGTTGCAGCCGACTATGCGGCCTGCGGCGTCCAGCGCCAGCAGGTATTCGGGGCTGACATCGACGAACTCCGGCGCGACATTCAGCTTCAGGATCCAGTCCCGGTGGTGGACGCGCAGGAAGTTGGCGTTTTCGATATGGGCGGCATAGATGCGCACCATCTGCAGCGCCAGGCCCTGGCTCGCCTTGGCGTCGGGGGACGTCAGCGCCGAGATGTCCAGAATCGCGTTGAGGCGGCCCTGCGTGTCGAACAGCGGCGCGGCGGTACAGGTCAGCGGGATATGCGTGGCATCGAAATGATCGGCCTGATGGACGGTCAGCGCCTCGCCCGTGACGAGCGCGGTGCCTACAGCACAGGTTCCCGCGCCGGCTTCGCTCCATTCCGACCCCAGGTAGAGGCCGGCGTGGCGCAGCGCGGCGTCGGTATTGGCATCGCCGATATAGTCGACGGTCACCCCCTGCGCATCGGTCAGCAGCACCACGTAGCCGAGGCCGGCGACATGGCCATATAGCGATTCCAGGCCATGACGGGCGATGCGCGCGAAGTCGTCGATGCGTTGCTGGTGCTCGCGCAGGCACGATTGCTCCACGATACGCGCCTCTTGCATGCGTGACGGGTCCAGGCCGTACTGATGCACGCAGCGTCGCCACGAGTTCTGGATCATGGCGTCGTGCCCGATCGGCGCGGCGGATTCGGCGGGCAGGGGCAGCCAGGTGGTGGCATGCACCACGGTCTCGATGTGCTCGCGCTGCCGCAGATCCATCGCTGTCTCCTTATCGGTCTGCCGGGTACTGTATCCCACCGCCCTGCTGGCGCAAACGCGGCGCTGCAGCATCGCGCAGCGAAATGCGCTGGACATCACGTCATGGCGGTTAATCGCATAATTTGGCTGTCATCCCAACGTTCCCGGCGTCGCCCAAGCCAGGGGCGTCCGGCGTACGGATGGCGGTTAATGGCATTTGTTGTCCGATCATCAAGACAGCGTTTCCAGTGCCGATACTTCACTTGCCGCCCCGTACGCGCGATCATCTGGGGTCGCCTAAACGGAAGAGTCCCTCACATGTTCGAGCGTCGTTATGGCGCCGTGGCCCTGTCGGCCTGCGGCCTGATCGTCCTGGCCGCCCTGGCGGCCACGCGTGCCCTGTCGTGGTGGTGGGTGGCGCTGCCGCTGGCGTTGTGCCTGGTAGGCGTCCACGACCTGCTCCAGCGCCGGCACGCCATCCTGCGCAACTACCCGATCTGGGGTCACGCGCGCTTTTTCCTGGAATTCATCCGGCCGGAGATCCGCCAGTATTTCATCGAGGACGATACGTCCGAGGCGCCCTTCTCGCGCGCCCAGCGCAGTCTGGTGTACCAGCGCGCCAAGAACGAGGTGGATAGCCGTCCGTTCGGCACCGAATCGGACGTCAAGCGCCCAGGCTACGAATGGATCAGCCACTCGCTGGCCCCAACCAAAATCCCGTCGGCCGATTTCCGTATCACGGTGGGGGCCGGCCGTGCCCAACCCTACGACATCTCGGTCTTTAACGTTTCTGCGATGAGCTTCGGCGCGCTGTCGGCCAACGCCATCCGCGCCCTCAACCGCGGCGCAAAGATCGGCGGGTTCGCCCACGACACCGGCGAGGGCTCGATTTCGCCGTATCACCGCGCCGAAGGCGGCGACCTGATCTGGGAACTGGGCTCCGGCTACTTCGGCTGCCGCCGCGCCGATGGCAGCTTCGACCCCGAACTGTTCGCCAGGCAGGCGGCCGACCCGCAGGTCAAGATGATCGAGATCAAGTTGTCGCAGGGCGCCAAGCCGGGCCATGGCGGGGTGCTGCCGGCGGCCAAGATCACGCCGGAAATCGCGGCCACGCGCGGCGTGCCAATGGGGGTCGATTGCGTGTCGCCCGCCGCCCATAGCGAATTCTCCACGCCGCTGGAACTGCTGCAATTCGTCGATCGGCTACGTAACCTCTCAGGCGGCAAGCCCACCGGCTTCAAGCTGTGCATCGGCCATCCGTGGGATTTCTTTGGCGTGGTCAAGGCGATGCTGGCATCGGGCATCCTGCCGGATTTCATCGTGGTCGATGGCGCAGAAGGCGGCACCGGTGCGGCCCCGCTGGAATTTGTCGACCATATCGGCGTGCCGCTGCAGGAAGGGCTGCTGCTGGTTCACAACACGCTGGTCGGCGCCAACCTGCGCGACAGGATTCGCGTCGGCGCCAGCGGCAAGCTGATCAGCGCGTTTGATATTGCCCGCACGCTGGCGATGGGTGCCGACTGGTGCAATGCCGCCCGCGGCTTCATGTTCGCGCTGGGTTGCGTGCAGGCGCAGAAGTGCCACACCGACCGCTGCCCGGTGGGCGTGGCCACGCAGGACCCGGTCCGCCAGCGCGCCATCGTGGTGCCGGACAAGGCCGAGCGCGTGGCCAATTTTCATCGTCATACGGTGCATGCGCTGCAGGAACTGCTGCAGGCAGCCGGGCTGCATTCGCCCAGCGAACTCACCCCGCACCATATCGTGCGGCGCCTGTCGCCCAGCGAGGTCAAGCCGATGTCCGAGCTGTTCGACTTCCTGCAGCCGGGCGACCTGATCAACGGCAACCTGCGTTTCAGCCTGTGGGAAAAGTACTGGCCGATGGCCCGCGCGGACCATTTCGGCATCCCGGTCTCGATCAGTACTCGCCCAGCGCCCAGCCGCTGATATAGGCGAAGTATTCGCGCAGCCAGGCGTTATAGCGCACGTACAGCGGCGTTGGCGCGGCCACGCCCGACACCGCGCCGAACCCCGCCTTGCGCGCGATGCGCTCGGCGCGCAGCAGGTGAAAGTCGCTGGTCACCATCGCCAGCGGCGCGGCGGCGCCGATGCCGTGCTGTTCCAGCACCCGGCGTGAGAAGCGCATGTTCTCTTCGGTGCTGGTGCTACGGTCCTCGCGCAGGACGCGCTGCGGCGGCAGGCCCTGGCTCACCAGATAGTCGGCCATCAAGCCGGCTTCGGTGCAGTCGAGCCCCCCGAAATCACGGCCACCCGTCACCACGACCGGCACCGCCGGCCACTGGCGAGCCAATGCCAGCGCCGCGTCGAGGCGGGATTTCAGCGTGGGGGATACCGCGCAGTGGGGCGATCCGGAACCCAGTACGAGGATGGCCGCCGGCGGCTGCGTGGCGGCGTCGGGCGCGGTGAGCGTGGCCGGCGCGTGGCCGCCCTGGCTCAGGAAGCGGAAGAAAACGGCGACGCTCAGCAGCCAGACGATCAGGATCGCCCAGCCGGTGCGCCACAGCCACGCCACGCCGGGATACGTTCGGCGCCAGCGCGCCACCGTGTGCCAGCGCACCGCCAGGGCAAGCGCGCCCAGTCCGAGCACGCCGGGCACGACCACACCAACATTCATCACGCCCCGCAGCGCCAGCATCAGGGCATCGCCAAGCAGCACGCTGCCCAGCACCGCCATTGCAATACGCCACCCTTTCGATCTACTCGCCATTCCCGCGCCCGCAAGCTGTGTCAGGCGGCGATGCTACAACCGAATGGCGGGCTTGCGATTGTCAGCCGGCAAGAAACTTCACCACCGCCTGGCTGAACGCGTCCGCCTGCTGCAGGTTGGAAAGGTGCGCGGCGTACAGTTCGACGTACTGCGCGCCCGGGATGGTGTCGGCCAGATAGCGGCCATCGGCGGGAGGCGTCGGGATATCGCCCGAGCCTGCAATGACCAGCGTGGGCGTGGTGATGCGGCCAATTTCGTTACGCAGGTCTGAGTCGCGCACGGCCAGGCAGTTGGCGGCGTAGCCACGCGCATCGATCGCACCAAGCATGGCGCGCAGATGCTGGACCAGTGCCGGCTGCTGCGCGGCGAAATCGGGCGTCAGCCATTTGTCGACCACGGCGGCGGCGATCGACGCCACGCCATCGCGCTCCACGGCGGCGGCGCGGTTGGTCCAGTTCTCGGGCGGGCCGATATAGGCTGCCGTATTGCAGAGCACCAGCTTATGCAGGCGGTCGGCGTGGTGCAGCGCCAGCCACATGCCAGTGATGCCCCCCATCGACAGGCCGCAGAAATGCACGCGCTGCAGGCCCAGGTGATCGAGCAGCGCGATCACGTCGCCGCCCAGCTGGGCGATGCGGTACGGGCCTTCGGTCACGGCCGACTGGCCATGGCCGCGCGTGTCGTAGCGCAGCACGCGGAAATGCTTCGTCAGCTCAGCCATCTGCGGCTGCCACATGTCGAAGTTGGTGCCCAGCGAGTTGGAAAGCACCAGCACCGGCAGGCTGGCATCGCCATCGAGCTGGTAGTGGATCCTGACGCTGGAAGGGGCAGACAGTTCGGCAAACGGCATGATCGGGCTCCGCTCAGTTCTGGGCAATGGCCGAACCGTGCTGCGCCAGCGCGGTGACCTTCATTTCCATGTACGGATACAGCGGCAGCGCCGTCAGGATCGTGTGCAGCTCGTCGGCGTCCTTGACGTCGAAGATGCTCACGTTGGCGTACTGGCCGGCCACGCGCCACAGGTGACGCCACTTGCCGTCGCGCTGCAGTTGCTGCGAGTAGGCCTTTTCCTCGGCCTTGATCTTGTCCGCCACCTGCGGATCGAGCGAATGGGGAATACGGACAGTCATTTCGACCATGAACAGCATGGCGGCTCCTTCTTGGTTAATGGGGTGATATCCACGTGGCGGAATCAGACGGTGGCAACCGGCGTCACAGGCGAGCCCATCGCACCGGGCAGCCGCAAAGGCGGCGCCGACAGGAAAAACCGGTGGCGGCCTTCGGCCCGCAGGTACGCCGCCAGCTCGCGCAGGTGCCAGAGTTCGCCCAGCGGCAAACCCAGCTTGAACAGGCAGTGGTGATGCAGCGGCAGCATCGGCACCGGGCCGGCGCTGTCGGGCACCGGCCGCGCCGGATAGCGTTCCACCGCGTAGTTGTCGGCGGCAATCGCGGCGATGCCGGTGTCCGTAATCCACTGCAGCAGGCGGTCGTCCCGCCCGTCCAGCGCGCAACAGCTGTTGTGCAGCAGCGCGGCGTCCGGCTGGCCCGCCATTTCCACGAGCATCTCGGCAAACCCGGTGCGCAGCACCAGGATGTCGCCGCTGCCTACCTCCACGCGGTCGGCATCGATCACGCGCATCAGGTCGTCGTAGCCCACCGTGCGGCATTCGCGGCCGTAGTGGTGCGCCAGGTCGACCAGCACGCCACGCGCCTGGATGCCGTGGGTGGCGAAGGTCTCGATGCCCAGCGCCGCGGCGTGGCTATGATCGTGGCCGCAGGCGTGCGCCGTGAAGTGGTCGGCTTCGGCGTAGTCCACCGGGCCGACGATATCGGTATTGGGCCGGAACCCGTTGTAGTACACGCGCTCGGCCACGCCGTCGCCGTCGGCATCGAACAACGCGCCCACGTGCGCCAGCGAATCCCATTGCGTGGAGTACTGCATCGACAGCAGCACCTGGTCGTCGCTGAGCACGTCCAGCGCGCGCGGATCTACCTTGGCCAGCGGGAAGTTGACGTACGCGACGTCGTCGCGGAACGTGGGCCGCAGCACCGGCGGATGCCGGCGCGGGTTCAGCACGTTGCCGCCCGGGAGGTCCAGCGGCAGCGACAGGCAGAAGGTACGTCCGCTGCGGATTTCCTGGGCGGCGGCCCGCACGCAGTCCGCCGTGATCAGGTTCAGGCGGCCAAGCTGGTCGTCATCGCCGAAGTCGCCCCAGTTGGCGCCTTCGGGTCGTTGCTTCCATCGTTTCATGAGGACTGCTCAGATATCGGCTCAGATATGGCGGACGCCGTCCAGGTACGCCTTGCGCCAGCGCACGATCTTGACCTCGGCAAACAGGTCGGCCTGGTGGAACGGATCGGCCTCGATAAAGGCCTGGGCGGCCTCGCGCGAATCGACGTCGAGGATATAGATCCCGCCGCCGCCATCGCTACCGTCGTCGTTGAGCTTCGCGCCGCAAGCCAGCAGCAGCTGCTTGTTGGCTTCCAGGTAATCCAGGTGCGTGGGCCGGTTGGCCTGGCGCACGTGCTGGTGATTCGGCTTGTCGAAGGTTTCGATCAGGTACGGCATGCGAGGTCTCCAGGTTGTACTGCGTTGTACTCCGCTGTACTGCGGCGGAAAGACTTCAGTGGGTGGCCATGCCCCAGGCCAGCAGCGCCACGATGTAGATGGCACCGACCCAGAACATCATGATCACGGTGTAGCCCATCACGTCCTTGAGCTTGAGCTTCGAGAGCGCCAGCGCCGGCAGGATCCAGAACGGCTGCACCAGATCGTTCCACGCGTTGCCCAGCATCACCGACATCGACGTCTGTGCCACCGAGCTGCCGATGGCCTTGGCCGCATCGATCATGAACGGCCCCTGGATCACCCAGTGGCCGCCACCCGACGGGGCAAAGAAGTTGATCACGAAGCTGCTGACCAGCCCCCAGAACGGCAGGGTCTGCGGCGTGGCGATATCGACGAACACGCGCGAGATGGTATCCACCAGCCCCGAGCCCGCCATCACCGCCATGATGCCCGCGTAGAACGGATATTGCAGGATGATGCCCGAAATCGTCTTGATGCCTTCGTTGAGCTTGGCCACGTAGTTGGCCGGCGTACCCAGCAGCAGCACGCCGATGAACAGGATCAGGAAGTTGATCAGGTTCAGGTCCAGCGTACCGCCCTGCACGAAGTAAAGCACCGCATAGGCCATGCCGCACAGCCCGATCAGCAGGCTCAGCAGTCGGCTGTTGTTCATGCGCGCGGCCAGCGTGTTCTCGATGCCCATGCTATGGCCGCCGGCAGCCGATTCCTTCGCCTCCGGTTCTTCCTTGATCTCGACCACGTCCCTGGCATCGCGCGGATGCAGCATCGCGTTGAGCAGCGGCAGCGTGACGATCACGGCCAGGCTGGTCAGCAGCATCGGCACCGAGAAAATGGTGTCCTTGAGCGCGATGACGCCCATCAGCTTTTCCATCGGGTGTCCCGGCGTGGAGATCAGCACCGGGATACTGGCCGACAGGCCCAGCCCGTACATCGTGAAGCCGCTATAGGCCGAGGCGATGATCAGCGGGTAATGCACGCCCTTGACCTTAATGGCCAGCTTGCGCGCGATGATGCCGCCGATCACCAGGCCGAAGCCCCAGTTCAGGTAGCTGCCGATGCCGCCCACCAGGGTGGCGACGATGATGGCGCCGCGCGGCGTGGCCACGCGCGCCACGATGCCGTTCAGGAAGCGGTCCACCAGCGGCGCGGTGGCCAGCACGTAGCCCATGGCCAGGATCACGGCCATCTGCGTGGTGAACGAGAGCAGGTTCCAGAAACCCTTGCCCCAGTTGGTGATGATGGCGCTTGCGCCCTGCCCTTCCACCAGCATCGCCATGACCATGCTGAGCAGCGTCAGTCCGATGGCGAACACAAAGGGGTCCGGCAGATACCGGCGCATCAGTTCCGTAAAGAACCCGGCAACCTTGTTCAAGGCTTGTCTCCTGAGAGTCGAAATGACCGCATGTCGAACCCGCGTTCTACATGCGAACGTCTTTTAGTCGTGGCCGGGAGCGTAAGACTTTGGATCGAGCAATGTCAAGGCAATGAATGGGCTGATTTATTCTTCTTGACGCAACAATTCGATGTTGCGGCGCAGCGCAACATGACCCTCGGCCGATAGCGCGAGGGCTGGTGTCTTTCAGGCGAAAACGGGGATTTTGCGATGCAGCATCAACCTTTCAGGCCAGAAAGGCTGATGACCGGTATCCGCACAGAACGCGGGGCCGTCGATGAGGAAAACAGAGTGTCGGGAAAGGCCCGGACATCACCGGGCCCTGGGTGGGATCACCGACTTCAACGAATGCGCAGTTCGTTGTGCACGTCCTTCACGCCCATGACGTGTTCGACGATGTCCTCGATGCGATGCTTCTCACCCCGGTCATGGGCTGCCCCGCGCAAGGTCACCACGCCGCCCTCGACGTCGACCTCAACCTCGTGCAAATCGACGTGGCCGTCATGCGCCAGGCGCGAGCAGACATCGTCGCGGATGCGCTCGTCGGAACGGACGTAGCCCTTTGGCCAGACTGGCTCGGATCGATGCACGGGCTCGCCATACCCGCCAGCATAGCCGCCGCCATACCTGCCGCCATACCTGCCGCCATACCCGCCACCATAGCCGCGTTCGGCCTCGCGGGGCACTCCCGCAACCCGGCCACCTGCCCCGGCCCGATGGCGCAAGGCGCCGTCCTCGTGCCGGTCCTGCCAGTTCACGTCCGCGGCGCGATGCCAGCGGGCGCGGCCGGGTGCGGTACGCAGGCCGTCGTCGTCGGCAATGCCATAGGCGGCCGGGTCGACATGCGATGACTCGTAAACGCTGGCGTCGGGCCGGGGGGCCCGCGCCCAAGGGCGCGGATACGAATCGGGTCCGCCAAAGTCCTCGGTCTGGTCGTGGACGGCCCAGTCGCTGCCTTCATTGAGCACACCGGGGCGGAACCAGGGGTTTTTCAGCTTCTGTGTCATCTGGGTCTCCTTAGCGCGTCTGCCGCGATCCCTGGAACCCTGCAAGTTCTGTTCCGCTGGCTGTCGGGCCACAATCGCCCGCGCTTCCGCCGGGAATCGCTTGCGGGCCATGTAGACCTGCAAGCCTGCGTGGAAGATTTACCGAGCCCGGGCGTGTCAGTCCGCCTCCAGCCGCGCGCGCAGGAAATCCACGAAAGCACGCACCTTGGGCGACGCCACGGCGCCCCGTGGAAACACCGCGTTGAAATCCTGCGCCGGCCCGATCCATTCAGGCAGCACGCGCCGCAGCCGCCCCGCCTTGACATCGGCGGCCATGCTCCGGTGCATGGCCAGCGACAGGCCCTGTCCCGCGCACAGCGCATCGTGCAGCAGGGCAGGATCGCTGGCGACGATGACCGGGTCCACGGCGAATGACTGGGCGCGCCCGCCGTCCCTGCGCAGCGGCCACGCATAGCCGCGCTCGCGCCGCGCCTGGTGCAGGGCCAGCGTGGCATGGCCTTCGAGTTCGGACGGGTGCGCCGGCATGCCGGCGCGCTTCAGGTAGCCCGGGCTGGCATAGACGCCCGTGGCGAAGCTGCCGAGCCGGCGCGCCACCAGATCGGAATCGGGCAGCACACCCAGGCGCAGCGCCACGTCGATGTCATCGGCCACCAGGTCGAGCGGCACGTGCGAAGCCAGGATTTCGAGCCTGACGTCCGGAAAGGCCGTCCGAAAATCCGCCAGCAATGGCGCGATCCACGCCGCACCGAACGAATACGGCAACGTCACGCGCAGCCAGCCGCGCGGGCCGGCCTGCAACTGGTGGACCGCCGCCTCGGCGTCGTCGATCTGACGCACCAGGTCGCGCGCATGGGCGTAGTACAGCCCGCCCGCTTCGGTCAGGCCCAGCCGGCGCGTGGTCCGATGCAGCAACTGGGCGCCCAGTTGCGCTTCCAGCGCCATCACCCGGCGGCTGACGGTGGTCTTCGGCATCTTCAGCAGCCGCGCCCCGGCCGTGAAGCTGCCCGCCTGCACCACGCGCACAAAAATCAGCGTGTCGTTGAGATCCGCGGCCATGCCGGTCCACTCCAGAACGGAAACAGCGGCGATTGTCCCACCAATGGCCCAATCACGCCCATTTCCGAGGACTAATCAGCATGCGCGGCCATCCCTACGATGCGAACCCATCCCACTGCAAACTGGAGAAACCATGACACTGACCGAATACGTGACCCACGACGCGCTGGGCCTGGCCGCGCTTGTCGCCCGCAAGGAAGTCACGGCCGAAGAACTGGCCGAACTGGCACGCGAGGCCATCGAAGCCGTCAACCCGGCCATCGGCGCGGTGGTCGAGCACTGGCCGCTGGCCGACGCCGGTCAGGCTAAGGTCGATGGTCCGCTTGCCGGCGTGCCCTTCCTGATCAAGGACCTGGCGATCGCCATGGCCGGCAGGCGGCTGGAACTGGGGTCGCGGCTGGCGGCCGGTCTGGTGGCGCCGGACGATTCGAACCTGATGCAGCGGCTGCGCGCCGCCGGGCTGGTCACGCTGGGCCGCACGGCCACGCCCGAAATGGCGTTCAGCACGGCCACGGAATCGGTGCAGCAAGGCCAGACCCGCAACCCCTGGGATACGCAGCGCAGCGCGGGCGGCTCCAGCGGTGGGGCTGCCGCAGCCGTGGCGGCCGGGATCGTGCCGCTGGCCCACGCCACCGATGCAGCGGGATCGATCCGCGTGCCGGCGTCGTTCACGGGACTGTTCGGCCTGAAATCCACGCGCGGCCGGGTTTCGAACGGTCCGGCGCTCGACGAGGTCTTCGCCGGGCTTGGCGTGCAAGGCGGCCTGAGCCGCACCGTGCGCGACAGCGCCGCGCTGCTTGATGCCATCCACGGCACGGCAGCCGGCGAGCCGTATCACACCGCGGCCCCCGCGCGGCCTTTCCTCGCCGAGGTCGGCCGCGACCCGGGACGCCTGCGCATCGGGCTGATGCTGGCGCCCTGGAACGATGGCGCGGTGTCACAAGTTGTGACGGATGCCACCACCGATGCCGCCCGCAAGCTGGCGGGTCTCGGCCACCACGTCGAGCTGGTGCGCCCGGACCTTGGGGTGTCCTGGGACGCCTTCGTCCATGCCAACGCGCAAATCTGGTGTGCCACGCTGGTGAACTGGATCGACGCCGTTGCCGTGCAGACCGGCCGGCGCGTGGATGCCGATACGCTGGAACCGGCCACGCTGGCGGCCTATCGCTACGGCCAGCGTGTCACGGGCACGGCATTCGCGGCGGCCCTGGATGTTCGCAACGCCGTCACGCGCGCCACGGCCGGCTGGTTTGCCGGGACCGACATCGTCATGACGCCCACCATGCCAGACCTGCCCGAGCCCGTGGGCACCTATGCGGCCGGCGCCGAGCAGATGGACGGGCTGGCATGGACGGCGCGCGTGTTCCGGCACTCGCCGTTCACACCGGCCTTCAACGTGGCGGGCCTGCCCGCGATGTCCGTACCGATGGCCACCGCGCCAACGGGGCCGCATGCCGGTTTGCCAATCGGCATCCAGTTCGGCGCCGGCTTCGGGCAGGAGGCGACGCTATTCCGCCTGGCCGGCCAGATCGAGCAGGCACACCCCTGGGCCGGCCGGCATCCGGCGGTCTGGGCTGGCCGGACGTGAAGCGAGGACGGGGCGGCAGGGGCCGACGCATTAGAATGACGCGCCAGCCCTGCGCCACCTCGCCATAACCGCCCCATGATTCCGTCCGTCTCCGCCCTGCACAACCGCCTGAAGATGCAGCACCTGCGCCTGCTGGTCGCCATCGAGGAACGGGGGTCACTGCGCCAGGCGGCCGAGGCGCTGACATTGTCGCAGCCGGCCGTCAGCAAGATGCTGCAGGACATGGAAGACCTGCTGGGCGTGTCGCTGTTCGAGCGGCACGCGCGCGGCCTGCGGCCCACGCGCTTTGGCGGCGCTGCCACGCGCTACGCCAAGCTCGTGTTTGCCGACATGGCCGGGTTGCGCGATGAACTGGTGGCGCTGGAAGCGGGCAAGATCGGCCGCGTGCGCGTGGGCGCGGTGATGGCGCCCACGCCGGGGCTGCTCGCCAGCGCCATCCGGCAGCTCAATCGCGATCACCCGCAGCTTGAAATCGCCGTGCAGGTCGACACCAGCGACGTGCTGATGCCGCAACTGGAGCGCGACCAGCTCGACGTCGTGCTGGGCCGCGTGCCCGAGGGCTGGGACACCAGCGCGCTGGATTTCGAGCAGCTTGGCGACGAAGGCCTGGCCATCGTGGTCGGGCCGCAGCACCCGCTGGCGACACGCGGCGAACTGGCGTTCGCGGAGCTGACCCGGTATCCGTGGATCATGCAGCCCCGCCCCAGCCCGATGCGCGCGCTGCTGGACCGCTCTTTCGAGGACGCCGGCGTGCCGGCGCCCCCTTCGACCATCGAGACGGCCGCCGTACTGATGACCACCTCGCTGCTGATCGACAGCGAACTGATTGCCGTGCTGCCCGAATCGGTGGCCGCCTACTACGCGCAGCTGGGCGCGCTGGCCGTGCTGCCGCTGCCCCTGCCGATCAAGCTCGGGCCGTACGGCATCGTCACGCGGCGCGGGCGCCCGGTGTCGGCGTCGATGAGCCTGCTGATCGATACCCTGCGCGCCCACGCCGCCTGATCACCGCCCTGCCGGCTCAGCGTCCCCAGCGCAGCACCAGCGGATCGAGCCGTCGCGCCACCTTCAGCAAGCCCTCGCGCGTGGCCGGATGCATCGGCTGCAGCGGATGACGCACGGCATCCGAGCGGATCACGCCGCCTTCCTGCATCAGCACCTTGGCGGTGGCCAGCCAGCCCTGGCGGTTTTCGTAGTTGATCAGCGGCAGCCATTGCTGGTAGCGGTCGGCCGCCGCGTCGGCATCGCCCGCCTGCCAGGCGTCGAGGATCTGGCGGATGCCGTCCGGGTAGCCGGCGCCGGTCATGGCACCGGTTGCGCCGGCTTCCAGGTCGGCCATCAGCGTGATCGCTTCCTCGCCGTCCCAGGGCCCCACGATGGCGTCGCCGCCCAGCGCGATCAGTTCGCGCAATTTGGCGGCCGCCTGCGGCACCTCGATCTTGAAGTACGACACATTGGCCAGTTCGCGGGCCATGCGCGCCAGGAACGGCGCCGACAGCGTGGTGCCGCTGACCGGCGCATCCTGGATCATGATCGGGATGTCGACGGCCGCCGATACGGTGGCAAAGAACTCGTAGATGCTGCGCTCCGGCACCCGGATCGTGGCGCCGTGGTACGGCGGCATGACCATCACCATGGCGGCACCGGCGTCCTGCGCGGCGCGACTGCGCTCGGCACAGATGCGCGAGCTGAAGTGCGTGGTGGTGACGATCACCGGCACGCGGCCGGCCACGTGATCGAGCACCGTGGTCATCAGCAGCTGGCGCTCGTCGTCGGTCAGCACGAACTGCTCGGAAAAGTTCGCCAGGATGCAGATGCCGTGCGAACCGGCATCGATCATGAAATCGATGCAGCGGCGCTGGCCGTCCAGGTCCAGCCCGCCCTGGGCGTCGAAGATGGTGGGTGCCACCGGGAACACGCCGCGATACTGGGCCGCAATGGGGGCCGGAATGGGGGCCGGAATCTGGGTCATGCTGTCTCCTTTGTTGTCTTGTGCCGCCAAATATACGGGCCGCTCGCTGGCCTGCCTATTGAATCCTGCGGATACCCTGATCGCCTGCGGTGATCGCTCGGCGGCAGGCCGGCGCGCCGACGCCGCGTTAACCCCGATATCACCGCCGCTTATCGCCGCTTCAGAAATGCTCAGTTTTCGGGGGGTACTCATCTTTCGTATAGTGGACGTCACGCAGCGCAGACTGCCCATCGACGGAGACAATCATGAAGACATGGATGGCCGGCACCCTGGCCGGTATCGCGGTGTTTGGCATGGCGGCGCCATGCGCCCGGGCCGACGATGCCCGCCCGATCCGCATGATGGTGGGCGCCGCGCCCGGCGGCGGCACCGACATCATGGCGCGCATCGTTTCAGACAAGCTGTCCGCCATCCTGAAGCAGCCCGTGGTGGTCGACAACCGTCCCGGCGCATCGAACACCATCGCCGCCGACATCACCGCCAAGGCCCAGCCCGATGGCAACACGCTGCTGATGGGTGTGTCGACGTCGCAGGCCATCGCGCCGCACCTGCTCAAGCTGCAGTTCAACCCGCTGAAGGACCTGGTGCCCGTGGCCCTGGTGGCCCAGGTGCCGAACGTGCTGGTGGTGAACAACCAGCTGCCGGTCCAGGACGCGAAGACGCTGGTCGCCCAGATCCAGGCCAACCCGGACAAGTACCGCTACAGCTCGTCGGGCGTCGGCAGCACGCAGCATCTGGCGGCGGCGGCCTTCGTCCACCAGATCCACGGCAAGATGCTTCATGTTCCGTACAAGAGCAGCGCCAGCGGGCTGGTGGACCTGATGGGCGGCCAGGTGGACATGAGCTTCGAGACCATGCCGTCGGTCATCAACCATATCAAGGCCGGCAAGCTGCGCGCGCACGCCGTGACGTCCGACAAACGCTCGGCGCTGCTGCCGAACGTGCCGACGCTCAAGGAAGCCGGCGTGCCCGACATCCAGGCCAATACCTGGTACGGCGTCTACGCCACGGCCGGCACGCCGCCGGCCACGCTGCAGAAAATCAGCGCCGCCATGGCCCAGGTCATGAAGGACCCCGACACCGTCCGCCGCCTGGCCGACGTGGGAGCCGTGCCCGGCGCGATGGACCCCGCCCAGTTCGACGCTTTCTCGCGCAGCGAATATGCGCGCTACGGCAAGCTGATTGCCGAACTCGGCGTGAAACTGGACTGAATCGACTGGAATGGACCGACTGGACCGAAACATGCCCCAACGCCCCCGTATTGCCATGGTGCTCGGCGACCCCGCCGGCATCGGCCCCGAACTGATCGCCCGGCTGCTGGCCGACCCCGTTGCCGCGCAGGCGCGCATCCTGCTGATTGCCGACCGCGAGGAATGGCGGCGCGGCATGGCGGTGGCGGGCGTGAGCCTGTCGCTGCCCGAAGTGGAACGGCCCGACTTCCAGGGCACCGAGCAGGGCCCGCGCCTATATCACTGGAACCTGGACGACAAGCCGGCCTACCCGCGCGGCGAGGCCAGCGCCGCTGGCGGCCGCTATTGCCTTGGTACGCTGCAGGTGGCGCTTACGCTGGCCCAGGCGGGTCAGGCCGATGCCATCCTGTTCGGCCCGCTCAACAAGAGTTCGATGCACGCCGCTGGCATGGGTCACAACGACGAACTGCACTGGTTTGCCGAGAAGCTGGGCTACGGCGGCCCGTTCTGCGAATTCAATGTGCTGGACGGCCTGTGGACGTCGCGCGTGACCTCGCACGTGGCCATCCAGGAGGTGCCCGCGCTGATTACCCCGGCCCGCGTGCGCGACGCCATCGACCTGATCGACCATGCGCTGCGCCGCTCCGGCGTGGCGACCCCGCGCATCGCCGTCTGCGGCCTGAACCCGCACAACGGCGACAACGGCGCGTTCGGCCGCGAGGAAATCGACGTGATCGGGCCAGCCGTGGCCGAGGCGCAGTCGCGCGGCGTGGCGGCACAGGGCCCGTTCCCGGCGGACACCATCTTCCTGAAGGTCCAGGGCGGCCCGGACCAGCGCCAGTTCGATGCCATCGTCACCATGTACCACGACCAGGGCCAGATCGGCATCAAGCTGATGGGCTTTTCGCGCGGCGTGACGGTACAGGGCGGGCTGCCCGTGCCGATCACCACGCCGGCCCACGGCACCGCCTTCGACATCACGCAGCAGGGCCGGGCCAATCCGGGCGCCACGCTGCAAGCGTTCCACCTGGCCTGCCAGATGGGCGCCCGCCGGCTGGCGGATGCCCGCGCCGCCTGACCCCCATCGCCACCAGGACTCCACCATGAAAATCACCAACGTCCGCGCCCGCGTCTTTCAATGGAAAGGCAAGACGGTGCCGCCGCAGGCGCACTTCTGCACCAACGCCACCGACATCCTGTACGACCGCGGCGACGCCATGGGGTCGTTCCGCTTCCACGACTGGCTCGTGGTCGAGGTGGAAACCGACGACGGCCACGTGGGTATCGGCAACTGCGCGCTGGCCCCGCGCGTGGCCAAGCAGATCGTCGACCAGTACCTGGCGCCGATCGTGATCGGACAGGACCCGTTCGACAATGAATACCTGTGGCAGAAGATGTACCGCCGCACCCATGCCTGGGGCCGCAAGGGCATCGGCATGGCGGCCATCTCGGCCGTGGACATCGCGCTGTGGGACCTGATGGGCAAGGCCACCGGCCGGCCCGTGTTCAAGCTGCTGGGCGGCCGCACCAAGGAAAAGATCTGGTGCTACGCATCGAAGCTCTATAACAACGATGACCGCGACGCCTTCCTGGCCGAAGCCCAGCGTTACCTCGATCAGGGCTTCACGGCGATGAAGATGCGCTTCGGCTACGGCCCCAAGGACGGCCCGGCCGGCATGCAGAAGAACCTGGAACAGGTGCGCCTGCTGCGCGAACTGGTGGGCGATGGCGTGGACATCATGCTCGAGTGCTATATGGGCTGGACGCTCGAATACGCCCGCCGCATGATCCCGCGCCTGGCCGAATTCAACCCGCGCTGGCTGGAGGAGCCGGTCATCGCCGACGACATCGAGGGCTACGCCGAACTGAAGAAGATGAGCCCCTTCCCGATCTCGGGCGGCGAGCACGAATTCACGTCGTACGGCTTCAAGGACCTGCTGGAACGGCGCGCGGTGGACGTGATCCAGTACGACACCAACCGCGTGGGCGGCATCACCGCCGCACAGAAGATCAACGCGATGGCCGAGGCCTGGTCGGTGCCCGTCATTCCCCACGCCGGCCAGATGCACAACTACCATCTGACCATGGCGTCCACGGCATCGCCGATGTCGGAGTTTTTCCCGGTCCACGACGTGGAGGTGGGCAACGAGCTGTTCTACTACATCTTCCAGGGCGAACCCGCGCCGGACAACGGCTACCTGCAACTGGACGACCACCTGCCAGGCCTGGGCCTGACGCTCAACGAGGCGTATTTCGACCAGTTCGAGATTATCGGGTGACTGACGGCAGTTTTCCGCTGCCATCCCGGCCCCGCTCTCCCGCCTGCGGGAGAGGGGCCCGCAGGCGCGCTGCCGACCTTGCGTAAGTTGCACTGCACAACAAATAATAGAGCGGCTTGTACCTCACGTGAGTCACCTTCGGGAGCGTCGGATGAACGAGGAAGGCAAGACCGCCGCGGCGCGCGAGCCGCTGCTGATCGACCTGGCGCTGCAGGGCGGCGGCGCCCATGGCGCCTTTACCTGGGGCGTGCTGGATCGCCTGCTGGAAGAACCCTGGCTCGATATCGATGGGATATCGGGCACGTCGGCCGGGGCGATGAATGCCGCCGTGCTGGTCTACGGCCATGCGCTGGATGGCCGGGCGGGTGCCCGCCGGGCGCTGGAAGCGTTCTGGCAGCGAGTGTCCGATGCGGCCCGCTTCAGCCCGTTCCGCCGCACCCCGCTCGACGTGATCCTGGGGCGCTGGACACTCGACAACTCCCCGCTGTTCGTCGCCGCCGACCTGGCCGCGCGCATCTGGTCGCCCTATGACCTGAGCCGCACCGGCAGCAATCCGCTGGCCGAGGTGCTGCAGGCCACCATCGATTTCGATGTCCTGGCCCAGGCCCCGATTCATCTGTTTGTCACGGCCACCAATGTGGAAACCGGGCGCGGCCGCGTGTTCAAGAACACCGAAGTCACGGCCAGCGTGCTGCTGGCGTCGGCCTGCCTGCCCACGGTGTTCCAGGCCGTGGAGATCGACGGCGTGCCGTACTGGGATGGCGGCTATGCCGGCAACCCCACCATCACGCCGCTGGTGCGCGAATGCCAGTCGCGCGACACCATCCTCGTGCAGATTAACCCGGTGGCGCGGGCCGGCGTGCCACGCTCGGCGCGCGACATCCTGAGCCGGGTCAACGAGATTTCCTTCAACGCCGCCCTGCTCAAGGAACTGCGCATGATCGCCGTGCTGCAGCGCGTGGCCGACCCCGGCGATGCCGAGGGCGCCCAATGGGCCGACATGCGCATCCATCGCATTGCCAGCGAGCGCATGGCCGAATTTGGTTCGTCGTCGAAGATGAATGCCGAATGGCCGTTCCTGTGCATGTTGCGCGACGAAGGCCGCGCGGCGGCCGAGCAGTTCCTGGCCATGCACGGCGATGCGCTGGGCAACCAGTCCTCGTTCGATCTCGACGAACTGCTGCGGGAGGTCTGAGCCATGGGCTTGCTAGGCATCGTCATCGCCCTGGCGGCGATGATCTGGATGGCGTTCCGTGGCTGGAGCATCCTGCTGATCGCCCCGGCCGCCGCGCTGCTGGCGGCCGCCACGGCGGGCGACCCGTTGCTGGCCAACTGGACGCAGACCTTCATGGGCACGGCGGCCGGCTTCGTCGCCCAGTTCTTTCCGCTGTTCCTGCTGGGCGCGCTGTTCGGCAAGCTGATGGACGACAGCGGATCGGTGACCGCGATTGCCGACTGGATGACGCGCACGCTCGGGTCCAGCCGCGCGATGCTGGCCGTGGTGCTGGCCGGCGCCCTGCTCACCTATGGTGGCGTCAGCCTGTTCGTGGCGTTCTTCGTGCTGGCGCCGATGGCCCATGCGCTGTTTCGCGCGGCCGACATCCCGCACCGTCTGATGCCGGCCGCCATCGTGCTGGGCACTTCCACCTTTACGATGTCAGCCCTGCCCGGCACGCCGGCGATCCAGAACGCGATCCCGATGCCCTTCTTCAGCACCACGCCGTTCGCGGCGCCGGGGCTGGGCATCATCGCCAGCCTGGTGATGCTGGCGTTCGGCATGTGGTGGCTGACGCGCTGCGAAGGTGCGGCGCGCCGCAAGGGCGAAGGCTACGGCGGCGGGACATCGGCCGGTGTCGACGAGGTGGCCGAACGCCCGCTGATCCGCGAGCGCGCCAGCACCGCGCATGAGTTCGATCCGGCCGAAGCGCGGCACGGCCAGCGCAGCGCCGAGCCGCCCGGCGCGCTGGTGGCGCTGCTGCCGCTGGTCGTGGTGATTGCGGTGAACCTGACCATGAGCCTGGTCGTGCTGCCGCGCCTGGACGCGGACTACCTGGCGCTGCCGGAATGGGGTGCCACGTCGTTGCAGGCCGTGGGCGGGGTGTGGTCAGTGATCGTCGCGCTGGCGGCGGCCATCCTGTGCCTGGTGCTGCTGAACTGGCGGCGCCTGACCGCATTGCGCGAAACCATGGGCGCCGGTGCGCACGCGGCAGCCCTGCCGGTGCTCAGCGTGGCCAGCCTGGTCGGCTTTGGCGCCGTGGTGGCCGGGCTGCCGGGCTTTGCGGTGGTACGGGACTGGGTGTTGTCGATCGAAGGCGGCCCGCTGGTGTCGCTGGCCGTGGCCACCAACGTGCTGTCGGCGCTGACCGGCTCGGCATCGGGCGGCCTGACCATCGCGCTCGATGCGCTCGGCGGCACCTACCTGGCGCAGGCGCTGGAGATCGGCCTCGATCCCGCCGTGCTGCACCGCGTGGCGGTGATGAGCGCCGGTACGCTCGACACGCTGCCGCACAACGGCGCGGTGGTCACGCTGCTGGCCGTCTGCGGCACCACGCACAAGCAAAGCTACGGCGGCATCGTGATGGTCGGCATCGTCGGGCCGCTGCTGGCGCTGGTGGCCGTCATCGTACTCGGGACACTGGTCGGATCGTTCTGAACCGGCCAGTGCCCCGGCACGCCATTCGCGCCGGTCAGGCCGACTGCACGCGGTAGCGTTCCAGCCAGTGGGCGTACGGCGCGGGCAGCACCCATGACGGACGCTCCAAGCCCAGCTTCATCGCGGTCTGGTACGGCCAGTGCGGGTTCGACAGCATGGCGCGGCCCACCATCACCAGATCCATCTGGCCTTCCTCCACCACGCGGTTGGCCACCACGGGGTCGTCGATGCCCCACGACGACGCCACCGGCAGGCCGGCCTCGCGATGTACGCGCTCGGCGATCGGCGCCAGGAAGGCCGGGCCCCAGGGGATCCTGGCATCGGGCGTGGAAAAGCCGACGCTGACGTTCAGCATGTCCAGGCCGCCCTCGCGCATGGCGCGCACCAGTTCGATCGATTCCTTGAGCGTCTGCTCGTCGTTGCCGTCGTACTCGATCACGCCGAAACGGGCGGTCAGCGGCAGGTTCTGCGGCCACACCTCGCGCACGGCGGCCAGCGTTTCCAGCAGGAAGCGGCCACGGCCGATGGCGTCCTTGCCGTATTCGTCGGTACGCTCGTTGCCGTGGACCGAGAAGAAGCTCTGCGCCAGATAGCCGTGCGCGAAGTGCAATTCCAGCCACTGGAAGCCGGCGTCGCGGGCGCGCCGGGCGGCAGCCACGAAATCGGCCTGGATGCGGGCGATATCGTCGTGCGTCATCGCTTCGGGCATTTTCGACAGGTTCGCGCCGAACGGCCTCGCCGACGGCGAAAGGGTCTTCCAGCCACGGTCGTCGCCCTCGGGGATATGGTCGTCGCCTTCCCACGGACGGTTGGCGCTGGCCTTGCGGCCGGCGTGGGCGATCTGGATGCCGGGAACGGCACCACCCGCCTTGATGGCCTCGGCAATGCGCGCCATGCCGACGGCCTGCTCGTCGTTCCACAGACCCGTGCATCCTGGCGTGATCCGGCCTTCCGGCGACACCGCCGTGGCCTCGACGATCACCAGGCCGGCGCCGCCACGGGCCAGGCCGGCGTAGTGGGACAGGTGCCAGTCGTTGGTGAAGCCATCGATAGCGCTGTACTGGCACATCGGCGGCACCGCGATGCGGTTGCGGAGCGTAACGTCTTTCAGCGTGAACGGAGTGAAAAGTGCAGGCGTAGTCATGTGTGATCTCTGCATGTTGCAATGCAGCGATATTAGCCATGGCCCGCTATAATGAAAACCGTCTACGCGTTATCGCTTCCATAAGAGTTCATTATGCTTAACCCCCAATGGCTGCGCTCGTTTGCCATGCTGGCGCAAACCGGCAGCTTTACCAGCGCGGCCGACGAACTCGGCCTGACCCAGGCCGCCGTCAGCCAGCACATCCGGCATCTGGAAGATTCGCTCGGTCCGCTGCTGATCCGCCGCCCGCGCGCGCTGGAACTGACGCCGGCCGGCCGCGCGCTGCTGGAATACTGCGCCGACATGGAACTGGCCAACGACCGGCTGCGCGCCCGGCTGGTCGACGATGGCGAGTCCGGCGTGGTCGGGCTGATCACGCCCGGCAGCATCGGCCTGTTCCTGTACCCGCGCCTGCTGGACCTGCAGGGCAAGACGCCGGGACTGATCATCCGGCACCGTTTCGCGCCAGATGCCGAGGTGCTGGAAAGCGTGCTGCAGAACCGCTTTGACGTGGGGCTGGTGTCGCTCAAGCCCGACGATCCCCGGCTGACCGCGACGCCGTTCAGCGAGGAGCCCCTGGAACTGGTCTATCCGGCGGGCGAACAGGTACAGGGCTGGGACGATCTGCAGCGCATCGGTTTCGTCGACCATCCGGACGGCAAGACCATGGCCAACCGCCTGCTGAGCCGGCACTACCCGGGTAATCCGGGCGTGCATACGCTGCCCTGCCGGGGCTTCAGCAACCAGGTGAGTCTGATGCTGGAACCGGTGGCGCGCGGTTTTGGCTTTACCGTGATTCCGCGCTATGCGCGCCAGGCTTTCGTGCAGAAGGACCAGATCCGGGTGCTGGACTGCCACGCGCCGGTGATCGACAAGCTCTGGCTGATCCACCGCTCGGAATGGGCGCTGGCGCCGCGCGTGGCGCGCGTGGTGGACTACCTGCGCACGCAGGTGAAGACTGCCGCCTAGTGGCCGGGAACGGCGCCCTTCAGGATTGGCGGGGCCGGCTGCCCAGCCGGGCGATCACATCGGCATGCGCCGGGTGCGACGCCGCCAGCCGCAGGGGATCGGCCAGTTCGAATTCGCTGAACTCGAAGCCCGGTGCCACCGTGCAGCCGGCCAGCGCATAGCCGGCCGCGCCTTCGGTGGCGGGCACGCGCTCGGCGGCAAACCAGCAGCCGGCCGGCACCACGGCCTGGAACACGGTGCCGGGTTGCGCCAGTGGATTGCCCAGCCGATGCGTGACCAGCGTACCGTCGGGCGTCAGCCAGCGCACGTGGATCGGATCGCCGGCGTAGAAATGCCATGCCTCGTCGGCACGGATGCGATGCCAGGCCGAAAACGCCGTATCGCACAGCAGGTAGTAGATCGCGGTGGAAGCGGAACGCTCGGCGCCGTCGGGCAGGCGCCGCACACGGGCCGCGTCACGGAACGTTTCGCGGTAATAGCCGCCTTCGGGATGCGGAATCAGGCCAAGCTCGTCGATCAGGCGTTGCTGCGGGGTATCGGTCATGGCGGAGGGCGGCAGTGGCACGGGGGCCGCCACCATACCATGGTGCGTCAGGCGAACAGTGCAGGATTTGCCAAGACAGCCCTGGCGCGCTGCGCTAGTCTGCCGGGCAATATCCGGAAATCCGCCCCCGATCGCCGGTGATGACGATCGCGGGCCTGCGAGCTGCCCACTACCAAGATGTCGCGCCCCGTTCCCGCCTGGCTGCCCGCCATGGCCTTTGTCCTGATCTGGTCCACCGGTTTCATCGTCGGCAAGGCCGTCGTGCCGGTGGCCGATACCAGCCTGTTCCTGCTGGCCCGCTTTGCGCTGGCCACGCTGATGTTCGCCGCCGTGGCTGGCGCCGGGCGCGCCGCATGGCCGCCGCTGTCGCAGGTGCCGCGCCATCTGCTGGCCGGCGCGCTGATGCAGGGCATCTACCTGTGCGCCGGCTATGGCGCGGTGGCACACGGCCTGTCCCCATCGATCATGGCACTGCTGGGCGCCCTGCAGCCGCTGCTGACCGCCCTGCTGGCCATCCCGCTGCTGGGCGAGCAGCCGACCGCGCGCACCTGGCGCGGGCTCGGGCTGGGCGCGCTGGGCGTGGGTCTGGTAGTCTTGCCAGCCATGCAGGCCGGCGCGCCGCACGTGGTATCCCCGTGGATTGTGCTGGTCGGCGTGCTGGCGATTGTCTCGATCACGATGGGAACCCTGCTCCAGAAAACCTCGATCCGCCGCGCGGATATCCGCGCCAGTTCGGCCTGGCAAAACGCCGGGGCGATGCTGGTGGCCGGCGTCGTGGTGAGTGCGTCCGGCGGCATCGGCGCGTTGCGCTGGCAAGGCGGCCCCACGCTGTGGATATCGCTGGCGTGGGCCGCGGTGGTGCTGTCCGGCCTGGGCACGTGGCTGTTGCTGGGCCTGGTGCGGCGCGGCCAGGCGGCCAATGCCGCCGCGCTGATGTTCCTGGCCCCGCCGCTGGCGGCCGTGCAGGCCGCGCTGCTGTTCGGCGACCGCCTTGGGCCCGTGCAGTGGGTGGGCATGGCCATCGCCGGGGTTGGCGTCTGGCTCTGCCAGACACAGGGCAAGCCGCGTCATGCCGAAGCTCGTTGAGCACACTTCGCCCCTGGTCGAACCGCGCCGCTACCCGCACCGGCCGTTCGGCCACGCGCACGACTATCACCAGTTGCTGTTTGGCGTGGATGGCCAGACCGAACTGGAAATCGACGGCCGCGCCTATCGGGTGGACGGCACCCACGGCCTTGTCATCCCGGCCGGCATGCATCATCTGTGCAGCGGACTGACCGACAACCTGCAGCTCGTGGCCGACTTTCCCGCCAGCTCCGTGGCGCTGCCGGCGCGGCTGATGGCGACGCCCCGCATGTTCGCGATGGATCCCGCGTTTGCCACGCGTGTGCGCCGGCTGGCCACCGCACGGCAGGCGTCGGGCGCCCTGCCGCAGCATGCCTGGCAGCAGGCAGCGGCGCTGGCGGGCGGCCTGTCCGCCATGCTCGGCCTCGATGACCGGCAGGCCGATGCGGCACGCTTTCCGGTGGGCGCCATCGACCGCTACCTGCGCACCCATCTTTCCACGCCCCTGCGGGTGGACCAGCTTGCCGCACGCATCGGCTGGGGGCCCCGGCGCTTTCATACGCTGTTCTGCGAGGCCTTCGGCGACACGCCCCACGGCTATCAGACGCGCCTTCGGCTGGACCAGGCCGTGCAATGGCTGATGGCCGGCACGATGCCGCTGGCCGATATCGCGGCCGGCGTTGGTTATCCCGACCAGACCACCTTCACGCGCGCCTTCGCGCGCCGTTTTGGCATGCCGCCGGCCGCCTGGCGCTTGGCCGCCGCAGCCTGACGCGCAAGTTTTACAAAGACGAGTAAGGGGCGCACGAGGCCCTTCGCGCGGTCCTGTCCGCAAGCCAGACACCGCGCGCGCCGCGCGACCGGTACGAAACTTGCGAAGCCTACCGTTCGCCATGACGAACGACGACAATCCCTCCCTGCTGCGCCCGGGCCACAATTGCTGGCGCGTGGCCCCATGCACGCGGCTGGCGATGCTCGTCGATGCCGATGCGTATTTTCCCGCGCTACGCCAGGCGCTGACCCGCGCGGAGCACAGCATCTTCATCCTGGGCTGGGATATCGACAGCCGCATGCGGCTGCAGCCCGAAGCGGGTTCCGGCGGCGCCGCTTCCGATGCCCCTTCGGACGGCCTGCCCGCCGAACTGCGCGACTTCCTCAATGCCCTGTGCCGCCGGCGCCGGGGCCTGCGCGTGTACGTGCTGAGCTGGGATTACGCGATGGTGTTCGCGCTGGAGCGCGAATTCCTGCCCGCCGCCAAGGAGCACTGGCAAGCTCACCGGCGGTTATCGTTCTGCCTGGACGGCAACCATCCCGTGGGCGCCTCGCATCATCAAAAGGTGGTGGTCATCGACCATCGGCTGGCGTTTGTTGGCGGGCTGGACCTGACCATTCGTCGCTGGGACACCCACCACCACCTGCCGGATGATCCGCGCCGCGTGGACCCCGACGGCAAGCCCTACGCACCGTTCCACGACGTGCAGTGCATGGTCGATGGCGAGGCCGCGCACGCGCTGGGCGAGCTGGCGGCCGACCGCTGGCTGCGCGCAACCGGACGGCATCCGCGCGTGCCGCGGCAACCATCGCCGGCGCCGGCCACCGACCTGTGGCCCGAACAGGTGGCGCCTGACATCACCAACGTGCCGGTGGGTATCAGTCGCACATTTCCCGTACGCGACGACGAACCGGGTATCAGCGAGATCCGCACGCTCTACACCGATGCCATCGGCGCCGCCCGCGACAGCATCTACCTGGAAAACCAGTATTTCAGCTCGGGGCTGATCGCCGACGCGTTTGCCGCCCGGCTGCGCGAGCCTGACGCGCCGGACATCGCCCTGGTATCGCGCCGCACGGAAAGCGGCTGGCTGGAAGAGGCCAGCATGGGCGTGCTGCGGGCGCGCCTGTACCGCCGGCTGCGTGCAGCCGATCCGGATGGGCGCTTCCAGCTGTACTGTCCGCACGTGCCCGGCCTGGGCAATGCCTGCGTCAACGTGCACAGCAAGATCATGGCCGTGGACGACCGCCTGCTGACAATCGGCTCCGCCAACCTGAGCAACCGCTCGTTCGGGCTCGATACCGAGTGCAACCTGGTGATCGAATCCCGGGGCGACCCGCGTATTGCCGCCGCCATCCGCGCCATGCGCGACCGTCTGCTGTGCGAGCATCTGGCCGTCACGCCCGAAGCGCTGCACCAGGCCATGGCCGCGCATCCGCGCATGAACGCTGCGCTGGCCGCGCTGTATCGGCCCGAAGGGCGCACGCTGCAACCCTTTGCGCCCGCCGTGCCCGAGGACGTGGATGCGGCGCTGCCCGATGCCACGCTGCTTGACCCGATGGAACCCATCGACGCCGAACAGGTCATGACGGAGTTCGTCGGCCAGGACGCCCGCCCGCATGTGGCCAGCCGCGTGGCGCTGCTGGTGGCCTTCGTGCTGCTGGTGGCCGGCGTGGTCTTTGCCTGGCGCTACACGCCATTGCGCGAATGGGCCGATTTCCGCCACGTGCTGGCGCTGGTGCAACGCGTGGACGACATGCCGATGGCCCCGCTGGCAATGATGGGTGCCTTCGTCGCCGGGGGACTGGCGCTGTTCCCGGTGACGGTACTGATCGTGGTGACCGTGGTGGTTTTCGGGCCCCTGTACGGCGGCGCGATTGCGCTGGCCGGGACCGTGCTCAGCACGGCGGCGGGCTACACCGTGGGACGCCTGCTGGGCCGCAACGCGGTGCGGCGCTTTGGCGGCCGGCGCCTGAACCGTTTGAGCCAGAAGGTGAGCCAGCACGGCCTGCTGGCCATGGTGGCGCTGCGGCTGGTGCCGGTGGCGCCGTTCACCCTGGTCAACCTGGTGGTCGGGGCGTCGCGCATCCGGTTGCGCGACTGCCTGCTGGGCACGGCCATCGGCATGTCGCCGGGCATCATCGTGTCGGCGTCGCTGGTGGACCGCATCGCGGCCGTGGCCCGGCATCCCGAGCCGAAGACGTTCGCGCTGCTGGCGCTGGTACTGCTGATTCCCGCCGCGCTGTGGTGGGTGTTGCGGCGCCGCCGCCAGCGGCGCGGCCGCGCGGCCCAAGGTCATGCGCGGGCCGGCAAGGGGCCACGGCCGCCGCACGGCTGCCACCCGCCGTCCGGCGAGGGTGCCCGATGACCGCACGCGAACCGGGCCACGCGGCGAGGGCCGCAATGCATGCCGATATCGCCGTGGCCAGCTACAACATTCACGGCGGCGTCGGCACCGACGGGCATTTCGTGCCCAAGCGCATCTGCGAGGTCATCAACGAACTGCGAGCCGACATGATCGCCCTGCAGGAGGTGGAGACGCGCGGCACGGGGTTCGACATGCTGCGCTTCCTGTCCCAGCACACCGGCCTGCACGCGATTCCCGGCCCGACGCTGGTGCGCGACGATGGCGACTACGGCAACGCGCTGCTGACGCGCTACCCGCCGGTCAAGGTGCGGCACATCGACCTGAGCGTGAAGGGATGCGAGCCGCGCGGCGCCATCGACGCACAGCTGGAATGCAATGCGATCGAATCCGGCACGTTCGCGCTGCGCGTGATTGCCACGCACCTGGGGCTGCGCCCCGGCGAACGCCGCTGGCAGGTGCGGCGCCTGCTGACCGCGCTGGCCGAGGCACCGGCGCAGCCGACCATCCTGCTTGGCGACGTCAACGAGTGGTTCCTGTGGGGCCGCCCGCTGCGCTGGCTGCATGCCTACTTCGAGCGCACGCCGCATGTCTCGACATTCCCGTCGCGGCTGCCGTTCCTGGCGCTGGACCGCGTCTGGACGTCGCCGCGCGCGCACCTGGTGGCGGTGTCGAGCCATCGCACGCCGCTGGCCCGGCTGGCCTCCGACCATCTGCCGCTGCTGGCCCGGATGCGGCTCACTTCGGCATAGCAACCGTTGCAGTATGATCGCCCGTGCTCATACGACACCAAGGGAGACAACGATGCACGAGAAGGCAGCAACGGCCATGAAAATGCTGGCCGCCACGATGACGCTGGGATGAGGCCTGGCCTGCGCCCAACCCGCACAACCGGTGCAGCCACTGCAGGCCAGGGAAGGCGATGTCGAAGTGCGCGACTTCCGGTTTCAGAATGGTCAGACACTGCCGGCCGTGAAGCTGCACTACGCCACGCTCGGCACGCCCACGCGAGGCGCCGACGGCAAGGTCAACAACGCCGTACTGCTGCTGCACGGCACCACCGGCACTGGCCGCGCGTTCCTGACGCCGCTGATGCAGAAGGAACTGTTCGCTCCGGGCCAGCCGCTGGACGCCTCGCGCTACTACATCATCATGCCCGACGGCCTGGGCCGCGGCGGATCGAGCAAGCCCAGCGACGGCCAGCGCGCCGGATTTCCGCGCTATGGCTACACCGACGTGGTCGAAGGCCACTACCGGCTGCTGACCGAAGGCCTGAAGGTGGACCACCTGCGGCTGGTGCTGGGCACGTCGATGGGCGGCATGCAGACCTGGATCTGGGGCGAACGCCACCCCGACATGATGGACGCGCTGATGCCCATCGCCAGCCAGCCGGTGGCGATGTCCGGGCGCAACTGGCTGTGGCGCCGCACGCTGATCGAGGCCATCCGCAACGATCCGGACTGGAACGGCGGCAACTACGCCAGCCAGCCCACGCGCTGGACCAACGCGGTGCCCGTGTTCGCGCTGATGACGCAGAGCGCCGCCACGCTGCAGAAGGCCGCCCCCACGCGCGACCAGGTGAACCAGTATTTCGACAAGGCCGTGGCCGACAGCCGCAGCCTGGACGCCAACGATTACCTGTACTGGTTCGAATCTTCGTGGGACTACAACCCCGAGCCTGACCTGGGCAAGATCCGCGCGCCGCTTTACGCGGTGAACTTTGCCGACGACATGATCAACGCGGTGGACCTCGGCGTCATGCAGCGCACCGTGCGCAGGGTGCCGCACGGCCGCTTCGTCGAGATGCCGGAGAGCGAACACACGTTCGGGCACCAGACGCTGCAGCACCCCGAAGTCTGGAAGCCATACCTGGTGGAGTTGCTGCAGGGATTACCCGCAGCGAAGTAAGCCTGCCACGCGCAGGCGCGACGTTGCACTGCAATGCCGGCCTGCGCCACAGGGCGCGCCCGGCATGGCGGGCATCGGTTGCCGCAGGGCCGCAATACGGGTATTTCGCTAGGCGGGCCCGCTAGATTGGGGCCATGCCGGTGCCTATACTGACTTGCACACCGTGCATGTCATGGAGCGTGGACGTGTGCTTCCGATAACAACGGGCGGGTGAATGGTGGCCCCGGGAGGACGCCACCGAAGGTCATGTCGATACGGCCTGCCCCATGAACAGGAAAAGTGGAGATGGGCATGCCCAGCGAACAGTTCCTTGCTACCCAGGAAACCCGCCGCTCGGGGCTGCGTGCCTTGCGGGCGGCATTGCTCCAGGTCCACAAGGAGGTCATCGGCTATGACCGCGGCCAGTATGAAAGACTGCATGGCCCGATTCCCGCAGGACAGTTCGTGCAGCTGGTGACGGAAGAATCGTTCTTCCGCTGGCTCGATCCGTTGTCGCGCCTGATCATCGAGATCGACGAGGAGCTTGACGGCGACGAGCATCACGATGAAACCTGCCGCGCCGTGGCCGGCGCCACGCAGAAACTGTTCAGCGAACACGGCGATCAGGCATTCCGCCGGCGCTATCAGGAAGCCCTGCAGGACGAGGCATCGGTCACGGTGGCACACGGCAGATTGATGTCCGTCATCGGCCAGCTGCGCCAGTTGCCGTAGCGGCCAGGATCAAGCGAAGGGCGCCGCCTAGCGGCCCCTGCCACCGCCCCGGCCGCCCCCACGGTAGCCACCGCCATATCCGCCACCATATCCGCCGCTGTATCCCCTGCCATACGCGCCGCCGTAGCCGCCGCCATACCCCCGGTAGCCCCCGCCATAGCCGTGATAGCCATACCCGCCACGGTAGCCGTAGCCCCGATAGCCGTAGTAGCCGCGATATCCGTAGTAACCCCGATACCCGCAGCAGCCGTAGCCGAACCAGATGCTGCTGTAGACGGGCCAGCCCGCATAGCCATACGGATATCCGTAGGGATAGCCGGCGTAGTAGCCGCCGTAATAGTTGCCGTAGTAGTACGGATATCCGCTGTAGAACGTGCCGTAGGCGTTGATCGGATAGCTGGCATCCCCCGTGCCGGTGTAACTGCTGTAGCTGCCGGCATAGCTGCCATAGGTTGTCCCATAGGCGGCGTCATAGCCCGGATAGGCCACGCAACCACCCAGCATCCAGGCCGCTCCAGCCACGACTCCCGCGAGCATCCCGCGTATGGCAACCATTCCCGTCTCCCGCCTGCCCTTCGGGGCGCGCCCGCCTGCGCGTGCGCCCAGCCTCTTGATTCTATTGCTTATTGATTGGCAGACAAGCTTGTCCCGGCCAGGCAAGCGATGCCAGGGCTCGTTGCCACTCGTTGCCGGACCCAAGCTGCGAACCTGCGTCAGCGGGCTCCGTGATCAGCACGCGCTCCACCGTTGGTGCCATGCGAACCTGGTCAAACCGAACATCCACCTTCATGTAAGCCTTTCGAAAAAGCCCGTGCGGATGCGGAGAAGGTGCCGACAAAACGCGCAAGCCATCGCAATGCGGCAGACAGCCGCGACACGATGAATGCGTGCGCAAGTGCGAAACAGGTTTTTCATTGTTCAGCGTTTGCTGGATAGGCGATAGCGGTCGATCCTCGCCAGATCGCGCCGGATCCCTGCGGATAAACCGCTGGGGTCGAGAAACGCTGAATCACATTGCACCGAAATAATCACATTGACCGCAGGGATACTTGCAAATGATAATCGCTCCCATTTCTAATTATTACAACGCATTACACGAGGGAAATGAGCCGTTATCTGCCCACCCACCGCATTACCCGGTCGCTGGCCGCCTGTCCGGCCCTGCTCGTCGGGCTGGTTCACGCGCAAGGCGCGGCGCCGGCGCCACAAGACCTGCCGCCGGTCACCGTCAAGGCGGACGTCAGCAAGGAACTGGGCGCCGGGTATAACCCGCCCAACGCCGTCAGCGCGACCAAGAGCGACGCCCCGCTGCGCGACATTCCGCAGACTGTGAACGTGGTGACCGCCGAGGTCATGCAGGACCAGCACGCCACGTCGATGCAGGACGTGCTCAAGAACGTGCCGGGCGTGAGTTTTTCGTCGGGCGACGGGCAGCGCGACCAGGTATCGATTCGTGGCTTTTCGGCCATTGCCGACCAGTTCGTCGACGGCATTCGCGACGACGCGCTGTACTTTCGCGACCTGTCCAACGTCGACCGCGTCGAGGTCATCAAGGGGCCGGCCGCGGTGCTGTATGGCCGGGGTTCGTCGGGTGGCCTGATCAATCGCGTGACCAAGAAGCCGGGGCTCGACGTGACGGACTTCGCGTTGAGCTATGGCATGTGGGCCGATCGCCGCGTCGAAGGCGATGTGGGCCGTGTGTTCGCGGATGGCGCCGCGGCCTTCCGCATCACGGCTGCGCACGAGGAAGCCAACAGCTATCGCTCGCAGCAGTTCCTGAACCGCACGGCCGTGGCGCCGTCGCTGGAACTGCGCCTGGCGCCGCAGACGACGGTATTGCTGCAGGCCGACTACCTTGAAGACCGCCGCGTCACGGACTTCGGCATTCCCGCCTACAAGGGGCGGCCCGTGGCAGTGGACCCGTCCACGTACTACGGCGCCGCCAATGCCCGCGATTCGGACTACAGCCAGAGCCGCGTGTACTCCGGCACTGCCACGGTCAACCATCGCTTCAACGAGAACTGGTCGATCCGCAATGCCACGCGCTACTACCATTACTCGCTGGAGCGGAACAACACGCTGACGAGCGCGGTCAACGAAGCGGCCCAGACCTTCACGCTGAACCACGGCAATGTCTATCGTGAAGAGCACGGCTGGTTCAACCAGACCGACCTGACCCAGAAGGCGCAATTCCTGGGCATGAAGCACGAGCTGCTGTACGGGGTGGAAGTCGGCCAACAGAACAAGGACCTGATCAACTACACGGCACCGGTGCGAAATTCGGCCGGTGCCGTGGCGAATTTTGCGCTGTTCAACCCGATACTGCCCACGTTGCCGCGCCTGGTCGGCGGCAACCCCGGGACGAGCAACCTGGGCGTCTTCAAGACGCTGGGGCTCTACACGCAGGACATGATCCAGTTTTCCGAGCAGTGGAAGGCGCTGGTGGGCGTGCGCTACGACCGCTTCGAGCAAGAGACGTTCCAGCGCGTGCCGGGACAGGCCAACCTGTCGCGCACGGACAATGCGTGGAGCCCGCGCGCCGGCCTGGTCTGGCAACCGTCGAAGCAGCAGTCGTACTACCTGTCGTGGAGCCGGTCGTTCCAGCCGTCCGGCGAAGCCTTCTCGCTGGCCGCGAACAACGCCCAGCTGGCGCCCGAGACGACCCGCAATACCGAGGTGGGCGCCAAGTATGACTTCCTGGATGGCAAGGCCAGCACCACCGTATCGCTGTTCCGGATCGAGCGCACCAATATCAAGGTGGCCAACGCCACCGGTACCGCGCTGATCCCGATCGGAGAGCAGCGCACCGATGGCCTGGAACTGAGCGGTGCCGCGCAACTGGGCGGCGGCTGGCGCATGCTGGCCGGCTATGCCTATCTGGATGCCGTGGTCACGCAGTCGACGCCCGCGCTGCAAGGCAAGCGGGCCACGCTGACGCCGCGCCATTCCGGCAATGTCTGGATCACCAAGGACCTTGGCCACGGCTTCGGACTGGGCGGCGGCCTGAACGTCGTGGGCGCGCGGCAGGCCGATCCGGCCAACACCGTGACGCTGCCGGGCTATGTCACCGCCGACATGGTGGCCTGGTACCGGCGCGGCAAGTTCGAGGCCCAGCTCAACGTGTACAACCTGTTCAACCAGGGCTACATCGTTTCCGGGCACGGTTCGAGCCCGAACCTGAACCTGCCCGGCGCCCCGCGCAGCGTGATGGGGACGGTGCGGTATCGCATGTAAGGGCTGTCGGCCGATGCCCGGGCCCCGGCGCGCGACCCCTGCCTGACCGGCGGGCCGCCGGGGCGAAGCATGTGCCGGATCCGCCGGATCCGCCGCATCGGCCTGCGCCGACGGCGCCGCCGGGCGATCCTCGCAGTCGCCCGCAAACCGTTGCCTGGCGCGGCTTTCCGCGCGGTGACACGGGGCGACATACTTCCCGCATGGCGCCCCGCCCGATCGCCCCCTACAGTTGGCTCACCGACGCAGCGACAGACAAGCCAAGCGTCACCGCCAAACCGAAAGGACGATCATGCAACTCCACCAAATCACCCTCCTGGCCACCGGCGTCATCGTCGCCGCGTCGATGGTCGAAGCTGCGGTCCTGGCCCGCAAGGCCCGCCAGCAAGGCAAGACCTACCCGTGGCATGAAATGGGCCTGTCGCTGGTCGACATGGTCGGCCGCAAGCTGATGGCCTTCCTGCCGCTGTCGCTGGCCGCGCCGATCTTTGCCCTGGCCTGGCAGCACCGCATCTTCACGGTGGAGATCAACAGCGCACTGGCCGTGCTGCTGCTCTTCGTCGGCCAGGAATTCTGCTACTACTGGTATCACCGCGCGTCGCACCGCATCCGCTTCTTCTGGGCCACGCACGCCGTGCACCACTCGCCCAATGAACTGACGCTGGGCACCGCGTATCGCCTGGGGTGGACCGGCAAGATCACCGGCACCGCCATCTTCTTCGCGCCGCTGGTGTTCCTGGGCGTGCGCCCCGAGGTGGTACTGGCCACGCTGAGCCTGAACCTGCTGTACCAGTTCTGGCTGCACACCACCTGGATTCCCAGGCTGGGCTGGCTCGAATACGTGTTCAACACCCCGTCGGCCCACCGCGTGCACCATGCATCCAACGTGGACTACCTCGATGCCAACTACGGCGGCGTGCTGATCCTTTTCGACCGCCTGTTCGGCACCTACGTGGCGGAGCGCGACGACGAACCGTGCCGCTTCGGCCTGGTCCACCCCACCACCACGCACAACCCGCTGGTCAACCAGTTCGAACACTGGATCAGCCTGGGCAAGGACATGCTGGCAGCGGGCAACCTGCCGCACGCCATCGGCTACCTGCTGATGCCTCCGGGCTGGGCACCGAACGGCCAGGGCACCACGACCGAGGAGCTGCGCCGGCAGCAGACGCTGCAACAGGGGCAGCAGATCGATCCGGAAATGGAGGGAAAGGTGGCTGTCGCGCAGTAGCCGGCGGCGTAGCGACGGAAGAACGGGCAGCGTGGGCTGCCCGTTCTTCTTTTGCGGCCGGGTACGGCAGGCGGGCGGCTTACTTCTGGTCGGTCTCGGGATACCAGTAGATGCGCTTGCGTTTGCCCACGCCGGTCAGCGACACCTTCTGCACGCCCAGCGCCGATTTGTCGTCGCCACCCGCGCTGCTGTTCTGGTTGCCCACCCCGAACAGCACCGGCACCACCACCGGCTGCCCGTCCTTGTCGACGCTCACCACGCCGAATACCGGCGACGGCGGGAAACCGCCGCCATCCAGAATGATGGAGCGATCGGGATTCAGCCCCGCGCTGGTCAGGAAGCTGTACGAGTAGCTGCGCGCCGTGCCGAGGTTCGGGTAGCAGACGCCGGCCTTGGGCACCGAAGGCGTGTTGGTGCCGACGCTGGTATTGCCGGCGACGGTAAGCGGCGCGTTCACGGCCTTCTCGCCAGGATTCACCAGCGTGATGTAGAAGCCCGAGCGCGAGCCGTCGTAGCCGGCCGTCGTGGCATCGACGAGGCTCGCTTCTGTCAACGGCGTCCAGAGCGCCGGCATCCCCGCCGTGTTGGTATCGCGGATCATGTAGAGCCGGTTGACCACGTTGTAGGCCGTGCCGGGCGTGGCGGAGGCCGAGTAGAGCGGATGCTCGCGGTCGCCGGACCCCAGGGACACGGCGTCGTAGCCGCGGGTGGAAATCACGTCGGGCGCATAGAAGAACTTGCGCGCATTGTTGGTATTGGCCGCGCCGCCCAGCGCGGCGAGCTTGTTCATCGTCCAGTTGGCCGGCGCGGTGCCGCCCACGGTTTCAAAATCGGCCCGCCAGACGTTGCCGCCCATGTCGCCGACGTAGATCCGCTCCACGTAGCCATCGCTGTTGCGGTCAACCGTGGTGACGTCCGACGGAATGGAGCGGGTCAGCCCTGTCACCGCCGTGCAGGCACCGGTGGCGCCCATGCAGGATGGCTGTGCCGACCACACCATGTTGCCCGTATAGGCGTCCAGCACCAGCACGCCGCGGCCCATGGTATCGACGCCCGGCGACGGATCGCTGTCCTCGGCCGGATCGTAGCCGGCGCCCATGATGATCACCGGATTCGCATTGCCGCGGACGCGGGCCACCTTCGGCTGCGACCAGGTCTGACCCATTTCCGGGATATCGGCGCTGGACCGCTTCCACACAAAACGCGGGCTCGCGGGGTTGGTGACATCGAGCGCATAGACCAGCCGGCCTCCGCGCCGCGCGGTCAGGTACAGCATCACCCGAGGATTGGCCGGGTCCCGCTGGTCCTGCATCACCGTGGTGCTGCCATCGAAGAAGTAGTCGCGAGGCTTGGGCTCCGGCGAGATGCCTGCCGGCGTGGTCGACAGCTTGACTTCAGGCGAGTTGGTGTAGAGCCGGCTCAGCCTGTCCAGGAATTCCGGTGCCACGAAGCCCCACAGCTCGCCGCCCGGCCGCACCGTGCCGATGCCCTGCGTCTGGTTGCCGTTGACCGCATGGAACACGCCGTCGTTGGTGCCGTAGAACACGACCACGCCCGTGCTGCCGCCATAGTTGACCACGGCCGGGCGCGAATGCAGCACATCGGCGTGGATCGACGAGCGCACCGTCACGGGCGAGCCCGGGCCCGTTTCGCTTTCGATGCCGGCGATGCTCTTGTTATCGACGGCCGCCTCGTCCTGGCCGCGCATCCACGCGATGAGCTTGGGCAACTCGGTCGCGGTGATCGTGGCCCCGCCATTGGTGCCGCCATTGAATGCCGCCAGACCCGTCGAGCCCGTCAGCCAGCTATTGGACGTATCGAAGCTGGGGAACGCGGCCGACACCGGGCAGTTGCCCACGCCGTTGCAGGTCAGCAGCGTGCGCGAATCCTGGCTGGTCAGCCACTGCACGCGCATCATCTCGCCCACGCCGCCCTTCTCGACGATTTCCCCATCCGGCGCATCGAGCTTCCATCCGGCGCCTGACGGGCTGTTCTGCCAGTAACCCGCGCCCGGCCAGTTCTTGACCGTCCCGCCATACGTGCCACCCGAAAACGACAGCGGCACGCCGGCCGTCCAGAAGCTCACCGCGTTGGCCGACATGAACCCCGTCTTGGCGTTGCTGATGGCCGATTCGCCGGTCGCATCCTGCATCACGAGCTTGCCGGTCTTGTCGTAGCCCACCTTGTACTGCTTGAGGTTGCCCATCCAGCGCGGCGCCGCCGTGGCGTCCGGCCGGAACATGCCGATATAGACCTGGTTCAGGAACTGCCCCTGCGCGTTGACCGACGCCGGCAGGCTGACCGACGCGAATACGCTGTTGACGGCCTGCACCTCATTGAAGATCGAAAGCAGGTCGGCCGCCAGGCCGTTGGCATCGCCAAGCTTCACGGTATAGGACTTGCCCCCACCGTTGGTGCCCATGCTCTGGGCCAACTGCACATAGTCCGGGTTGTTGTCGTCCGTCACCGCGATCGTGTACGTCGTCACGTTCTGGCGGTTGTCCATGTTGCCCTGCACATCGGTCTGGTTCAGGAACCGCGCCCACTCGTCGCCCCAGTTACTCTGGTACTTGGCGTTGGTCGCCAGCACGATTTCCTGCTGCTGCGCCTTGGTGGCGCCGGCGCTGACCAGTGAATCGAAGGCGTTCTGGCCGGTGTCCTGCGGCTTGCCGTTGTTGACCGCGTTGCCAATGTAGATGATGAAGTTCCGCTGGCACGGATTGTCGATCGGCGACGTGTACTTGGTGCCGGACAGCCCCGTGTTGCCCGAGAAGAAGGCCCACGCTTCCTGCATCGCGCCGCCTACCTGCGAATTGTTCGAATTGTCGGACTGGCGGTCGATCGACTTCAGGTAGGTAAGGAATGCGGAGATGCCGTCTTTGTCCATCAGCGGCAGCTTGTACGGCGCCGCGCCCGGATAGCGCATCTTGCCGCCTGCGTTGTTGCCGGTGCCGAACATCATCAACCCGATGTTGATGTTGCCGTAGAGCGTGGGCGACGTCGTGATCGAGTTGATCGCGTTATAGAGCGCGCACTGCAGCGCGCCCACGTCCTTGCCGGCGTTGTTGCTGGTGACCACCCCGTCCGTGGAGCAGGTGAAGTTGGCGGAGGCATCCCACGTCGACGCATTGTCGAGGATGATCAGCACGTTCGGCTTGCCCGCCTGGGGCTGCAGCCCAGTGTAGAGGTCGATATCCTCCGCCAGGCTCGGAGACGCCGCCGTGGCCAGGCTCAGGCCAAGGGCCAGACAAAGAGAAGAAATGCGCATGAGTGCTGATGTCGGAGAAAACGGCGCTGGAATGCGGATTGGCGACCGGTCCGGAGACCGGCCAGGCCTTGTTCAGGACGGACACGCGGTGCCATACGGCACCCGCACGGCAATCCCCTGGTGCAGGGTGACGCGGCTGGCGGTCACGGCGGTATCGCTGACCGTCGCGGCCACGTCCCACTGGGTACCGTTGCAGAGCGAATTGCCGCCCCCGCCGCCGCTGCCGGTAACGATGCCCGTGTTGTTGTTGCCGTTGCCCACGAAACAGGACACGTCGTCGGCATTGTTTTCGTCCAGTTCGACGTTCTTGACCGGCTTGCTGGTCTCGCAGACCGGTGCGGCGACCTGCACGGTGTAGTCGGCCTTGCCGTCGCCCGTCACGTCGACGGGCACCGTCCTGGCCACCGGCGCCGCCGTGAAGTTCTGGCTGATGACCTGCTCGATCCCCTGTTGCGCGGCATGGCGCGCCTCCACGCCGTACTGCTGGTTCGCCGCCACCTTGGTGTTGACCACGCTGGAACCCACCAGCGAGATGGTCAGCATCAGGAACACGACCAGGAACACCAGCGTGATCAGCAGCGTGACGCCTTTCTGGCGATGTCGGATCGGACTCATTGGGACTCCCGGGAACCGGCGACGTTGGCAACGCGGGCCAGTTCGGCATAGACGTGGCGCTTGTATCCATCCCGGAACGGGCCGCTTGCCTGCGCCCGGCCCAGATCGTAGGTGCGCTGGTCGGTCCAGCCATTGGTCGCCACGGCGGTGCGGGCCAGCAACTGGACCCGCACGGCGGTAACGTTGCGCCAGTTCGTCAGCGCCACGGACCAGTCGTAGGCGGGCGCGCCAGTGCAATCTGCCGAGTTGTCGGCACCGGGATCGGCGACGTAGCAGTCCGGCGCGCCGTTGCCATCGAGATCGACCCCGTACGACAGGTGCATGTCCTCGATGCCATTGGCCACCGCCTGCACGCGGAAGCCGCCATTGAACAGTTCCGCCATCTTCAGCGTGGGCTTGCCGTCGCCGGTGCCGGTGCACAGGTCGCATCCGGCCAGGTAGAAGATGCGGACCACCGCCGCACGCAGTTCGGACGGCACCGTGCTGTCGCAGGCCTTGGTGCGCAGCTTGAACGCCGGGGCGCTGGCACCGAATACCAGCGGCGCCGTGTCGTCGGCACAGTAGGAAGCCTGCAGGTATGGCGTGCCGACCACCCCCGCCGACACCGGCGTGGTGCTGACGCGCCGCACGGCCAGGATCTCCGATCCAGGCAGCAGGTTGGGCAGGCATGGCGCCACGGCGCCCGGTGCGAAACCCTGCACGGCCAGCGGCACGGTGGCGGGCGATCCCGAGAAGCCGAGCAACGCCGGATCCGTCGCGCACAGGTCTGGGGCCGACACCAGCGCGCCAGCCGCCACGTTGGCAGGCCCGAAGAAGCCCGCCAGTTCCACCTCGCGGCTCATGATGTCTAGCGCGTATCGGCCGTTCTCGATCTGCTCGGCGCTGTTTGAAAACGCATTGCGCGCACGGCTGGTATTGAAGTACAGCGTCGCCAGCGCCGTGATCAGCAACAGGCCAAGCGTCATCGACACCATCAGTTCCACCAGCGACAGGCCTCGCTGGCGGCGCATCGACGCGACGCGTCGCACGGGATCGCGCCGCGTCATGACAGCACCCCGATACGCACCTGCACGCTGACCGCACGCCGGTTCGCGTCATTGCCGAACTGGTTCTGCCCGCACGGCAACGCCGGCGCCCCGGTTCTGGCCAGTCCTTGCCAGGCCACGGTGACGCGGTACGTCTGCGTGGCGGGATCGATTGCCTCGATACAGCCCAGCGCACCGATCATCGCGCCCACCTTGTTGCCCCCATCGGTCTCCGTACTGCCCTGCAGGGCGGCGCCCCATGCCGCCAGGTCGGCGGCGGCCACCGCGCGTTGCGCGTTGGTTCCCAGCGTGCATGCGGCCGGCGGCACCGTCGTGCTGCCCGCCACGGTGGCGTTCGGCCCGCTTGCGTAGCAGCCGATGACCTGCCGGTTGGCGTTGAGCCGCGCCACCATGTCCTGGAGCAGCGTCAACGCCTGCCCGCGCTGGTACGACTCCATTTCCGTCTGGCCCGAGCGCGCGATCATCCCGGCTGTGCCGAGCAACGCCACCAGCACGATCACCACCGAGACCAGCACCTCGATCAGCGTCGCCCCCCGCTGCGACGCACGCTGGCCGCCCCCGGAACGCCGCGAGCGGCGAGTACGGACAGACGTGTTCATGAGCAGGCTCCGCTGACGGTGGCCACACGGCCGGTGCCGTTGATCTGGATACAGACGACGTTCGACGTGCCGGTGCCCCCCATCGAGACCTGAAACGTCTGGCTGCCGTTGCCGGGCCGGCCATCGTTGCCAACCCACAGCGAGTTGCCGCCGGCCGTGCTGACGGTGATATCCGTATAGGGGCCATAGGCACGCAGGCGCTCGGCACCGGCCGTGACGACCCAGCCAGCCGACCACGTGCCATTGGCCGCCAGCGTCGCGATGCCATTGCGCTTGACGGCCTCGCTGCGCATCAGCGTAAACGCCGACGCCAGGTCGCTGGCGGCATTGCGCACGCGCTGGCCGGCAATGAATTGCTGGAACGAAGGCGCCGCCATGGTGGCCAGGATCGCCAACACCAGTAGCGTTACGATCAATTCGACCAGGGTGAAGCCCCTGGCCCCCACGTTCGCCCCGGCCATGCCGCGCCGGCGGGTTGCTGATCCCAGATCGACCGGCATGCGCTTATCTCCAGCAGCCGGCCTGTCCGGCAGCGCCGGTGGCGGTCTTGTCGCCGGCCTGCGTCAGGGCCAGCGTGCCGCAGCTGGTATCACGCGACGCCTGGCTGCCGATTGGCGCGGCCGTGATCGTATAGCCCGGCGGCGTCGCGGTGGCGGTCACGGTGATCTGGTAGTACGCCGACACGCTGGCCGGCGTGGCCGGGGCATTCAGCGCGGCCAGGCTGGCAGCATAGGCGCGGTTGTCCACCATGAACCGTTCCTGCAGGCTCGCCAGTTCCAGCATGTAGGACTCGGCGGCCGCGCGGTTGCCGCGGACGACATAATTGGTATACGAGGGAAATGCGAAGGCGGCGATGATGCCGATGATGGCCACCGTGATCATCAATTCGACCAGCGTGAAGCCGACCGACGGCGCGTGGGCGCGCGAAATGGCACCCCTGCCCGACCCGATAATCCCGACGATCCCGTTTGGCGCAGGCGCGAACGTGCGTCCGCGACCCGGCTGCCTTGTGGGGCTATGCTTGCCCATTTTTTTTCTGCTCCCGTTTCTTTCCGGCTGACCCTTAGCCGCGAGGAACCTTTGCCGGCGAGTGTAGGGGCAGCCCTCTAAATGAGTCAACGCTTTCTGAGTGTCGGTTATGTACAGCGTTGCCGATTTGCAAACGGACAGCAAAATGCGCGATCAAGCGGGCGCGTGTGCGCGCGGATTAATGCATGGTTAATGTTTGGCCAGTAGCGTCATCCGGCCAATGACTTTCCGTTCCGGCACATTAGGCTGCTTCCTTTCCCCTTGAGGAAGCAGCCTGTTTTTTTGGCGACGATCAGGCGGGCCCCGACTGCACGGGCTGCATCGCCGGCCGGTCCCCGTCGCCCTCGATCCGCAACCTTGGCAGGAATTGCGGATACTCGCGCTGCATGAAGTCGATCAATGCCTCACGCACGGCGCAGCGCAGGTCCCAGGCGAGCCCCGACGACGCCGCGGTACATAGCACGCGCAGCTGCATTGTCTTGTCGGTGGTATCACTGACCACCAGATTAAAGAATCGGCCATCCCACTCGGGACGCGCATGGACGATGCGCGTGAGCGCCTCGCGCAACGGCGCCAGCGGCATGCCGTAGTCCACGTGGAAAAAGACCGACCCCATGATCTGGGCGCTATTGCGGGTCCAGTTCTGGAACGGCTTCTCGATGAAATACTGCAGCGGAATGATCAGGCGGCGTTCGTCCCAGATCTGCAGCACCACATAGGTACTGGTGATTTCTTCCACGCGGCCCCATTCGCCCTCGACGATCAGCACGTCGTCAAGCCGAAGTGGCTGCGTCAGGGCCAGCTGCAGCCCGGCGATCATGTTGCTGAACACGGGCTTGGCCGCGAAACCGGCAATCAGGCCGACCACGCCGGCCGATGCCAGCAGGCTTGCGCCCACCTGCCGCGCGCCCGGAAACGTCATCAGCAGCATGGCCGCGCCTATCACGATGACCAGCGTCATGGCGATCCGGGAGATCACGCGCGTCTGGGTATGGATACGGCGCGCGCCCATGTTGTCGGCCACATTGACCGGGTGCTGGTCCAGCACACCCTGCGCGAACCCGGCGATGATGCGCACCAGCAGCCAGGTCACGGACACGATCATCAGCAGGCCGTTCAGATGCCGGACGCTGTTGATCCAGGCCAGGTCGTCGGGCGCGGCCTGCCAGGTGGTCTGCAGCAGGAACAGCGGCACCACCACCTTGGCGGGCACGCGCGCCTTCACCACCATCGCATGCAGTACCGGGGTATGGCGCGTCATCCGCAACAGCAGCAGGCCGCCTAACCGGTGGGCGAGCAGCCCCAAAAGAATGGCGGCAACGGCACCCATCGCCGTGCCGAACCAGGGATGACCTACCACGATTGCCATGTTCATCTATCAGCACCCCTGCGCACTTGGATCGTCGATATGCAGATAGCGACGCCTGCGGCGGGCAAAAGTTTCCCCAAAGGCAGTTTTACGGATCAGACAAAGACCGACACGGCGAGATGGCGCATCGGGCATAGGCGTATCGGGGATCTGGCGCCTAGACTCGTATCTGGTACGACGTGGAGTATCGCTTACGTACCGCACACCCAGACGCACCGGCAGGCAGCTCATTCGATGGGCGGGCCATCGGTGCATTCCACGATCGGATATGGAGTCAATAATATGAAGTATCCCGTCATCGTCGTACTGGCCGCGGCCACGCTTGCAGGCTGCGCCAACATGCCCGCTCCCTACACCCCGCCGCCAACCGCAGCCACGCGAGCCGTTGGCGAAAGCAAGCTGGCGCCGAAGGCTGCCGCGCAATGCATCGGGCAGAAATGGGCGGATGCCACCAAACAGCAGGTGTGGATGCAATACATGCTGGCCAACGACCAGGCATTCGATGTCTACGTGCCCGGTCAGCAGCCGCCAGCCGGGTCCGCGGCCGTCGTGCGGAAGTCCGCCAGCGGGCCAGGCTCGTGGCTGGGCTTCCGCGGCGACGACAGCAACGCTGCGAGCGCGCTCAGCCAGTGCCAGTAACGGCGCGACCGATGCGGTTGGTGTGAGTCGCCTGATGGCTTGATGGCTGGAGTACGCGAGGCGCACCCGACCGGCGCGCCTCGCGTGCCTGTCGGGCCGTGCCCGCGTCCCGGATTACTATGCAGCCGGCGCACGCGCGCCGCGCCCTCGCGTCGCGAGCCAGCACAGGATGGACCCCGCGCAGACCATTGCCGCGCCTTTCCAGAACGAAAGGGAAAGCGGCGCGTTCAGCAGCACGGCCGCCAGCGCGGCCGAGATCACCGGGATGAAGTACGACGCGCCCGCCAGCACGGTGACGTTGCCGTGCAGGATGCCGACATTCCAGGCGGCATAGCCAAACCCCATCGCACAGGCCGCGAGCGCCAGGTACGTGAAGCCCTTGAGACCGAACACCATGGTTTCGCCATCGGTGACCAGGTATTTGCCCCACAGGGTCAGCGCCGTCAGCATGAAGAACAGCGTCACGGCGTTCCTGCCCTGCGCGATCCGGCTCGTCACGGTGCAATACGCGGCCCAGATCAGGGCCCCGGCGAATGCCAGGCCATAGCTGAGCGGGTTGTCCCGCACGTTGCCGGCCATGCCGGCCAGGTCCAGCCCCTGATCGCCCCCCAGCACCGAAGCAATCCCCAGCATGGCCACCAGGAATCCCGGCACGACCAGCCAGTTGGCCCGCTGGCCGTTGAAGGCGATGGCGGCCAGCATCGTGAAGCTTGGCCACAGGTAATTGACCATGCCCACCTCGATGGCCTGCCTGCCGGTGTTGGCGTATCCGATGGACAGCGACAGACAAAGTTCGTAGGCCACGAACAGCAGGCTGCCCCAGATCAGATAGGCGCGTGGCAGCACGCGTATGCGGGGCGGGCCCACGGTGAGCCAGAGCAGCGCGGCAGCGACCGTATAGATCAGTGCGGCGCCGCCCGTGGCCCCGAAACTTTCACTGACACCCCGGATCAGGCCGACGATCGAACTCCACAAAAGGACCGCGACCAGCCCGATCAGCGTTGCCTGCCTCTTACTGCGCGTCACTGCCATGTGCGTGAGAACTTCGATGAATGCGGGAGGAGCGGCATTCTACCCGCTGGCGCCCCTGCAAAAATGCGCCGCGTGGGGCCTGGTGTATGGGGCTGGCGGCGCCCGGCCCGGTAGAATGCCGGCCATCGACAGACAACCTGCTCCGGATGCACCGCCTCAAATCCATCCAGATGATGCTGGTCACCGCCGTGGCCGCCCTTGTGACAACGGCATGCTCGCGCGAAGCCCAGACGCCGCCCGTCCCGGCTTCCCAGCCCGACACCCGCAGCGAGCTTGCAGTATCCGCCGGGCTCGTGCCCCAGATGGACGAGGCCGTGCTGCGCAATACGGTCAACTTCTGTGTCGAGCACGCGCCCAAGGCCCGCAAGGCCGTCCAGGGGGCGTGGACGCTCTGGCTGGATCGCAATGCGGCGCGGCTCGCCGTGGCCCGCCTCTATCGCCAGCGTCTGGAAGACGCGGCCGCCAATGGCACCAGCGAAAGCGAGCGGCAGACCAGCCAGAACCTGCTGGACCAGCATGCAACGCTGATCGAGAGCTTTACCAACCAGCAGCTCGACGTCATGCGGGTGGCCCTTGCGCACGAGCAACCGGATGCGGTCGAGCAACTCTGCACGGAGCAATTCGCGAAGGTCAATGCCGGCGAATGGGACATCGGCCAGCGAGACCCCGAGATCGCCGCGCTGCTCGACGCGGGTCCGCCAAAGCCGGTCATCCCGGCATCGGCTCCGGCTTCACCCGACACTGGCCAGCGTTGACTCCCGCCTGGCGTTCGCCTCATCGGACACATCCGACCCGCCATGCCACGAAAACGCCCCGTTGCATCGTCGATTCTTTAGTTTCAACGTGCTCGAATTGATCGAGGACAAATTGACGCAGTTCCGGCTCTTGCAAACTTGCGAACATGAATTCGAACTCCACTTCGTCCCCATCCGCGCGTCGCGCTCCACCCACCGGATCGGTCCCGCCCCAACCTCCCCAACCTGTCGATACCGCAAGCCGGCAGCCGTCCAAGGCCAGGCCGCAGCGCCTGGCATGGCTGACCGGCCTGCTCAGCGCCACGCTGCTGGTGCTCAACACGCTGGCCTGCTTCGTCCCGATCGTCCCGCTGGCACTGCTCAAGCTGGCCGTGCCGACACCGGCGGTGCGCCGCCGCGTGGACCCCTGGCTGAACGGCATCGCAACGGGCTGGATATCCCGGAACACCCGCTGGATCGCGCGCCTGCAACCGGAAATCTGGGACGTCCGGGGCAATACGGATCTGCGCCTTGACGACTGGTATCTGGTCAACTGCAACCACCAGTCGTGGGTGGACATCTTCGTGCTCCAGCGCGTGCTGAACAAGCGCATTCCGCTGCTGAAGTTCTTCCTGAAGCAGCAGTTGCTCTACGTGCCGGTGATTGGCCTGGCCTGGTGGGCGCTGGACTTCCCGTTTATGAAGCGGTACAGCAAGGCACAGTTGCGCCGCAATCCGGCACTGGGCCGCAAGGACCAGGAGACCGCGCGGCGCGCCTGCGAGAAATTCAAGCTGGTGCCCACCAGCGTGATGGTGTTTGCCGAGGGCACGCGGTTTTCGGAGGCGCGGCGGCAGGCGCAATCGTCGCCGTATCGCAACCTGCTCAAGCCGCGCGCCGGCGCGCTGGCCACCACGCTGAACGCCATGGGCACCCAGTTCCGCTCGATGATCGATGCGACGATCATCTACCCGGACGGCGTGCCAAGTTTCTGGCATCTTGCCTCGGGCCGTGCCGGCCGGATCGTCGTCCGGATTCGGCAAATTCCGATTCCCGACGACTTCTGCGGCGGCGACTACGCGGGCGACAAGGCTTTCCGGTCGGCGTTTCACCATTGGCTCGCCGATCAGTGGCAAGCCAAGGACCGCGAAATCGATGCGGTCATGGAGGTCCAACGGCCCCTGAACGCCGACCGAGACTGAGACAAATCGCACTCGAATTTCAGAAGATTCCGATGTTCGAATGAGAATCGTCTTCTTACACTGCAGTCGCCCGTGCAATACGGGTGACCCAACGGAGTTCAGGGTTGACCCCTCCCCTGCTCTCTTCACTTCAGATGCCACGCGGTTCCCCGCCGCGTGGCATTTTTTTCGTCCGTGGCCGGTGACAGCCGGCGGAATAGCGCGCCGGCTAATCCGGCATTCGCAGTGACTGCAGCAGGGTTGGTACCAGTTCGGAAACCGTGGGATGGATATGCATGGCGCGACTGATGGTGGTGTACGGCGCCCTGGCATACATGATGTCCAGCAGTGCATGCACAACCTCGTCGCCGCTCAGGCCGAGGATCGAGGCACCGAGAATCAACCTTGTGTCCGCATCGACCACCACTTTCATGAAACCCAGGCTTTCGCCTTTCTCGACGGCCCGCCCCACGCGGCTCATCGGGCGGGAGCCGACCAGCACCTTGCAGCCGGATTGCCGGGCCTCCCGCTCGCTCATGCCCACGCGACCCAACGGCGGGTCGATGAACAGCGCGTAGGCCGGAATGCGGTCTGCCACCGAGCGCGGATCGTTGTCGAACAGGTTGGCCGCAACGATTTCATAGTCGTTATACGAGGTGTGCGTGAAGGCGCCGCGGCCGTTGCAGTCGCCCAGCGCCCAGATGCCCGGCACATTGGTCCGTAGCTGTTCGTCCACCTTGATATATCCCCGCGCATCGGTCTCGACGCCCGCCTTGTCGAGGCCCAGATCGTCGGTGTTGGGTACCCGCCCCACCGCCATCAGCAGGTGCGAGCCCACCACTTCCGGCGAGCCCGCCGCGCAATCGAGCCCGACCGCCACGCGGTCTCCCGCCATGCGCGCGCTCAGGCAGTTGGCATCGAGCCGGATATCGATGCCCTCGGCTTCCAGAATCTCCTGAACGGCGTGCGATACATCCTCGTCTTCGCGCTGGATCAGCCGCGGGCCCTTCTCGACGATGGTCACCCTCGAACCAAAGCGCCGGTACATCTGGCCAAACTCCAGGCCGATGTAGCTGCCGCCCACCACGATCAGGTGCTCCGGCAGGAAATCGACATCCATCATGGTCGCGTTGGTCAGGTACGGCACGCGGTCCAGGCCGGGCATCGGTGGCACCAGTGCGCGGCCGCCGACGTTCACAAAAATCCGCCCGGCTTCCAGCAGTTCGCCGCCGACCCGCACCGTCCGCGCACTCTCAAGGCGGGCATGGCCCTCGAAGACCGTAGCGTCCTGCAGTCCGCGCATCCATTGCTCCACCCCGGCGCTGGACTGGCCGGATATCTGGTCCTTGCGCGCCTTGACCTGCTTCATGTCGACGACCACCGGCCCGCCGATCGTCACGCCGTACTCGCCCGCCCGCCGCGCCAGTTGCGCCGCATAGGCGCTGGCGATCAGCGTCTTGGTGGGAATGCAGCCGGTATTCACGCAGGTGCCGCCGAAGCGCCCTCGTTCCACGACGGCCACCTTCATGCCCTCGCCAGCCAGACGTGCCGCCAGCGCGGGGCCGGCTTGCCCGGTGCCGATGATGATCGCGTCGAACTGTCTGGCCATCCCTCCCAACTTGTCGCCTTGCGTCATCGCCGTTCCTTTGACTTGAAATGTCCTGGCCTGCCCCCACACCAGAATATGTCACCGGCGGCGGCATCAACCGCCCGTCTGTTTTGTTGTATTGCGCCCTAATCGGCATATTTGCGACAAAAAAACGTGCCGCCGGTTATTGCACCGCACAACTTCGTCAAGTATGATGCGCGGTTCCCCATTTTGCGCACACTGGATTCTGCGGGAGGCATTCGGCCTCGACGTTCCGTGCGCCACTCCACGATTTCGTTCGCGCCCGCAGGCTTGACCGACGGTCATGTCCGCGACGATCGTCGGCCACCAGTCCAGGAGAATGTATTGGCAAATCCGGTTCGTGACGATTCCGCATCCCGCATGACGACGGCTATTTCGAAGACCGCCCGCAAGAAGCCGGCCGGCAAGGCCCAGGCCACCGCCGCCCCGCTGGACCACGCTTCCGCGGCGCGCCTGGACGAGGAGCGCCAGCGGCAGATGCGCGCGCTGATCGCGCTTGGCCGGGAGCGCGGCTACCTCACCCACGCGGACATCAACGATCACCTTCCCGACAACGTGACGCAGACGGCTGCGATGGAAACCATCGTCAGCACGTTCAACGACATGGGGGTGTCCGTCTACGAGCAGGCGCCGGACGCCGAGACGCTGCTGCTGAGCGATGCCGCCCCGGCCGCGACGTCCGACGACCAGGCGTACGAGGAAGCCGAAGCCGCCCTGTCGACCGTCGACTCCGAATTCGGCCGCACGACCGACCCCGTGCGCCTGTACATGCGCGAAATGGGTGCCAGCGAACTGCTGACCCGCGCCGGCGAAATCGAGATCGCCAAGCGCATCGAAAGCGGCCTGCAGGACATGATTCAGGCCGTTGCGGCGTGCCCGTCCATCGTTTCCGCGCTGCTGGCCGATGTGGACCGTATCGTCGCCGGCGAACTGCGCATCGACGAACTGGTTGACGGCATCAACGACGGCGCGGAAGACGTCGACGTGGCCAGTGCGGCCGATGACGCGTCCGACGACGCCGATGCCGACGACGACAGCGCGTCCGCCGACGACGAATCGGACGATGACGACGACGATGCGGACACCCCGAACCCCGAAAAGGCGAATGCCGCCCGGCTGGAGCAGCTGACCACAGACAGCCTGGCGATTTTCGCGCGCGTGCGGACGCTCTACGAGCAACTGCCCGGCACCCCGGTAACGGGCAAGGCCCGCTCGGCGGCCGTCGCGCAGGTGCTCGCCGAGATCCAGCGCGAACTGGCGCCAATCCGCTTCGCCGCCAAGATGATCGACCGCCTGTGCGCGAGCATGCGCGAACAGGTTGACGCCGTGCGCGCGATCGAGCGCAGCATCCTCGAGATCGCCGTCGAGCGTTGCGGCATGCCGCGCGAGGCCTTCGTGGCGTCGTTCCCCGGCCGCGAGACCGACCTCGACTGGACCAGCCAGATGGCGGCCACGTCGAAGCAGTTCGGCCCGGCGCTGGAGCGTCACCTGCCGGCCATCCAGGCCTGCCAGCGCAAGCTCGTCGACATCGAGACCGCCGTCTCGGTGCCGCTGCAGCAGCTCAAGCAGATCTACCGCCAGATGAGCGCCGCCGAGCAGAAGATGCGCCAGGCCAAGCGCGAACTGACCGAGGCCAACCTGCGCCTTGTGATTTCCATCGCCAAGAAGTACGTGAACCGCGGCATGCAGTTCCTGGACCTGATCCAGGAAGGCAACATCGGCCTGATGAAGGCGGTGGACAAGTTCGAATACCGGCGCGGCTGGAAGTTTTCGACGTATGCCACGTGGTGGGTGCGGCAGGCCGTCACGCGCGCGCTGGCCGATCAGGCACGCACCATCCGGGTGCCGGTTCACATGATCGAGACGATCAACAAGCTGAACCGCATTTCACGCGAAATCCTGCAGCAGACCGGCCAGGAGGCCCATCCTGCGGTGCTGGCGGAACGCATGGAAATGACCGAGGAAAAGGTGCGCGGCATCCTGCGCATCGCGCGGCAACCCGTTTCGCTGGAAACCCCTGTGGGTGACGACGCCGACGCAACGCTCGGCGACATGATCGAGGACGTATCGGCCAGCTCTCCGGCCGAAGCGGCGATTCAGGCCAACCTGCGGGCGGCGATCGACGAGGCGCTCGACGCGCTGACGCCGCGCGAGGCAAAGGTCCTGCGCATGCGATTCGGGCTGGACATGGTGTCCGATCACACGCTGGAAGAGGTCGGCAAGCAGTTCGATGTGACCCGCGAGCGGATCCGCCAGATCGAGACCAAGGCGATGCGCAAGCTGCAGCATCCGAGCCGTGCCGACAAGCTGAAGCTGTTCCTGGAGCGTTAAGCAGGAATCCGGCAGCAAAAGAGATACGGCGCCCCGATTTAACGCGGGGCGCCGCAGATCACGCAGTCAATGCGTGAGGATTTACAGCGGCTTGATTGCGCCTGCCTGCTTGCCCTTCGGGCCCTGCTTCACTTCGAAGCTGACCTTCTGGCCTTCTTGCAGCGACTTGAAGCCGTTGCCCTGAATTTCGGAGAAGTGCGCGAACAGGTCTTCACCGCCGTCATCCGGCGAGATGAAACCAAAACCCTTCGCATCGTTAAACCACTTCACGGTACCAGTTGCCATTTTCTGAATATTCCAACAAAAACGAGATAAAGACGACGCCGCCAATATGGCGGACGTGCGGTTACCTTGTATCACACCCCGGCCGTTCGCGACAATCAGGATTGTTCTGACCCCGCCAATTACGCCTTGTCAGGCATCGCACCGACATAGCGGCCTCTCGGGCGGATCACCTGCCCAACTCCCAGCTGTTCCAGACTGTGCGCCAGCAGGCCTATGCTGCGCGCCGTGGCAAACATGGCGAACGCGGCGTCGTCCGGCAGTGCGCAATGAATCACCAGGGCCGCCAGCGCCACATCGATATTGGGCTGCAATCCGGTCAGCCGCGTGGCCTGCTCGATGAAACGGGCGATGCCCGGCGGGGGCGCGAACTGGCTCAGCAGCGCCACGGCACGCGGATCGCCGTCGGGATAGAGATGGTGGCCGAAGCCTGGGAGCGGCTGGCCGGTAGACAGGTACTGCGTGATGACCGGGTCTTCGCCCTGCCGCTCGACTTCGCTGAATAGCGCCTTGACACGCCCCGAGGCGTCGCCGTGCAGGGGCCCCGACAGCGTGGACAGCCCCGAGAGCAGGCAGGCTGGCAGCGACGCGCCGTTCGACGCCGCGATGCGCGCGGCAAATGCCGAACTGGTCAGTTCGTGATCGACCAGTAGCACCATGGCCACGCGTAGCAATTCCGCCACGTTCGGCCCCTGGCCCCAGCCCTGCGCGAAGCGTTCGTGCAGCGGTGCCTGCCCTGGCTGCGCGCCGAATGCGTTGGCCAGCAGCCCCACCAGCGCCTGACCCTCGCCATGCAGCACGCGCGTCATGCGGCCATGTGTGGAATGGCCGGTGGCGGCCAGTTCGGCCAATGCCATGAACGCCGCCACACGCCCCGGCTTGTCGATCCGCACGGACGACGACAGATCCACCGCCTGCGCCGAATCCCACAGCAAGCGCGCCGCGTCTTCCAGCGTGGCCGTGTCGGCCAGGGCCACGGCGTCGCGCCCCCGGAAGTAGAGCCGCTCGCGCACGAACGTCGAGATCGACGTGGGGATGCTGGGCTCGGCACCAAACAGCGTGTTGGTGGCCAGCGTCTCGTGCTTGCGGCCGGCCTGCTTGCGCCTGGCCAGCGTCGCCACATCCTCGGCCCGATACAGGCTGCGGCGGGTATCCGTCGGGTCCGACGTCACCTCGATCTTGCCCCGGCTCACGTACGCGTAGACCGTCTGCGGCCGCACGCCAAGCCGCGAGCACGCTTCGTCCATCGATATCCAGGCTCCCATCTGCACTCCTGCACGTCCCGCGGCATTTTATTTATGTTGATTTTATATATCAATATTGCGTACTGAATCAATATTTAACTACCATGAGTTCCACATTCCAGCCAAAAACGGACCGCTCATGAAGCCTCAGATCCTGCAACTGAATCCCATCCTGATTCCCGCCGCCAATGACGAACTGGCTTCGCTGTACCAGGTACACAAGCTGTTCGAGATCGACGACCAGGACGCCTGGGTCGCGCAGCACGGCGCGTCGATCGAGGCTGTCATCACGGGCGGTCACACCGGCATTTCGCGCGCCATGCTGGAACGCCTGCCGGCCCTGAAGGTAGTGGCCGTCAACGGCGTGGGCACCGACGCGGTCGATCTCGCCTATTGCCGTGAGCGCAAGCTGCCCGTGACCGCCACAATCGGCGCCCTGACCGAGGACGTGGCCGACCTGGCGATCGGCCTGCTGATTGCCGCCTGCCGCAACATCGCCGCGGGCGACCGCTTTGTCCGCGATGGCCAATGGGAACGCTTTCCGCAGCCGTCGGCCATCCCGCTGGCACGCCGCTTCAGCGGCATGCGGGTGGGCATCGTCGGCATGGGCCGCGTAGGCCGTGCGGTAGCCACGCGGGCCGCGGCGTTCGGCTGCCCGATCCGCTACACGGACCTGCGCGCCATGGACGACCTGCCGCACGAATTCGTCCCCGACCTGGTCGATCTGGCACGCCACAGCGACGCCCTGGTGCTGTGCGCCGCGGCCGACAAGGCCGAAGGCATCGTCAATGCCGCCGTGCTCGACGCGCTGGGGCCGCGCGGCTTCCTGGTCAATGTGGCCCGGGGGCGTCTGGTCAATGAAGACGACCTGGCGCAGGCGATCGAGGCCGGCCGCATTGCGGGCGCGGGCCTGGATGTCTTCGTGGATGAACCGCGCGTGCCACTGGCGCTGCGCCGGTCCGACCGCACCACGCTGCAGGCCCACCGCGCCAGCGCCACATGGGAAACGCGCGCCGCGATGATCCGCATGGTGCTCGACAGCGTGGCCGACGGCCTGGCCGGCAAGCGCCCAGCCGCGAGCCTGACCACCTGATACGGCCCGCCGGATCGCAACTGGAGCGCGAAGATGGAATACGTCCTGCCCGCCCCGGCGCCAAGCGCCCTGCCCGTGGTCAACAGCAATGCGCATTTCCCGGTCGGCCGGGTGTTCTGCATCGGGCGCAACTACCGCTGGACCGCGAACGAGCCGGCGGCGGCCGACATGCCCGCCTGGTTCATGAAGCCGTTCACCGCCGTGGCGCCCGCGACCGGCATGCTGCCCTACCCGCCCGGCACCGACGATTTCTGCCACGAAGTGGAACTGGTGGTGGCCATCGGCCGCGATGGGCGCGATATCGACCCCACGCACGCCGAATCGCATATCTGGGGCTATGCCGTCGGCCTCGACATGACGCGCCGCGACCTGCAGCAGGAGGCCAAGCGTGCCGGAGGCCCCTGGGAGCCGGCGAAGGCCTTCGACCATTCGGCACCGTGCAGCCCGATCGTTCCGGCTGCCTCGGTCGGTCATCCGCGCGATGGCGAGATCCGGCTGGCGGTCAACGGCGCGCAGCGCCAGCGCGCCACGCTGGCCGACCTGATCTGGCCCGTGCCGGACCTGATCGCCATGTTGTCGCGCTCGGTAACGCTGCGCGCCGGCGACCTGGTCTTCACTGGCACGCCCGCTGGCGTCGGCCCGCTGCAGCGCGGCGATGTCGTCGACGCCAGCGTGGCGGGCATCGGCCATATCTCGCTGACGGTCACGTAGCGCCTGCGGCGGCTGCGTGCCCTGACACATAGCACCGGCGGCGGCTGCCTGCCCGGACGAACAAGAACGGACAAGACCTCGCATAACGCATCTGGAGACCGCAATGCACCCTTCCCGACGAATCGCGCTGGTCACCGGCGCCGGCAGCGGCGTCGGCCGGCTGACCGCGCTGGCCCTGCTGGACGATGGCTGGACTGTCGTGCTGGCCGGCCGCCGTGCCGACCCGCTGCAAACATTGGCGACCGATGCCGCCGCGCGCGGCCAGACGGCGCTGGCTGTCCCAACCGATGTCACCGACCCCGCCAGCGTGCAGGCGCTGTTCGACACCATCGAGCAGGCGTTCGGCCGCATCGACCTGGTATTCAACAACGCCGGCGTCAACGCGCCGGCCGTACCGATGGACGAACTGCCATTGGACAAGTGGTTCAACGTGGTGAACACCAACGTGACCGGCGTGTTCCTGTGCGCGCGGGCCGCCTTCGGCCTGATGCGCCGGCAGTCCCCCCAGGGCGGGCGGATCATCAACAACGGCTCGGTGTCGTCGCAAACCCCGCGCCCGTTCACCGCGCCCTACACGGCCAGCAAGCACGCCGTCAGCGGCCTGACCAAGGCGCTGGCGCTCGATGGCCGTGCCTTCAACATCGCGGCGGGCCAGATCGACATCGGCAATGCCCTGACCGAACTGTCCGAACGCATGACGCGCGGCGTGCTGCAGGCCAATGGCACCACCGCACCGGAGCCGATGATGGACGCGCGCCACGTGGCCAATGCCGTGCGGCACATGGCATCGCTGCCGCTGGACGCCAACGTATTGAACATGACGGTCATGGCCAGCGCCATGCCGTTCGTCGGCCGCGGCTGACACCCCACCGCGCTCCCGGGGCCTCGCATTCCCGGCGGCACCACCCAGAGTTGACTCAAGTTGACCAATTTCCCAAAGGAGACCCCATGCGATTCACCACACGAAAGCTCATCGCCCTGGCCGGCACCCTGGCTGGCAGCGCCGCGTTGCTGGCGGCACCGGGCGCCGCCTCGGCTCAGAATTATCCGACCCGTCCGGTCACGATCATCGTCCCGGCACCGGCCGGCGGCGGCATCGACCTGATTGCGCGCGTGGTTGGCGAAAAGCTGTCGGTCAAGCTCGGCCAGCCGTTTATCGTCGAGAACCGCCCGGGCGCCTCGAACAACCTCGGCACGGCCGTGCTGGCCAACGCCAAGCCCGACGGCTATACGATCGGCATCGTCGGCGGCAGCCATAACATCAACAAGTTCCTGTTCAGGAACCTGGGCTGGGACCCCGAAAAGAGCTTCGAGCCCATCGTGTACACGCACGAGATTCCGCTGGTGTTCGCGGCGTATCCCAAGCTGCCCGTGAAGACCGTGCCCGAACTGGTGACGTGGATGAAGGCCAATCCGGCCGAAGCCAAGGTGGCCACCTCGGGCCGCGGCAGCGCGCAGGAAATGGCCGCCGAGATGTTCCGCATGGTCAGTGGCGCGCCGGTGCTGCTGGTGCCGTACAAGGGTTCGTCCGCAGCCCACCCCGACCTGATTGCCGGCCGCACGGCGCTCTATATCGACACCATCAGCGCCATCCAGGAACAGGTGAAGTCCGGCAACGTCCGCGCGCTGGCCGTATCCACCCGCAAACGCTCGAAGGCGCTGCCCAACGTACCGACCGCCGACGAACAGGGCCTGAAGGGCTACGACGCCAGCACCAATGGCGGGTTCCTGGCCCCGGCCGGCACGCCCAAGGACATCGTGGCCAGGCTCAATGCCGAGATCAACGCCGCGCTGAAGCTGCCGGAAGTGCGCGCCAAGCTGGAGACGGCTGGCATCGAAATCCAGGGCGGCACCCCGCAGGAGTACGCCGCCGTCATCAGGTCGGACCTGGCGAAATGGGCCAAGGTGGTCAAGGAGGCCAATATCCAGGCCGAATGATTCAGGCCGAATGACCCGGCCCAAAAGATCGCAAGTTGTGCACGCGACGCGCCCGGACGGCACCGGGCGGGCTGGCGACTGGGCTAGAATGCCAGCCTTTCGGCCCCACCCGCTCTCCGGGCGCTCTTGCAGCGTTGGCAGCGTCGGCCGCTCCCCTGCACTGGTTTTCCGCGTCATGCCTCAGCCCCACAACGACACCTCGGTTTCCGATGCCGACATCGAACCCGACCAGATTCACGAGCCCCGGCTCTGGCGCGACAAGGGCTGGACTGCGCGCGTCATCAAGAACGAAGACGGCGATGGCTGGGCCGTCGAGATGGTCCGCGACGGCAGTGCCGAACCTGCCCTGGTCGGTCCATGGACCATGGGCCGCAACAAGGTCGATCCCAAGCCGCTCGATGCCACCGCGCACCAGACCCTCGTGAAGACCGCCTCCGAGGTGATCCGCCGCCACGAGCAGCAGCTGCACGCGCAGCTCAATAAGCAGATTACGATTGAGATCGACGATCAGGTGATCAGCGTCAAACTGGCCATCACACCGGACGAATTCGAGCCATTTGGCACGCTGACGGCCACCAGCCCGTTCGGTGACGTACTCGCCACCACCACCGTGCGGCCCGATTTCCGCCTGACCCGAGACAGCGCCGCGCGCTGGGCAGCCAACGGGTTCGGCAAGATCCGCTGACCGCCTTCCGCGCCTTCCTGGTGACGCCGGGGCGGCAATTTCCGACCACAACCGGCCCCCGCCGGTATCCACGCTATAATCCCGCGTCGTTTGACTGAGCTAGAGCAATGGGTTTCGAACAACTGGCAGGACTGAGGGCAAAACTGGCCGAGCAGGCAAAGAAAGAGGCGCGCGAGAAGGCTCCGCGCCAGCCTGCGCCTGCCGCCAAGCCGAACAAGCCGTCGCGGCCGAACAAGCCGGGCGCAAAACCGGGTGCAAAACCGGCCGCAAAACCGGCTGGCCAGGCGGCACAGCAGGCCCGGCCGGCGACGCCTGTCGATCCGGTGGTGCGTAACATCGGCAAGCTGCAAAAGAAATTCCCGCTGGCGTTCCCGAAGAACCCCGCGCCCAAGGTGCCGCTCAAGATCGGTGTCTTCGACGATCTGCTGACGCACGCCACCGAGCTGGGCCTGTCCGAAGCCGAGCTGCGCGAGGCGATCCGCACGTGGTGCCGTGGCGCCCGCTACTGGACCTGCCTGACGCAGGGCGCGCCGCGTCTGGATCTGGCTGGCCAGCCGGCCGGCGAAGTGACCGAGGCCGATGCGGCACGCGGCCGCCAGCTGCGCTCCGCCCGTCCGAAGCAGAAGCCCGCCCAGCAAAAGCCGGCGGCGCAGAATGCTGCCCAGCCGGCTGCACCGCAGGCCGAAGCGCAGGCCGCCCCGCAGCAGGAAGCCGCGGCGGCAGACACGCCTGCCGAGTCGCCTGTCGAGTCGCCTGCCACACCCGAAACACCTCCCCAGCCGGAATAACGCGCCAGGGGACACCCCGCAGCCCGTCGCACGCACCGCGTACGAACGGGCTGTTTTCCTGGACGAATCGCCATCCCACGGAGTTTTCGCCGCCGCATACTGCCGCAGTCATGCAGCCGGAGATCCCTACCATGAGCGAATTTCGTCCACAGCCCGCACCCGCGTGGGCCGTCCAGCAGTGGTTCAACACTGACCGTCCCCTGTCGATCGAAGCCCTGCGCGGCAAGGTCATCGTTCTGGAAGCGTTCCAGATGCTGTGCCCGGGCTGCGTGTCGCACGGCTTGCCGCAGGCGCTGCGGGTCCATCAGACGTTTCCGTCATCCGAAGTGGCCGTCATCGGCCTGCACACCGTATTCGAGCACCACGACGCCATGACGCCCACGGCGCTGCGCGCGTTCCTGCACGAATACCGGATGCCGTTCCCGGTCGGCGTGGACATGCCCGACGGCCAGGGCGGCGTGCCGCTGACGATGCAGGCCTACGCCATGCGCGGCACGCCGACGCTGATCCTGATCGACGCGCGCGGACGGCTGCGCCGGCAGTATTTCGGCTCGGTCAACGACCTCACGTTGGGCGCCGACATTGCCGAACTGATTCTCGAAGCGCGTGTGGATGCCGATGCAGACAAGGGGCAGCCTTCCGCGCTACCCGCCGGCCATCCAGCCAGCGCGGCTGCCGGCGACTGCGCATCTGGCGCGTGTCTCGTCGACCCGAAATAACCTACCCAAGACCCATGGCAGACACCGGGCCCGGCCCTCACGTTGACGATACCGAGCGCGCCGCGCTGTACCGCATCCTGGCGCTGCGGCGCGACTGCCGGCATTTCACGCCGGGGCCACGTCTGCCCGATGACCAGCTGGAACGCCTGCTGCGCGCCGCCCATCAGGCGCCCTCGGTGGGCATGATGCAGCCGTGGCGGTTCATGCGCCTGAGCACGCCGGCCTGGCGCACGCGGCTGGTGCCGCTGGTGGAAGCCGAACGGCAGGCCACCGCCCGGGAACTGGGCGATCGCGGTGCCGAATTCCTGCGGCTCAAGGTCGAGGGGATTCGCGACTGCGCCGAACTGCTGGCCGTGATTCTGGCGCCCGACGACGGCACGGTTTTCGGCCGTCGCAGCATGCCCGCCGAAATGGCCTGGGCTTCCGCCGCCTGTGCGGTACAGAACCTGTGGCTGGCCGCGCGCGCCGAGAACCTCGGCCTGGGATGGGTATCGATGTTCGACCCCGTCGCCCTGGCGCGCGAGCTCGATCTGCCACCCGGCGCAAAGCCGTTCGGGCTGCTCTGCCTGGGGCCGGTGCCGGCGTTCTACGAGGCGCCGATGCTCGAACAGGAAGGCTGGCGCAGGCGCGCCCCGCTGCAGGACATCCTCTGGGAGCCTCCGGCGCCACCCGAGCCGCCTGCTGCATAGACAATCCATACCGGCACATCGGCTTCCGGGCGCTCCCTATACGGATTTGCTATACCATCGCCGCAGCACCCCTCCATAGACCCCCGGCATGAAGTTCAAGGAAATCCACGCGTTCCAGGCAGTCATGCGCTCCGGCTCGATGACTGCGGCGGCCACCGAGCTCTATACGTCGCAGCCGAACGTGAGCCGGCTGATCGCCCAGCTCGAATACTCGACCGGCCTGACGTTGTTCACGCGCACCGCGGGCCGCCTGCACCCCACGGAAGAAGCGCTGGCCTTCGTGCGCGAGGTCGAACGCGCCTTCGTCGGCCTTGACGCCCTCAAGGACGCGGCGCGCAATATCCGTCAGTTCGGCAAGGGCCGCCTGCGCATTGCCACGGTGCCGTCGCTGGCGATGACCGTGGTGCCGCTGGTGCTGCAGCGGTTTCATGCCGAGTACCCCGACGTCAACGTGGCCATGGAAACGGGCAGTACCCAGCTGGTGGCCGACCAGGTCGGCAGCCGCTACTGCGATCTGGGGCTGGTCTCGTTCCTGCCGCCCGCCGCCGTGACCGAAGCCCGGCCCGTGGCCGAATTGTCGGGCTGTTGCGTGCTGCCGCCCGGACACCGGCTTGCCTCGCTCGAAGCGATCACGCCCGCCGACCTGGCCGGCGAATCGTTCATCTCGATGAGCCATGGCGATGGCCTGCGCGCTGCCGTGGATGCCGCGTTCGCCAGCGACGACCGGCGCGTGATGCACTTCGAGACCCCCTACGGCGCCACCATCTGCAAGATGGTCGGCCTGGGCCTCGGGGTCGGCATCGTCAATCCCCTGGTTGCCCGCATGCACGCCGCCGAAGTCGTCATCCGGCCATTCCGGCCGCAGATCCCGTTTGTCAGCTACCTGCTGCTGGCCCGCAACCGCCCGGCCAATGTGCTGGTGGATCGATTCACCGAACGGATGATCGAGGTGATCGCTGCCGAAACGGCATCCCTGCCGGCCACCCTATCAGGTTTTGGTATGGCCGCCTGACAGACTCGTATTTGCACGCGGGGTGCTGGCTCCGCAATACTCGTCCCGACAGACACACCGGCCAGATCGCCCCGGATGGCCGGCGGCGTCACGATTCTTGCGAGTACCCGACATGAATTCCAGCAGGGCCCAAGGCCCGCACATTCCCTACGGGAGGCGCCGCTGATGGTGGCCTCCGCTCCCCGATTTCCGGTATTCGACGTCGCCGTGGTGGGCGGCGGCCTGGTCGGCTCCGCCGTGGCCTATGGCCTGCGCAATCGCGTGGGTGCCATTGCCGTGCTGGATGAAGGCGATATCGCCCTGCGCGCCTCGCGCGGCAATTTCGGCCTGGTCTGGCTGCAGAGCAAGGGCTATGGCATGGGTGCCTACAGCCGCTGGACGCTGAATTCGACGCGCCTGTGGCCGCAACTGGCGGCCGGCCTGCTCAAGGAAACCGGCATCGACGTCGCGCTGGAACAGAAAGGCGGCCTCACGCCGCTGATGGGCGACTACGAGGTGGAAGCCCGCCTGGCGTGGGTCAATACGCTGATGTCCCAGCCTGGCGTCGAGCCGTACGAGTGGAAGCTGCTCGATCACCACCAGGCGGCGTCGCTGGTGCCCGGCCTCGGCCCGGACGTGACCGGCGCGATCTGGACCCCGCACGACGGCATCGTCAATCCGCTCAAGCTGCTGCGCGCGTTCCATACCGCGTTCAGCACGAGCGGGGTCGAATACCTGCCGCACCATGGCGTCACCCATATCGCGCAGCAGCCCGGCGGCGATTTCGTGCTGGCCACGCCGAACGGCGAGGTGCGGGCGCGCAAGATCGTGCTGGCCGGCGGCCTGCGCAACGGCGACCTGGGCGCCATGGTGGGCATCGACCTGCCGATGGCGCCGCAGCGCGGCCAGATCCTGGTCCTGGAGCGCACCCACCGCCTGCTGGACACCCCCATGGTCACGCTGCGCCAGAACGACGAAGGCAGCTGGCTGGTCGGCGATTCGCAGGAAGACGCCGGCTATGCCGACCAGGTGACCACGCTCCCCGTGCTGGCCACGCTGGCCGACCGCGCCGTGCGGACGCTGCCCGCGTTGCGCGACGTCCGCGCCGTGCGCGCCTGGTCAGCCCTGCGCGTGCGCGCCAGGGACGGCTTTCCGGTCTACGAGCAATCGGCCACGCATCCGGGCGCGTTCATCGTCACCTGCCATAGCGGTGTGACGCTGGCCGCCACCCACGCCATGCACCTGGCCCCGATGATCGCCGCCGGCGCGCTGGCGCCGGAGCTGGACACCTTTTCGACCCGGAGATTCCATGTTCAGAAGAATTGACGCGGCCGTGCTGCAAGGGACGGCGCGCAGCGTGCGGGTCACCGTGGATGGCACCGCGCTCGAATGCCGCGAAGGCGATAGCGTCGCCGCCGCACTGTTTGCCGCCGGCGTGCTGGCCTGCCGCGACACCGCCGTATCGGGCGCCGCACGCGGCCCGTATTGCATGATGGGCGTCTGCTACGACTGCCTGGTGCGCATCGATGGCCGGCCCAACCAGCAGGCCTGCATGACCCGCGTGCAGGACGGCATGAAGGTGGAGCGCCAGCTTGGCGCACGCGAGGTGGCAGCATGACGGCCGACATCACGACGTGCGACCTGCTGGTGATCGGCGCCGGCCCGGCCGGGCTGGCCGCTGCCACCCAGGCGGCCGAACTGGGCCTGTCGACCGTGCTGATCGACGAGCAACCCGCACCGGGCGGGCAGATCTATCGCGCCATCGGCAACACGCCGGTACAGAACCGCGCCATCCTGGGGCAGGACTACTGGCACGGCCTGAGCCTGCTGGAGCCGTTCGCCAGGAGCGGCGCACGCCATGTTCCGGCCGCCACCGTGTGGTCGATCAATGCACGCGACGGTCAGCCCGAGGGGCAGTCCGCCGGCTACGAGGTCGCCTATTCGGTGGCCCGCGCCGGCCAGGACCCGCAGGCCGCGCTGCTGCACTGCCGCCATATCATCCTGGCCACCGGCGCGCAGGAGCGGCCATTCCCGATCCCCGGCTGGACCCTGCCGGGCGTGATCACGGCGGGCGCCGCGCAGATCCTGCTGAAGACATCGGGCGTGGTGCCCGAAGGCCGGACCGTGCTGGCAGGCGGCGGCCCGCTGCTCTATCTGCTGGCGTGGCAGTACCTGAATGCCGGCGTGAAGCTGCAGGCGATTCTGGAAACCACGGCCAGCGGCCAATGGCGCCAGGCGCTGCCGCATGCCTGGGGCTTCCTGCGCTCGCCCTATCTGGGCAAGGGGCTGAAGCTGCTGCGCGCCGTGCGCAAGGCGGTGCCCATCGTCAGCGGCGTGACCGCGCTGGAAGCCGTGGCCGGGCCCGGCGGCCAGGTCGCCGAACTGCGCTACGAGGCCGACGGCCAGCGCCACACCATCGCCATCGACCAGTTGCTGCTGCACCAGGGCGTGGTGCCGAATACCAACCTGTCGCGCGCCGTGGGCGCCGAGCATGTCTGGAACGAACGCCAGGACTGCTGGCAGCCGCAGGTCGACGACTGGGGCGCCACGTCGGTGCCGCACGTCAGCATTGCCGGCGACGGCGCGGGCATTGCCGGCGCCGTGGCGGCCGAGCACCGGGGCCGTATCGCCGCCGCGCACGCGGCCGCTGCGCTGGGCCGCATCAGTACCGACACGCGCGACCGCACGGCGGCCCAGCCGCGCGCCGAACTGGCACGCGCCACGCGCGGCCGCGAATTTTTCGAGGTGCTGTACCGCCCGCTGCCGCAGTTCCGCCGCCCGGTAGGCGACACCATCGTCTGCCGCTGCGAGGAAGCCACCGCCGAACAGGTGCGCCATGCCGCGCGCATCGGTTGCCAGGGGCCGAACCAGCTGAAGGCGTTCCTGCGCTGCGGCATGGGCCCCTGCCAGGGCCGCTTCTGCGGGCTGACCGTGACCGAACTGATCGCCGACGAGCAGCAGCGGCATCCGCGTGATGTGGGCTACTACCGGCTGCGGTTTCCCACCAAGCCGGTGACGCTTGGCGAAATTGCGACGTTGCCACAGACCGAGGCATCGCGCGAAGCGGTGGTGCGATTCAAGAAATAAGCCGCGACATGGCGGAACGCGTGGCCGGATTGCGATGCAGGCCGGCCACGCCAGCAGCAAACGCATACACAAAATGAGCGGGAGCCGGGATACACCGCGCCTCGCCAGTTGGACCAGCACAGCGAGTTCATCCTGAGAGCACTCATCAACCCATCCTTTCGAGAATCAACCATGGTGTTTTCCAAGATCGTTCCCGCTCTCGCGCTCGCATTGGCCGCTGCCTCGGCCGCCACCCCTGCCCTGGCCCAGGAACTGCCGCCGGGCCCGCTCCGCATGCTGGTCGGATTTGCCCCCGGCGGCGGCAACGACGTCATCGCCCGCACGGTCGCCACGCAATTCCAGCTGAACACCAGGACGACGATCGTGGTGGAAAACAAGCCCGGCGGCGGCAGCACGCTGGCCACCGCCGAGATGGCGCGCGCGAAGCCCGATGGCTCGGTGCTGCTGCTGGGCTCGGTCGGCGGCCAGGCCATCGCGCCGTCGATCTACAGCAAGCTGCCCTACGATCCGGTCAAGGGCGTGCAGCCGGTGTCGCTGGTGGCCAAGTCGGCCAACGCGCTGGTGGTCAACAACGACCTGCCGGTCAAGAACGTGCAGGAACTGCTGGCCTACGCCAAGGCCCATCCCGGCAAGCTCAACGTGACGTCGCCCGGCAATGGCACGATCTCGCACCTGTCGGCCGAACTGTTCAAGAGCATGGCGGGCGTGTCCATCACGCATATTCCGTATCGCGGCGATGCCCCGGCCATGCAGGACGTGATGGCCGGCCAGGCCCAGATGACGTTTGCCAGCCTGCCCTCCGCCAAGGCCGGCGCCGATTCCGGCAAGGTCCGCATCCTGGCCGTGACCAGCGCCAAACGCGTGGAAACGATGCCGAACGTGCCGACCATCGCCGAATCGGGCGTGCCGGGCTACGAGGTGGTGTCGTGGTATGGCGTTTTTACGACGGGCGGCACGCCGATGCCGACCGTCAACCGCCTGGCCCAGGAAATCGCGGCCGTGGTGGCGCAACCGTCGATCCGCGAATCGATCGCCAAGCAGGGCATGGAGCCCAGCGCGCTGGGCCCGGTTGAGTTCACGCAACTGGTGAACCGCGACACCCAGAAGTGGGACAAGGTGGTGAAGAGCGTCGGCATCAAGCTGGACTGACCGATCCGACCCGCGTACCGAATGCCGGAGCATCGCAGACACAGCGGATAGAATTCGCGGCTACGTCACCATTCGCGCCACACTGAACCGGACATGGCACATACAAGCCGCGCGCTGCACTGGTCCGCGCTCCTGGCCGGTACGCTCGCATTGAGCTACCTGCTGCAGCCCGTGATATCGACGGCCAGCGTGCTGGTTGCCGCGATGGGGTGCGCCATGGTCGCCGGTTTCATGGACGTCAGGCTGCGCATCCGCCCCGCGTTGACGGCGTTCGCGCAGGCCATGACCGGGACGGCCATCGCCAGCACGCTGCATCTGGCCGAACTGCTTGAAGCGGCGTCGGACGGGCTGGTGGTGCTGGGCGTGGCCCTGACCATCGGCAGCGCCGCGGCCGTGGGCTGGCTGCTGGTCCGCTATTCGCCGCTGCCTGGCACCACGGGCGCGTGGGGCAGCCTGCCCGGCGCGGCGTCGATCATGGGCGCCCTGGCCACCGAGAACGGCGGCGACGGCATCCTGGTGTCGCTGATGCAGTACCTGCGCGTGGTGCTGGTGGTCGTCACCGGGCCGCTGGTAGCCCATGCCATCGTCGATGCACAGATGGCGACGGCCTCGGCATCGACGACGGCTGGCCAGGCATTCAGCCATGTCTCGCCCGTCGGCACGCCGGTCGCCATCGGCATTGCGATCGTCGGGTGCTGGATCGGTGTGCGCTTCCGCATCCTGGCCGGGGCGTTCCTGGTGCCGCTGGCGCTGGGCGCCGTGTGGGTGACGCTGGTGCCGGCCCCGGTGGTGGTGCCCACGCCGCTGCTCGGCTGCGGCTTCGCGGTGCTGGGCTGGACCATCGGCCTGCAGTTCCGGCGCGACCTGCTGCGGCCTTTGGTGGCGTCGCTGCCGACCATGCTGGCCGCCATCGTGGCGATGATGGGACTGTGCGCCGCCTCGGCGTGGTTGATCTCCGCCAGCCACAAGGTCAGCTTCCTGACGGCCTACCTGGCCACGTCGCCGGGCGGCGTGGAATCGATCGTGGCCATCGCGCTCGGCACCAACGCGGACATGAATTTCGTGGTGGCCACCCAGACGCTGCGGCTGTTCTCGGTCGTGCTGATCGGGCCATGGCTGGCCAGGCGCATTGGCATGTCGACCGGCGGGTCGGGCGGCGGGGGCGGGTCGGGCGGCGGGTCGGGCGGCTGACGCCGTCAGGCCGTCAGATATGCCGCCGCGCCCGCCCCGGCCACCCGTCCACTGGCGAAGCAGGCCGTCAGCAGATAGCCGCCGGTCGGTGCTTCCCAGTCCAGCATTTCGCCGGCGCAGAACATGCCCGGGACCGCGTTGAGCATCAAGTGATCGTCCATCGCCTCGAAGCGGACGCCGCCCGCCGTGCTGATCACTTCGTCGATGGGTCGCGCGCGGATCAGCACCAGCGGCAGCGCCTTGATGGCGGCGGCCAGTGCCACGGGGTCGTGCATCGCTTCCCTCGTCAGCACCTCGCGCAGCAGCCGTGCCTTGACGCCGGTGATGCCCAGCCGACTCTGCAGGTGGCTGGACACCGAGCGCGATCCGCGCGGTCGTCCGACTTCGGCGGCAACGTCCTCGGCAGAGCGCCCCGGCGCCAGGTCCAGCGTGACGGTGGCGCTGCCGTGCGCATCGATCAGGTCGCGGATCGGGGCGGACAGCGCGTAGACCAGGCTGCCTTCGATGCCGGTTTCGCTGATCACGAACTCTCCTTGCCGATGCAGGACGGTGCCGTCGGGCGCGGTCACGCCGATGGCCACCGATTTGACGGGATCCCCGGCGTGCTGGCTCCGGAACACCTCGCTCCATTCGATATCGAAGCCGCAGTTGGCCGGCCGCAGCGGCGCCACATCGACACCCCGGGCTGACAGCATCGGCACCCACGCGCCATCGGACCCAAGCCGCGCCCAACTGCCGCCGCCCAGCGCCAGCACCACGGCGCGGGCCGCCACTTCCACCTCGACCTGCTCCTCGCCCCTGCGGGTGGCAAAGCGCAGCACGTGCCAGCCATCGGCAGACTGCCCGAAGCCAATCCAGCGATGCCGGACGTGCAGGCGCATTCCGGCTTCGCGCAGGCGATGGAGCCACGCGCGCAGCAGCGGGGCGGCCTTCATGTCGGTGGGGAACACCCGGCCAGAACTGCCCACGAAGGTGTCGATGCCCAGCCCATGCACCCAGGCGCGAAGCCGGGCGGCATCGAATGTGTCGAGCAACGGCCCGATGCGGTCGGCGCGCACGCCGTAGCGGCCCAGGAAGGCATCGGCCGCCTCCGAATGCGTGATGTTCATGCCGCCCTTGCCCGCCATCAGGAACTTGCGCCCCACCGACGGCATGGCGTCGTAGACATCCACCGGCAACCCCTGCGCGGCCAGCATCTCGGCCGCCATCAGGCCGGCCGGACCACCGCCAACGACAATGGCACCGGCAAGGCGGACGGGTTCGGCGGAAGTGACAGCGGACATGGAATCGATGATGTGGCGGTGGCGGAAAGCCGGCGAATTATAAGCGTAGCGATGTGCGGGCATGACCGGCGCCCGCGCTTGCAGCCGGTACGCCTGCACGCCAGTGACCGGGTGACGGCGCCGCCGCCGGGTGCGGTCTCAGGCACCATGCCCGGTGACCGTTGGCGCCGGCCTGTCTTAGAATCGCTCTCCATCGACATCCGCGCCGGTTGGCCCCAATGTTTGCGGCAGGCTTTCCGCAGGTGTCCTTTTTCCAGATTCGCAGGAGTTCGCCATGCAAGACCCACAAAAATCGCCGCCCACCGTTGCCGAAGGCTGGCAGGCCCCGCCGCCAGACCGCACGAGCGTGACCGATGACGCGCATGTCGACGACATCATCCCCCTGCCCCCGCCTGAACACCTGATCCGCTTCTTCCCGATCCGCGGCACGCCGGTAGAGTCGCTGGTGACCCAGACGCGCCAGCGCATCTCGCGCATCCTGCACGGCCAGGACGATCGCCTGCTGGTCATCATGGGCCCCTGCTCGATCCACGACCCGCAGGCCGCCCTGGAATATGCGCGGCGGCTGATGGCGCAGCGCGAGCACTATGCCGACTCCCTAGAAATCGTGATGCGGGTGTATTTCGAGAAGCCCCGCACCACGGTGGGCTGGAAGGGCCTGATCAACGACCCGTACCTGGACGAGAGCTATCGCATCGACGAAGGCCTGCGCATTGCGCGCAGCCTGCTGCTGGACATCAACCGGCTGGGCCTGCCGGCCGCCGGCGAGTTCCTGGACGTGATTTCGCCCCAATATATCGGCGACCTGATCTGCTGGGGCGCGATTGGCGCCCGCACCACCGAGAGCCAGGTGCACCGGGAGCTGGCTTCGGGCATTTCCGCGCCCATCGGCTTCAAGAACGGCACCGACGGCAACATCAAGATCGCCATCGACGCCATCCAGGCCGCATCGCGGCCGCATCACTTCCTGGGGGTACACAAGAACGGCCAGGTGGCGACGGTCCATACCAAGGGCAACCCGGACTGCCACGTCATCCTGCGCGGCGGCAAGGCGCCCAACTACGATGCCGATTCCGTGGCCACCGCATGCCGCGAACTGGAAGCGGCCGGGCTGCGCAATACGCTGATGGTGGATTGCAGCCATGCCAACAGCAGCAAGCAGCACCAGAAGCAGATCGACGTGGCGGCCGACCTGGCGCGGCAGGTCAGCGCCGGTAGCGGGTCGATCTTCGGTGTCATGGTGGAAAGCCACCTGCTGCCCGGCGCGCAGAAATTCACGCCGGGCGAACACCAGCCGTGCAACCTGACCTACGGCCAGAGCATCACCGATGCGTGCATCGGCTGGGACGATTCGGTGGCGGTGCTGGAAACGCTGAGCCAGGCGGTCAAGGCGCGCCGCGCGGTGGCCAAGCCGTGAGCGGGAAGCCGGCCGATGTGGACGCCGGCTGGATCGTGGCAGGCGCGACGGCCAGGGCCTGAGGAAGCCCTGCGCCCGTCGCTGCCCCGGCGTGACGTGGTGACGGGATCGGCGGCGTTGCAGCGCTGGCGCCGGCATGGGGCCGGGTAGAATCCCGCCTTATGCCGAGTCTGATCCATTACCTTCGCGGCGGGGCGGCGGCCATCGCCGCCGTCGTCGCCTGCGCGGCCCACGCCAGCGATATCTCCTGCGAGGCGCCGGCCACGCGCGCCAGCCAGATCATCTGCGAGACCGCACTGTTCTCGATGGGCTACCAGCGCATCTATGCCGACCAGCAACGCCTGCTCAAGGCCGGCGTGATCTCGCAGGCGGACATCGACGCCTTCCGGCGCCAGCGCGACGCCTGCGACGCCGCCAGTTGCCTGGATGCCGTGTTTTCCGCGTGGCGGCAGCATCTGACGGACATCGGCGCGCCGCGCTCGCGCCAGGGCCGGTAACGGCCGCACGCCCGACTAGGCCATCGGGCCGCTTCGCAGCCGGCCCAGCACCTCGGGGTTGGCCAGGTTTGCAGGCGCCCCGGCAAAAAAACGGTTGATATTGTCGAACGCCCCGCCGTAGTACGCCTCGTAGTTGTCCTTCTCGACAAAGCCGATATGCGGCGTGCATAGCGCGTTGTCGAGCCGCAGCAGCGGATCGTCGGCACCCAGCACGGGCTCGCGTTCATAGACATCCACGGCGGCAAACCCCGGGCGTCCGGCCCGCAGGGCATCCGCCAGCGCACCCGGCGCGACCAGCTCTGCCCGGCTCGTATTCACGAGCAACGCGGTGGGCTTCATGCGCGCCAGATCGGCGGCGGTGACGATGCCTTCGGTGTCCGCACTGAGCCGGACGTGCAGGCTGACCACGTCGCTCTGCGCGAAAAACGCCTCGCGCGACGGTGCCACATCGAACCCGTCCTGGCGGGCGTCGGCGGTGGAACCTTCCCGTCCCCAGACCCAGACCTGCATGCCGAAAGCCCGGCCGAAGCCCGCCACCTGCCGGCCGATGCGGCCATAGCTCCAGACGCCCAGCCGCTGGCCGCGCAACTGCTGACCCAGATGGCCCTGCCACTGGCCCGCCCGCAGCCGGTTGGCCTCTGCCACCAGATGGCGGCGGCTGGCCAGTATCAGCGCCCAGGTCAGCTCGGCCGTTGCCGCGCCCGATCCGCTGCCTTCCGTCACCGCGATGCCACGCGCCGTGCAGGCGGCCAGGTCGATGTGGCCCGCCACCTTGCCGGTCTGGCTGATCAGCCGCAGCCGGGGCAGGCGGTCGAGCAGCGCCGCCGTGATGGCCGTCCGTTCGCGCGTCAGCACGATGGCATCGGCCTCGGCCAGGCGCGCCGCCAGCGCGTCGATGTCCTTGACGTTGTCGTGGTAGAGCGTCACCTCGTGTCCGTCCAGCCGTGAAAAACAGTCGAGGCTGCGCACGCAGTCCTGGTAGTCGTCGGGAATCGCGATTCGCATGAACAATCGGGCCGGGAAGGCGCCGGCGGGTTGTGGAATGCCGAAAATGAAAAGTGTAGGAAGAAAACCACGTCGGGAAAGGCTGCATTTCCATGCCATGGAAATGAATGGCCTGCGACGCTGTTCGGTGCAGGCTGGCTGGCCTAGATTTGAGGCTGCGTCCCCACGGCACCGCCCGTTTTGCCTGCTGGTCAGCGGTCGGCCGTGTGCGGATGCACCCGACGAGAACAACGACAAGGAAGACAAAGGAGCGCCCCATGCCCACCTACCAGTTGCAGGTCAACGGCAAGCCGCATGCCGTGGACGTCGATAGCGATACGCCCCTGCTCTACGTGCTGCGCGACAATCTGGGCCTGCACGGCCCCAAGTTCGGCTGCGGCCTCGGCCAGTGCGGCGCCTGCACGGTGCTGTTCAACGGGACGGCCACGCGGTCGTGCGTGCTGCCGGTGGCGTCGGTCGGGGACGCGCGCATCACCACGCTGGAGGGGCTTGGCACGCCGGACAAGCCGCATCCGGTGCAGCAGGCCTTTATCGACGAACAAGCCGCGCAGTGCGGGTATTGCATCAATGGCATGGTGATGACGTCGGTCAGCTTGCTCGCACAGACCGCCAGGCCGACCGAAGAGCAGATCCGCAATACGCTGGCCGGCAACCTGTGCCGTTGCGGCACGCACACCCGCATCATCAAGGCCGTGCAGCGCGCGGCGCAAACGTCCGCAAAGGAGGCCTGACCATGGATCGTCGCGCATTCCTGAAGGGCAGCGGCGGGCTGCTGGTTTCGTTCACGTTGCCGGACCTGGTGCCCACGGCCCACGCGCAGGCGGTCACCGGCATCGACGCCGCAGGCCAGACCGTGAGCAAGGCGTCCACCGCCAAGGGCGAGGTCGATGCCTGGCTGGCCATCGCGCCCGACGGCCGCGTCACGGTCTACAGCGGCAAGGTGGACCTGGGCACCGGCGCGCGCACCGCGCTGGCGCAGATGGTGGCCGACGAGCTCGACGTCGGCTTCCAGCAGGTGGATCTGGTCATGGGCGATACGCTGCTGACGCTGGACCAGGGCCAGACCGCCGGCAGCCTGACCATCCAGGACGGCGGCGGCACGCTGCGCCGCGCTGCCGCGTGCGCGCGCCGGGCACTGGTGACCCGGGCCGCCGCGCAATGGTCGGCCGATCCCGGCACGCTCGCCGTGGCGGACGGCGTGATCGCCACCCCGGGCGGCGAACGCCGGATTGGTTATGGCGAACTGGTGGCAGGCAAGCCGCTGCAGGTGGCGCTCGATCCGAATGTCCCGCTGAAGGCGCCGGCGCAGCACAAGCTCGTCGGCAGGAACGTGCCGCGCGTGGACATCCCGGGCAAGGTGACCGGCCGCTTCACGTTCATGCAGGACTTCCGCCTGCCCGGCATGCTGCACGCGCGCGTGATCCGTCCAGCCGGGCCAGGGGCGAAGCTGGTCAGCGTCGACGAAGCGTCGATCCGCGACCTGCCCGGTGTCCGCATCGTCCGCAAGCAGGATTTCCTGGCCGTGCTGAGCCCCAGCGAATGGGGCGCGGTCAAGGCCGCGCGCCTGCTGCAGGTGAAATGGGACGACCCGCCTCACTTCCCCGACCAGGCCGCGCTCTATGCCTGGTGGCGCAAGCTGCCGGTCAGCAGTGTCGAGACCCCGGCCAGCAAGGGCGACGCCGCCACGGCGCTGGCGGGCGCGGCCCGGCGTATCGAAGCCACCTACGAATTTCCGCCGCATACGCATGGCTCCATCGGCCCGGCCTGCGCCGTGGCCGACTTCCGCGACGGCCAGTGCACGATCTGGTCGGCCGCGCAATCCACGCACTCGCTGCAGGGCGAGATCGCGCTGACGCTGGGCGTCGACAAGGCGAAGGTCCGCCTGATCTACCTGGATGGTGCCGGCTGCTATGGCCGCAACGGCCACGAGGACTGCTCGGCCGACGCCGCGCTGGTGTCGCAGCTCGCGGGCGCCCCGGTGCGCGTGCAGTGGATGCGGGCCGACGAACATGGCTGGGACCCCAAGAGCCCGCCCACCGCCATCGACCTCAAGGGCGGCCTGGACGCACAGAAGCGCCCCGTCGCCTGGCAATCGGCGTTCTACGCGGCCGCCCAGAAAGGCTCGATCGCCGAATTTCCGCTGCTGGCCACCATCGCGTCCGGCATCAGACGGCCGGCCTATGTCACCGGCAATATCTCGAAAAACGCCGATATCCAGTACACGCTGCCGAACGTCAGCACCAGGGTCTACCGGGTGACCGACAGCACCTTCCGCACCGCCCATCTTCGCTCGCCGGGCCGGCTGCAGAACGCTTTCGCCAACGAGGCGTTCTTCGACGAACTGGCAGTGGCCGCCGGCGCCGACCCGCTGCAATGGCGGCTGGAGTACCTGTCCGATCCGCGCGCCCGGGCCGTGCTGGAAGACGTGGCCAGGCTATCCGGCTGGAATCACAGGACCGCCAGATCGATCCGCCGCAAGGGCGACCCGCGCGATGTGGTGCGCGGCCGGGGCCTGGCCTTTGTGCGCTATGACAACGACCGCACCTACGTGGCCACCGTGCTCGAAGTGGCCGTCAGCCGCAAGGACGGCCATATCCGCGTGACCGACGTCTGGTGCAGCCACGACTGCGGCCAGATCATCAGCCCGGACGGCACGCGCAACCAGATCGAAGGCGGCATCGTGCAGACCATCAGCCGCGTGCTGATGGAGGAACTACGATTCGACGCGCATCGCGTGACGTCGGTCGACTGGGCCAGCTATCCGATCCTGCGCTTCCCCGATGTGCCCGACATCCATATCAGCCTGATCGACCGGCCCGAGGCGCCGCCGTGGGGGGCCGGCGAAATGGCGCCTGCCACGATTCCCGCGGCAATTTCCAATGCCGTGTTTGCGGCGACGGGCGTGCGGTTGCGGTCGGTGCCGTTTCTGCCCGAGAAGATGCTGGCGGGGCTCAAGGGCGCTGCGGGCGGGAAAGCGAAACTCACGGGCACGAAGATGAAGAACGCCGCCGCCTGACACCGCGACGCGGTTCGCGCCATGAACAAGGCCCCCGATGCCAACGCGTCGGGGGCCTTTGTGCAGTTGCTCCGTCGGTTATCAACCTCCGGCCTGCAGCCCGCGCTCCACCATTTCCAGTAACCGCTGCCCGATCACCGCGGCCTGCTCTTTCGCCCGGCTGCGCAGTGGGCCGTCGATCAGCAGGACGGCCAGGCCATGGACGGCCGACCACGCGATGTACTCCGCCCCGGGCCGGCGGTCCGGCGCCAGCAGCCCCGCCTCGACCCAGCGATCCAGCGCGGCGCCCAGCAATTCGAACGGATTCAGTCCGCTGTTGCCGGCCTTGGCCGGGTCAGTGTCGATCTCCACGTCGTCCGGCACCGAAAACGCCGTGCGGAACAGGCCGGTCTCGGCCAGCGCGAACTGCAGATATCCCATGCCGACCGCCCGCAGACTGCCGCGCGCGCGCTCGGCCGGCGACGCATCGGCAGGAATCGCCGCCATCTCGGCTTCCATGGCCATCGCCAGGTTCGACAGGGCCCACGCGCGCACGGCCTGCAACAAATCCTGCCGACTGGCGAAATGGCGATACGCGGCGTTGGGCACCACACCCGCGCGCCGCGTGGCTTCGCGCAGCACGATGGCGTCCGGACCGCCATCGCGGGCCAGGTCGATACCGGCGTCCAGCAGCGCGCGGCGGAGGTCGCCGTGCCGATAGGTCGTGCGCGTGGGCGGCGCTGCAGCAACGGCACGGTTCATGTGATCCCCCATGTGGACGGCGTCCAATCCTGTTCGTTTCATAGTAGACAGTGTACACAAATCGTGCCAGTGCCTGACACGCCATCCAGGACGGAATGTGGATCGCACGGCACGGCTCGAACGTACTCAAAGTATCGGCGCGAACAGCTTGGCCACGTGCATGGCCACGCGCAGGATGGCCGGCGAGCCCAGGAAATCGCTCGGGCCGATCTGGCGCGCCTGGGCAAAATCGGCTTCGAGCATGCGCGCCACGTCCGCGGCGAAATCGGGGTGGGCGGTCATCACCATCAACTCGAAATTCAGCCGGAAAGACCGGTTGTCCAGGTTGGCGGTGCCCACGGCGGCCGCCTCGTCGTCGATCAGGATCACCTTCTGGTGCAGGAATCCGGGCTGGTAGCGGTAGATCTTCACGCCCGCGCGAATCGCCTGGTACGCGTAGATGGTGGACGCGCCGTAGACCACCTTGTGATCGGGCCGCGATGGGATCAGGATGCGCACATCCACGCCACGCAGCACGGCCAGCCGCAGCATCGCAAACACGGCTTCGTCGGGCACGAAGTATGGCGATGTCATCCACAGCCGGCGCGTGGCCGACTGGATGGCCTCCACAAAGAACAGCGAACAGGTTTCCTGCGCGTCGGCCGGCCCCGACGGCACGACCTGGCACACCATGTCGCCCACGTGGCCCGACGGCGGCGTCATCAGGTACGGCACTTCGCGCGCGGCCCAGTACCAGTCCTCGGCAAAGGCCATCTGCAGGTCCAGCACCGCCGCGCCCCGGATGGCGATATGCGTATCGCGCCACGGCGCCAGCGGCGGCCGGCGGCCCAGGTACTCGTTGCCGACGTTGTGCCCGCCCACGAAAGCCTGTGCGCCGTCGACGACCACAAGCTTGCGATGATTGCGAAAATTGAGCTGGAAGCGATTGACAAAGCCGGGATGCGTGGCAAACGGTCGCGCCTCCACGCCGGCCTGCTGCAGCACGCGCACATAGCCACGCCCCAGGGCATGGCAACCGATGCTGTCGTAGAGGAAATAGACCCGGACGCCGGCACGCGCCCGCTCGCAGAGCCGCTTTTGCAGCGCGCGCCCGAGTTCGTCGTCATGCACGATGAAGAACTGCACCAGCACCTGCTCGGTGGCCGCGTCGATGGCGGCGAAGATGGCATCGAAGGTGGCGTCGCCGTTGACCAGCAGCCGCACATCGTTATTCATCAGGCATGGCACACCGGTCAGGCTGGGCAGCGCCCGCATGCAGGCCTGCTCGGGCTGCAGCACCACGCTGGCGGCGAGCGCCTCGCGATCCTTGGCCGTCATGCCGTGCCGGATTTCGCGCAGGCGGTCGTTGTTGAACCGGCGCGCATTGACATAGCCGGCAAAACGACTCCGCCCGAAAATCAGGTACGGGATGATCGTGAAGTACGGCATCATCACCAGCGATCCCGCCCACGCGATGGCGCCTGGCGCCGTGCGCACGGTCATCACGGCATGCAGCGCCGCGAGGACTCCGACGATATGGAACGCGAGGACAACGGAGGCGATGACGCTGGGACTGAGCATAGGCACTGGCACCACGAACGGCCCGGATTCGATGAGCCGTATTCTGGCATAGCGGATCACATTGGCGCAGACCGATATCGCTGGCGACGGATCCGGCGGCCCAGGTCAGCCAGCCGCGGGCCGGATGCGTTCGCCCCGTTTGCTCAATTTTTAATCACGCCGATCCGTCACCCGCTTCGCCGCACCGCACCGCCCGCCCCTGCCCCGGTTATCCACAAAATCTGTGGATAACGATGGCTGCCCACAACAAGCCGTCGGCATGCAAGCGGATCCCCTCCATTTAAAGAAACGCCGATTGTTGGACCTCTGCCGGGCCGATACGCTGCACCGTGTTTGCCCGATTCAATGCGTTTCGCCCCTCCGATAGTGTCCGATAGTGTCGTATGAATGCCCAATCCAATATTGCGCTGCTGGCCAGCCGCAACTCGCCTCTCCATCCCATGCAGGAGCTGCTCTCCATCGCGGGATTCCAATGCAACGTCTTCCAGGCTGGCCGTGACCTGATCCACGGCCTGGGTCATGACAGCTACGACATGCTGCTGATCGACCGCGACCTGCCCGATATCTCAGCCATCGACGTCATCCGCGCCGTGCGCGCCGTGCGCAATCGCGACGTGCCCATCGTGATGTTCTCGGGCGACAGCGACGACGACGACATGGTGGAAGCCCTGGACGCGGGCGCCGACGATTACATCGTCCGGCCGCTCAATGCCCGCGTGCTGCTGGCCCGCATCGCCGCGTTGCGCCGGCGCATGGCCGGCACCCGGCTCAATGCCAGCATGCCGCTGCGTGCCGGCCCCTACGAACTCAACAACCCCGGGCGCTTCGCCACGCTCCATGGGCAGCGGATTCCGATGACACCAAAGGAATTCGACCTGGCCATGCTGATGTTCGCCAATGCCGGCCGTATCCTGGCCACGCAGCGCATCGAAAACACCATCTGGGGACACACGCTGCCGCATTCGTCGCGCGCGCTTGCCGGACTGGTCTCGCGCATGCGCCGCACCCTCGATCTTCGCGCCGAGAACGGCGTGACGATCACGGTGGTATACGCGCAGGGGTATCGCCTGGACATCCTTGACAGCGCGGCGCGGGCCGAACTGACGGCGCACCGCCGGCTCGGACTGGCTGGCAACGGCGCGCTGGCCGACTACTAGCGCGCTGGCTGACCAGTTCTCCAAGGGCGGCTGAGCGCCCCAGGCAGTAGCCCAGCCCCGCAGACAAGCCCGGATCCCTGACCATTGCAGATTCCCCGGCCATCTCGATGCCTTCGGCGATGATGCGACGGCCGGCATGTCGCCGTGCTGCACTGCGGCGTGAATGCCTGACGTGGCAGATTGCACGCCGCTCGGCTGGCGCCCCGCCACGGACGTCCGGCTTCAGCTTCGTTCCGAACCGCCGTAATTCAAGAAGATGCGATTCGACGGCAAGCATTGCGCCACTAGCATGGCGGTAGGGCCATCGCCGCTACGCGGCCGGTCGAGACAGGGATCGTCGCTGAGGCGGACAGAGAGCGGAGAACACACATGCTACGCAAGGCAGTGGATGACGATGCAGCGTTCCAGGAGGATTTCGAGGCGGCCGGACGCGACTGGGCACCCAGGCTCAGGCCTTGTGGCACCTGCCATGCCTGCGAGAAGCCGGTCGGCCACGCCGACCTGTTCTGCAGCATCACCTGCCAGTACGCCTTCGAGCATTTCGAAATGCGTTTATTGCGCAAGGAATAGAACCCGAAGCCCAACAGGCACAACGCGCGCCCCCGCGAATTTCCACCCACACCGGCCGGCATTCCGGTCCCCGCCTGTGGTGTGTCAAAGCGACGAACATTTCCTTTCAAATTCCTGTCAACCACCCTCGCTTACCACCCGTTGAGGCGTGCATTACGGCGATATCCGCAACGCGGAGCAGGCCGGAAACAAGGCCTGGCGCGGCAGGTGTGTCCGCGAGAAACACTTCGACCGACGCAGTAACTGGCATTAACGAGTCACGCGTAAAAGTTACACAACTGTTGCACTTACGCACACTTTGTGTCGACTTTCCCACGCCAAAGCCGGATACGCTTGATTCATCCCATCACCGATTGACCGCGAGAAATCATGACTGAACGCCTCATCATGCTGGACGTACCCGGCGTCCTGTATTCGGACCGCTCCGCAGCCCGCCTGGGCGGTACGCCAAACACGGGGACCCTGCGTGACGTCAGGTTTTTCGATCCCATCGCGCTGGGCTTCCTGCGCCGCCTTTTCGGTATCGCCGGCGCGCGTGTGGTGGTATCCGACGCATGGCGCCGAGGCACGCCGGCGGCCATCTTCCAGCAGCTTGATCTGCAGGTGGAAGGTATGGCGCCCCGCGTGGCAGGTGGCCATGGCGCGGAAATCGACGCCTGGTTCAGCCAACGCGCGGCCCCCGGCGCCTGGGTCATCCTGTCGACCGCGCCGGCATCGTCGTTTACCGAGGCCCAACGCGCCCGCCTGGTACAGGTGAATCCGGCCGAAGGCCTGACAGTGGACAACTTCCGTCAGGCGCTGGACATCCTCGGTGTGGCCTGCCCGTCCACCGTTACGCCCGATTCGCGCGTGGAGCCCGGCCTGAAAGCCAAGCTGCGTCATTTGCAACGCCTGGCACGCGACGAACCCGAGCGTTTCATGCCGGCACCGGCCGCCGCGGAAGCCCGCGAACAGGCCATGGCGGTGGCTGTGGCCAGCCTGACCGGCAAGCACCTGGAACCTGCCGCCATCCACGCCTGATCCGCACAGAGACCGCCGGGAAATCCACGGGTACCGCCAATGCCACGTTGATGTAATTGGTGAACAGATTCAGCGCGACATGGGCGACGATCTCAACGATTTCCCCGTCGTTGAAGCCCACTTCGCGCAACCCCGCCACATCGGCACCGGATACCTGACCGCGCGCCTCGACGAGGTTCAGCGCGAACGCCAGCGCCGCCGCTGTCTTCGGGTCATGCGATTGGCCGGACTGGGCGGCCGTCATCTCTTCGGCCGTGGCGCCCGCCTTGCGGCCCAGCGCCGTATGCGCGGCCAGGCAATAGTCGCAGCGATTGCGGTCGGCGACGGCCACGGCAATCTGCTCGCCAAGCTTGGCCGGAATGACACCAGCGCCGAGCGCGCCAAACGCGGCCCACATCGACTGCAGCGCCGCCGGCGAATTCGACACGGCGCGGAACATCTGCGGCACCCCGCCGAAAGCGGCCTGGATCTGGGCCAGCGCGGCCTGGCTGCCGGCGGGCGCGGCCTTGGGTTCGGGTACGGAAATGCGTGCGGTCATGATGGAATCTCCTGTGGAAGTGATCCGGAAAGTGATCGAAATCAGGACGTCGCCGTCCATGGGTTCCACTATGGTGGCGCAAGGCGTACGATGGGATACCATCCGTCCCGAAAACGTATCAATTCATCCCGCCGTGACCGCCACCCCCGCGCCGCTTACCGTCGATCGCCTGTCCGCGCTGCTTGAGCGGTTTCGTATCCAGGCGCATCTGTTTCATACCGGCCCGCTTTGCGGTGTGACGCGTTTCGACGAATCCCACCGTGGCTTTCTGCACGTCATGCGCGAAGGCAGCATGACGGTGACGCATCAGAGCCGGGGTCTGCCCCCACGGCTGGATGTTCACGAGCCATCGCTGCTGTTCTATCCGCGTCCCGCGATCCACACCTTTCACAATCCACCGGCCGAAGGGTCACAGTTCTCCTGTGCCACGCTGGAATTTGCCGGCGGCGCCCGCAATCCGCTCGCGCGCGCCCTGCCGCCGCTGATCGTGCTGCCGCTGGCTGACGTGCCCGGGCTGGCTCCCGCCCTGTCGCTGCTGTTCGCGGAAACCGAACGCGTGCGATGCGGCCAGCGATTGCTGGCGGATCGGCTATTCGAAGTGGTGGTGATCCAGCTCTTGCGCTGGATGCTCGATCATTCCCAGCAGGTCGGGATCCAGCCCGGGCTGATCACTGGGCTGTCCGATCCGCGTCTGGCGCGGGTGCTGGTGGCCATGCATGAGGCGCCGGGAGACAACTGGAACCTCGAAAAGATGGCGGCTTGCGCAGGCATGTCGCGCAGCGCCTTTGCGGCGGCGTTCCGCGACATCGTCGGCCAGACCCCGGCCGACTACCTGACGGACTGGCGCATCAGCCTGGCGCAGGCGCGGCTGCGTGACGGCGCGCAACTCAAGCTGCTGGCCGACGAACTGGGCTATGCCAATCCGTCGGCCCTGTCGCGCGTGTTCCAGGCCCGGGTCGGCCAGTCTCCGCGCGACTGGCTGCGCGCGCAGAGCAACGGCATGGCGGAGGACGCGACTCAGTAGTCGACTGTCATCGATACCTTGAACGTACGCGGATTGCCGATGTACAGCGTGCTGGCCGACGTCGATACGCCAGCCCAGTAATCCTTGTTCGCCACATTCTCGACGGCGGCGCGCAGCGTGTAACGCATCTGCGACGCCTTGAAGGTGTAACGCGCGCCCAGGTCGAAACGGTTCCAGGACGGCAGCGCGATCGTGTTCGTGTTGTTCGCGTACTGGCGGCCAGTCTGGATGTAACGGCCGGACACGGTGGCGCCAGCCAGGAACGGCAGGTCGCACTCGCCGCTCAGCGTCATCGTGTAGTTCGGCACCCCTACGCCCTTCTTGCCTTCCGTCAGCGGGTTGCCCGTGTTCTGGTACTGCGAATCGATATACGACACGCCGCCCAGCAGCCGCACCCCGCGCACAGGCTCGCCAAACACGCTCAATTCCACGCCGCGATTGCGCAGGTCCTGCAGGCCGAACACGTTGCCCTGCATGGTGGTGCCCTGCGGCTGTTCGATCTGGAAGAACGCCAGCGTCGTGCCGAACGAACCCGCGTCGTACTTCACACCCGCCTCGTGCTGCTTCGACTTGACTGGCGCGAAGACCTCTCCGCGGTTGACGGCGGTATTGCCCGCCGTCGGACCCTGCGCCAGGCCTTCGATGTAGTTGTAGTAGACCGACACGTTCTCCAGCGGCTTGACCACCAGGCCGAACATCGGCGACGTGGCCGAATCGCTATAGGTCGACGTCTGGGCACCGGTCGCCGTGGCGTAGCCGCGCACGTTGATCACCTGCTGGCGCACGCCGGCGGTCAGCAGCACGCGGTCGTTCAGCAGGCCGAGCGTATCGGACACCGACACGCCATTGAGGTTGGTCCGCTGCGTCACGTACGGATCGGACATATTGCCCGTGGCCGGGGCGGCCGGATAGGCAACGACCGGCGCGTTATAGAGGTTGGTGGCAAACGAGCCCGAGAATTCGAACGCCGTGGCCCGCTTCTGCTCCAGCCCCGACCAGCTCAGGTTGACCGTATGCTTGACCGGCCCAGTCACGAAGCGGCCGCGCACGCCGACTTCGCCGGAGAACGTGTCCTGCTCGAACGGCACGGTCAGGCGCGTTGCCGTGCCTACGCCGTTGTTGCCGACGCTCGCGCCGCTATAGCTGCCGAATTCGTTGGTGTGGTGTCCGCCGAAGGCGGCATAGGCCGTCCAGTCCTTCGTGATGTCGTACTCGGCGCGGATCGTGCCGTAGATATCTTCGAGCGAAGAATTGGTCCACGGCTGCGCGAAGTTCGTGCTGGCCGACGGCACCGGCGGCAGCGCCGTGCCGGACAGCGTGACCGTGCTGCGGCCCTGGTAGATGCGCTGCTTCTGATAGCCGAAATCGGCGTTCACGCGCAGGTTGTCGCCCTGGTAGTCCAGGCCAAGCGTGAACAGGCGCTGCTGGCGGCTTTCGTTGTCGATGGCCGTGTCACCGCCGCGCGCCATGGCGTTCACGCGTACGCCGAATTCCTTCTTGTCGCCGAAGCGGCGGCCCACGTCGATGTGTCCGCCGGCCTGGCCGTCGCTGGTGTAGTCAAGCGTGCCCTGTGTGATCGGCGCGGCCGTGGCGTACTTCGGCACCAGGTTGATTGCGCCGCCCACGGCGGTGCCGGCGGCGGACACGCCGGTCAGGAAGGCATTGGCGCCGCGGAACACTTCCACGCGTTCCAGCCCCTCGGTCGACGCCAGCTGGCGCGGTGCAATGCCGTACAGGCCGTTGTAGCCCAGGTCATCCGAACTCAGCGTGAAGCCGCGCACGACGAAGGTCTCGGAGAAGTTGCCGAAGCCCGAGCTGACGCGAACGGCCGGATCGTCGGCCAGCACCTGGCCCACCGTGTGTGCCTGCTGGTTCTGGATCTGCTCGGCCGTGTACGACGTGACGCTGAACGGCACGTCCATGAAATCCTGGTTGCCGAGGATGCCGATGCGGCCACCGCGCGCCACCTGGCCGCCGGCATACGGCGCGGGCAACTGGTCCGGCGACGACTCGCCCTTGACCGTCACCGTCGGCAGCGTCTGCTGCGATGACGGCGGCGCTGCTTCCTGCGCAAACGCCAGGGACGGCAGCGCGCCGGCGGCAGCCAGCGAGGCCGCAAGGATACTGAGTCGGGCGGTACGGGACGAACGAGAAGAGCGGGCGGCGCGTGCGGTATGTGCAACGGCGCGGGTTACGGCAAAAGACAAGATGACACTCCCAAAATAAATCGACGACTCCTGCGCCGCGTTCCCGACGCGGCGGACAGGCATGACCCGTGTCCGTAAATGGCGGCAGCGCTCTGTCGGCGATGCTCGTTGGTGTTCGTGGCGGCTTGCCGGCGGCGTGCTGCGGCGCTACGACGGTACAAGCCACGGCGACGCCATGGCCGCCGCCATGCCCACGGCGATGGACGCGCGCGCCAGCCGTGGCGTGGCATGGGGGGCCCAGGCGAACGCGCCGACCACGGCCAGCGCGCCAAGCGTCAGCAGTCCGGCCCAGTAGACGACACCGAAGGCCCAGCCTTCGGCCAGCACGCACGCGGCGAGGGCCAGTGCCAGGGCGAGCGAGCCCTGCCAGCGCAGCCGTGCAACAAGGGCCGGCGCCGGCGCACTGCCGCGCCCGAACATGTCGGCGTGATGGCGATCCATGGCCTGCGCCAGCCACATGAATCCGCCGATCGAGAAACCCAGGCCCGCAACGCAGGCCGCCCCGACCGGCATCGATGCCACGCTCATTGCGACACCTCCCGCGACATCTCGCCCACGCCAGCTGCCGCGCGCGGGGCAGCCGCCTTGCGCGGCACGACACCGCGCTTGCCAAGCATCGTGGCTGCGGCACCCAGGCCGATGCCGAGCGCCAGTGCAGTCAGATCGAAGCCGGCGACCACGACAGGCCCGTGGAACAGCGTCACGCCGAGGTGGGTCGATGTGGTCAGTGCGTTCAGCACGGGCACGCCGGCAAACAGTGTCGCGGCCACCCACAGCTGCACGCGCCACATGGCGCGCGTGGGGCGCCATTGCGCCAGCAGCGCCGCTACGGCCCAGGCGCCGAAGAAAGTCTGGATTTCCGTGGCCTGGCGTTGCGCCAGATCGACCGGAAGCAGACGATTGGCCCAGAAGTACGCGCCGATCGCGATCGGCAGGCCGGCAATCACGCCGAGGTTCAGCGCCTCGACCAGCCGCAGGCCGAACGGCGCGCGGCCCGTGGCGGCTATCCGTCTGGCATGGTGCTGCCGCGTCTTGACTGCCCACAGCAACGCGCCGGTAGCCACCATCAGGCAGCCGGCGAGGCCGGAAGCGAAGAACAGCGCGCGCAGCAGCGGCGGCGCGAAGTGCGCCACATGCAGCCCGATCATGGTCGAACGCGTGGTGCCGGCCGGAGCCATCTCGTCGCCCAGCGTCGCCTTCAATTCACCGGTGGCGCCCGTAAAGACCACGGTGGGCGTCGTCGTGCCGAACTGGCGGCCTTCCTCGCGGGCCACGGCTACCGTGGCATTGGCCTTGTTGGGCGCCTCCACGGTGACGCGGCGCGGCGCGGCGCCCTGCCAGTGCGCCGACGCCTGGGCGAGCATCGGCCCGATCGGCGCCAGCGGCGCGGTTTCCGGAGTCGGCTTCACACGTGGCGCACGGGCGGCCAGCTCGGCGTTGAAGGCCTGCTCGTCGCCCTTGTACACGGCCTGGATGCCCCAGGGCATGTACATGAACAGCAGCGTCACCAGGCCCGTGTAGGTGATCATCAGATGGAACGGCAGCGCCAGCACGGCCACGGCGTTGTGGGCGTCAAGCCAGGAACGCTGTCCCTTGCGGGGGCGGAACGTGAAAAAGTCCGCGAAGATGCGCCGGTGCGTGATCACGCCGCTGATGATGGCCACCAGCATGAACATGGTGCAGAAGCCGATGATCCAGCGGGCCCAGATCGCGGGCATGTAGTGCAGGTCGAAATGGAGCCGGTACAGGAATTCGCCGCCGCGCGTCTGGCGGGCGCCGGGGATCGGCTCGCCCGATACCGCGTCCAGCGTGCGCGTTTCCAGCCGCGCGCGATTGGGCTTGCCGGCGTCCTCGGGCGTGGCCGGACGCAGCCAGAACATCGAGATGGCGGGATTGCGGTCGTCCGGCAGCGTGATGAACCAGCGTTCGGCACCCGGCGCCTCGCGCTGCAGGAAGGCAACGGCGCGCCCGACGGCATCGGCGGCCGGTACTCTCTGGTTCAGCGAAGCGTGCAACTCCGGCTTCATCCAGATCGTGATCTCGTCCTTGAAATAGCTCGCGGTGCCGCCGCAGAACACCAGGAACAGCACCCAGCAGACCAGCAGGCCCGACCACGTATGCAGCCACGCCATCGACTGCCGCAGGCCCTGGCCTTTCTTCAGTTCGGCCATCACGCGCCACCCAGGGCCAGCCAGCCCGCCGCCAGCACCGCGGCGGGCACGGCCAGGCCGATCCAGGCACGCCGGGCCGTATCGGCGGCAAACACCCAGATCACCGCCAGCGCAAACCACAGGAACGACAGCAGCGTCGACGTGATGACCGCCTCGACGCGCGCCATGCCTGCCCAGTTGGCAAGCACCAGCGCCAGGCATCCGGTTGCCAACGCGGCAACCGCGTAGCCGCCCAGGATGGCGGCCACTGCGCGCGAGGCAATCGCCATGCGATAGCCGATCGGAACGCCCTGCTTCATGTTTGTACGATGCCGGAAAAAATTGAACGCACATGATAAGCGTTCTCATCTCCATTGTCTTCAGGCACATACGACAAGCCATGTTTCTAGCACAAGACATTGGCAGACATGTCGCAAACACCACAAACCGGGGGCCGACCGACGAACGCGACCCGCCGATATTCGCACAGAGATTGCCATGCGGTTCTGCCATGCAGAACTACTATTCCACCGTGCGGTTGACACTCGTTGGAAAACGATGGGACGATGGCCCACATCGAATACCGGCGATCCAACAGGTCAATACGCCGGAGCCTTACCCGGAGACATCATGCGCAGTACCGCTGTACCCGCGACCCATGCCGGGTCCGCACCCGCTCAGGCGCCATCCGCCGCAAACACCCCCGATTCACCGGCCCCGTTCGAACCCGCGTTCGCCCGCCTGCACCAGACCATGGCGCCGTGGGTGGCCAGCACGCCCGACCGCATCGCGATCATGGATGCGCACCGGGCCCTGCGCTACGCCGAACTCGACGTAGCGGTTCGTGAAACGGCGACCACGCTGTCCGACCTCGGTGTGCGCGGCGGCGACCGCGTGGTGCTCGTGACCGAAAACAGCGTGGGCTGCGCGGTGCTGCTGCTGGCGCTAAGCGCCATCGATGCCTGGTCGGTGCCGGTCAATGCGCGGCTGTCGCAGCGGGAGATCGCCAACATCGTCGATCACGCTGGCGCGCGCGCGACGCTGTATCTCGACAACGATTTCCCCGAGGCGCGCGAGCACGGCCTGGCGCGTGGCGCGCAGTGGACCGAGTGGCCGCACGTTGGCAAACTGATGGTCAGCGCCATCGACGACGGCGTCGAGCCCGAACCCGTGGAAGCCGACCCGCGCCAGCAGGTGGCGGCGATGATCTATACGACGGGCACCACCGGCGCGTCGAAGGCCGTGATGCTGACGCACGCCAACCTGATGTTCATCGGCCATTCCAACCGCATGCAGTCGCGCGTGAAGCCCGGCGACCGCATCTACGGCGTGCTGCCTATCTCGCACGTGTACGGCCTGTCGGTGCTTTTGGTGGGCCCCGTATCGAACGGTGCGACGGTGTTCTACGAACCGCGTTTCCGGCCCGACAAGCTGGTGCGTACGCTGATCGACGATCAGCTGACGGTGCTGCATGGTGTGCCGGCCATGTACGCCAAGATCATCGAATGGGGCCGCGCCAACAACCAGTCGCTGCGCACACCATCGCTGCGCATCGCGCAGTCGGGCGGCGCACCCCTGACGGCGACGCTGAAGGCCGCCTTTGAAGACGCGTTCGGCATCGTGCTGAACAATGGCTACGGCATGACCGAGACATCGCCCACGGTTTGCCAGACCCGGGTGGAACACCCCCGCAGCGACTGCTCCGTGGGCCCGGCCGTGCCCGATGTGGAAATCCGCCTGGGCAACCCGCTGCCCGACGGCAGCGGCGAACTGCTGGTGCGCGGGCCCAACGTGATGAAGGGCTACTACCGCCGGCCCGACCTGACCGCGCAGACCATCGACAGCGATGGCTGGCTGCATACCGGCGACCTCGCGCGCATCGATGCCGACGGCGCCGTGTCGATCGTCGGCCGCTCGAAGGAGATCATCATCCATTCGGGCTTCAACGTGTACCCGGAGGAAGTGGAGCAGTCGCTCAATGCCTTCCCGGCCGTGCTGCAGTCGGCCGTGGTGGGGCGCGCCGTCGAAGGCAACGAGGAAGTGATTGCGTTTGTCGAGGTGCGCAGCGGCATGGCGCTGGACGAAGCCGCATTGCGGGCCTTCCTGCGCGAGCGCCTGTCGCCCTACAAGATTCCCGCCGAAATCCGCATGGTGCAGCAACTGCCTGCCGCGCCGTCGGGCAAGATCCTCAAGGCCCGCCTGCGCGAGCAGCTGGCGGCCGGCAACGTGTGAGCAGCCTCATGGAAGACACCCTGACCGAACGGCCGGACGCCGCCGACATTGACGACCGCGACGACGCCATCGACATGCCGTCCGACACCGCCCCGGCACGCAAGGACAACCGCAAGGAAGACCGCCACTTCGTGACGGCGCTGGCGCGCGGGCTCGACGTGCTGGCGTGCTTTCGCGGGTTCGACGCGGAACTCGGCAATGCCGAACTGGCACAACGCTGCGGCCTGCCGAAATCGACGATCTCGCGGCTGACCCACACACTAACCGAACTCGGCTACCTGCAGGCGCTGACCGACCCGGTGCGTTACCGGCTGGGCAGCTCCGCGCTGGCGCTGGCGCCGGCCGGTCAGCAAGGCGCCGACGTGCTGTCGGTGGCCAAGCCCTTCATGCGTGAACTGGCCGAACTGTCGCAAGGCGTGGCGTCGCTGATCGTGCGCGACCGTGGCCGTATGCTGATCTACGAAAACTGCCAGTCCGAAAGCTACCTGACGCTGCGGGTACCGGTCGGCAGCCGCGTTTCCGGCCTGACCACGGCCGCGGGACGCGCGTACCTGCTGGCCCTGTCGCCCGCCGAGCAGCGCCAGGCGCTGAGCGCGTTCCGCGCCGACGACAAGGTCAGCGCCGCGCAGGCCGAAGGCATCCTGTCGAACTGTCGTGACGAACAGCGCCGGCTGGGCTGCACGACGTCGTTCGGGGAATGGCTCCCCGACATCAACTCGATTGCGCTGGCGTTTCGGCCGGGTTCTTCGCTGCCGCCGATGACGCTGAGCTGCAGCGGCCCCAACGCGCTGGTGCCGCCCGCCCACCTGCTGGAAAAGGTCCGGCCGCTGCTGCAGCAGCACATCCGGGGCATCGAAGCGGCACTGGGCGTGAGCGCCTGAGCGGAAAGCCTGCCGGACATGCTGCCTCGCGCTCAGCGCGGCGGCATGTCGCCCCCATCGTCGTCCCGGTCGTCATGTTCCGGCGGCAGCCTTTTGGTCAGCCTGCCGTCGAAGCGCGCGTGCAGGCTGGTCTCCAGCTTGCCGCCCAGCCTCAGCAGCAGCATGCCCAGCCCTAGCGCCATCACGACGATCGCGTAATAGCCGGCACCCGACGCCGCGCCCAGGATGGCCGCGAGCCAGATGCCCGCCGCCGTGGTCAGACCCTGCGGGCGGTCATGCACGCCGTGACGCGCAATCACGCCCACCCCCAGGAAGCCCACCCCGGTCATCAAGCCCTGCAGCACGCGCGACATGGCGTCGGGCGGGTGCCCGTTGAGCGTCACCACGCAAACGGCCGTGGCCGCCCCCAGCGCCACCAGCCCCAGCGTGCGCATGCCGGCTGCCTTGCCGTGCAGGTTGCGGTCCAGGCCGATGATGGCGCCCGCGGCAAGCCCGCCCAGCAGGCGCCAGAAGAGTTCCAGCGAGAATTGGTCCATGTCGGCAAGCTTAGCGCGTGATGCGTCGACATGACAGGCGGGATTGCCGTACGATGCGGGGGATCCCTGCCCTCCTCCCCAACGGAACCGCTTCCATGCCCCATCTGATCGTTGAAATCACCGAAAACACGCGCCTGACCTGCTCCTTCGAGGAACTGCTGGACGAAGCGAATGCCGCGCTGCTGTCGAGCGGCCAGTTCCAGGAACCCGATATCAAGTCGCGTTGCATCACGCTGTCCACGTTCCGCCAGGGCACGGAGCCGGCCGACCGCGCCTTTGTCCATGCCACGCTGCAGATCCTGGACGGCCGCGACCAGGGCGTGCGCAAGCAGCTTGGCGAACTGGTGGTGAATGCGATTTCGGAAATGGTGCGCCCCGGTGCGCCGGGGCAGACCGTGCAGGTCACGGTGAACGTCGTGGAGATGGAGCGCGCCACCTTTTCCAAGCAGATCATTGCCGGCTGACCGGCCGGCTGAACCGGGACGGCGCGATATCACGGCGCCAATCCTGACCTAAGCTGGAACCTCCGGCTGGCCACGCCGGCCGCCAGTTACCGGGAGACATCGCCATGGACACCCCCTTCCACCAGTTCTCCGACCTCTTCGCACAGCTTGGCCTGCCGTCGGACGAGGCCAGCATCCGCGCCTTTATCGGCAAGCATTCGCCGGTTCCGGAAGATGTCGATCTCTGGGACGCATCCTTCTGGACACCCGCACAGGCCACACTGCTGCGCGACGAGATCATCGAGGATGCCGACTGGGCCGAGGCTGTCGATCAGCTGAACCTGGCCCTGCGCGCGCCCGCCTGATCCGCGCCGCGCATCAGTCGCACGTAGAACCTTGGGCCGATGGACGCCAGCGCGGGATCGGCGCTACCATCGGCTGACCCACCATCCAGGGTGATTGCGACCTGCCACCCGCCGCCCTGCGGCGGGCGTGCCAGTACGCCACGGAGATATCCATGCTGCTGTGCCGCCATGCCAACCGATTCGCTTTGTTCGCCGCGTCGTTCGTCATATTGTTCGCCGGTCTGACGCCCCTGTTCCACGGGCATGCGCAGACACCGCAGCCGTCTGCGGGCGACGCCGCCATCAACGACGCCATTTCCGATGCGGTCCGCCAGGGCTCGATCCGCTTCCAGCCCACCCCATCGCATGCGCCCACGCTCGAAGAGCAATGCGACCAGCTGGCCCTGCAGATTGGCGAAACCCCACGCCGCAGCTACCGGCCATCGAACGCGCCGGTCGAAAACAGCCAGGGCAACGAGATCTCGACCGTCGAACGCGATCGCACCCGCCGGCAACTCCAGAAGGTTTATCAGGAAAAGTGCATGCAGTAGCGGACCACCGATCCGCTACTGCCAGGAAGCAACCCTACCGTGATCGGATAGCGGCAGAAAAGCGCCGTCATCCGCACTTCCACCCGATAGCCGAGACCGCTCAGGTCACCGGCGCGGGGTTGAACAGCGCCAGCGAATTGTGCAGGCCATGGTGCTCGGCCCAGGTCTTCTTGCGGCCGCTGGCCACGTCGATCATCAGGCGGAACAGCTCCCAGCCCACATCCTCGATGGTGGCTTCACCCGTGGCGATACGGCCCGCGTTGACGTCCATCAGGTCGTGCCAGCGGCGCGCGAGGTCGCTGCGGGTGGCCACCTTGATGACTGGCACCTCGGCCAGCCCGTAAGGCGTGCCCCGGCCCGTGGTGAACACGTGCAGGTTCATGCCGGCAGCCAGTTGCAGCGTGCCGCAGATGAAATCGCTGGCCGGCGTGGCGGCGTAGATCAGGCCCTTGGTGCGGACCTTGTCGCCGGGCGACACCACGCCCGAGATCGGCGCGCTGCCCGATTTCACGATCGACCCCATGGCCTTTTCGACGATGTTCGACAGGCCGCCCTTCTTGTTGCCCGGCGTGGTGTTGGCGCTGCGGTCCACGCGGCCACGGTCCAGGTATTTGTCGTACCAGTCCATCTCGCGGATCATCGCCTCGGCCACTTCGGGCGTGGCGGCGCGCGAGGTCAGCTGGTCGATGCCATCGCGCACTTCGGTCACTTCCGAGAACATCACCGTCGCGCCGGCCCGCACCAGCAGGTCCGTGGCAAAGCCGACGGCCGGGTTGGCGGTGACGCCCGAGAACGCATCGCTGCCGCCGCACTGCACACCCACCACCAGCTCGGACACAGGCACCGTCTCGCGCTTGCGCGCATTGAGCGCCTCAAGGTGCGGAATGGCCGTCTGCACGATCGAATCGATCATCGAGCCGAAGCCCACGTGCTTGTCGTCCTGCAGGCAGACCACGCCTACCTGCACTTCGCCGGCGCCGGTCTGGATCGGGATCGTGCCCGGCGGCATCAGGCGCTCGGGCTGCAGCTTCTCGCAGCCCAGGCTCACCATCATGGCGGTACCGCCAAAATTCGGGTTCAGCGCGATATTGCGCAGCGTGCGGATCGGCACCACGGCATCGGGCGCATCGATGGCCACGCCGCAGCCGTAGGTGTGCTCCAGCCCGATCACGTCGTCGACGTTCGGATACTTCGGCAGCAGTTCGGCCTTGATGCGCTTGACCGCGTGATCGACCACGCCCGCCACGCACTGCACGGTCTGGGTGATGGCCAGGATGTTGCGGGTGCCCACCGAGCCATCCGGATTGCGGAAGCCTTCGAACGTGTAGCCTTCCAGCGGCGGCAGCGGCTCGGGCAGGCGCGTGCCGATCGGCAGGTCGGTCAGCCCCGGTGCCACGGGCATCTCGATCACGCGCTCGTTGACCCAGCTGCCGCGCGGCAGGTCCTGCAGCGCGTAGCCGATGGTCACGTTGTAGCGCGTGACCGCGTCGCCCTTTTTCAGGTCGACCAGCGCCACCTTGTGGCCCTGTGGCACGCGTTCCACCAGGGTCAGCCCGCACGGAAACACCGTGCCGGCAGGCAGGCCGCCGTCATTGGCGACGATGGCCACGTTGTCATTGGCATGGATGCGGATGTACAGCGGCGGACGTTGCTCCGCGGCCTGGGCGTTCTGTACCGACAGGTCCGACATGGTGGGGATTCCTTCTTTATTGGGGGTGCTTCAGTTCGACGCGGCGAATATCCTTGACGATCACCAGGTAGCTCAGCACGGTCACCAGGGCGTTGATGCCCACGAAGACCAGCGCGCCGTTGAACGAGCCCGTGGCGCTCAGGATATAGCCGATCACGATCGGCGTCACGATGCCGGCGATATTGCCGAACGTGTTGAAAATGCTGCCGGCCAGGCCGATCACTTCCTTGGGCGCCGTATCGGCCACCACGGCCCAGCCCAGCGCGCCAATGCCCTTGCCGAAGAACGCCAGCGCCATGATGCCCACGACCAGCCATTCGGCATCGACGTAGTTGCACGCGATCATCGACACCGACAGCAGCATGCCGGCCACGATGGGCACCTTGCGGGCCAGCGTCAGCGAATGGCCGCGGCGCAGCAGCGTGTCGGAGATCACGCCACCCAGCACGCCGCCCAGGAAACCGCAGATGGCCGGCAGCGAGGCCACGAAACCGGCCTTCAGGATCGACATGCCGCGCGCCTGCACCAGGTACACCGGGAACCAGGTCAGGAAGAAGTACGTCAGCACATTGATGCAGTACTGGCCCAGGTAGACACCGGCCAGCATGCGGTTGGTCAGCAACTGCCTGGCGTAGAACCAGCCGGCCGGATTGGCCACGCCGCCGCCCTTCCTGGCGTCTTCGCCTTCGCCCATGTGAATCAGCCCGCCGCCCTGCGCGATATGGTCAAGCTCCGCCTGGTTGACACCGGTGTGCGTGGCCGGGCTACGCATGACCTTGAGCCAGACCACGGCAAGCAGCATGCCCATGATGCCCATCCACAGGTACACATGGTGCCAGCCCCAGCTATGGACGATCCACGCCATCAGCGGCGTGAACACCACGGCGGCAAAGTACTGCGCGGCGTTGAAGATGGCCGATGCAGTACCGCGCTCGGCGGTCGGGAACCAGCTGGCCACCACCTTGGCGTTGGCCGGGAAAGCCGGCGATTCCGCCAGGCCCACGGCAAAGCGCAGCGCGAACAGCACGCTGATGGCCTGGCCGATCGTCGCGAAAACGCCAATCCAGCCCTGCAGCAGCGTGAAGAACGACCACAGGAAAATGCTGAAGGCATAAATGCGGCGAGCGCCGAAACGGTCGAGCAGCCAGCCGCCCGGGATCTGCGCCATCACGTAGGCCCAGCTGAAGGCCGAGAAGATATAGCCCATCTGCACCGCCGAGAAGCCGAACTCCTCGCGCATGGCGGGGCCGGTGATGGACAGCGTGGCACGATCGGCGTAGTTGATCGTGGTCACGATAAAGATCAGGGCAAGGATCCAGTAGCGGACGTTGGTGCGGCGGGCGCCGGATGCGGCGGCCGCGCTGGAAGCGGGTGTTGCGTTCATCTGGGTCTCCTCACAGCCGGCGGACCTGGATGCGGGAATGCGTCGGGACCGGCTTGTGATATGTCGTCGTACGACCAGAATTATAAAGACCGCGTTCCTTCCCCCGCAGTGCGCGTTTACCCTGCCTCGGTGCAATTGGCTGCGTTACCGTGCAACGGGCGATACCGCCGCCTTTCAATTGGCTTGCGGCTTTGCGGGGTATTGTGCTCCCCTTGCCTTCCTGAACCGTGGGGCCCCAACGATGCCGCGCCGCCTGCCTTCGGCCCCCTTTTCCCCGGGGTTTTCCCTTGGTTTGATCCCTACCCCTTGCACGGTTAAGTTGTTAGTTGTACGATGACTTATCTCGCGACATTCACAACGATGGACCGAGGTGCCAACCGGCCTTGATCCACACTTAACCACCATTCGCCATGTGGCGATCAGGAAGAGCGACATGACTACACCGCAAGAACTGAAGCAGATTATCTCTGAAGGCCTGCTCTCGTTCCCCGTTACCGATTTCGACGCACAGGGCAACTTCCGCGCCGACACCTATACCGAGCGCCTGGAATGGCTGGCGCCGTACGGTGCCTCGGCCCTGTTCGCCGCGGGCGGCACCGGTGAGTTCTTCTCGCTGACGCAGCAGGACTACTCGAATGTGATTCGCACCGCGGTGGAAACCTGCCGTGGCAAGGTACCTATCCTGGCCGGCGCCGGCGGCCCGACCCGCGTGGCCATCGAGTACGCCAGGGAAGCCGAGCGCCTGGGCGCCCACGGCATCCTGCTGATGCCGCACTACCTGACCGAAGCCAGCGAAGACGGTATCGCGAACCACATCGAAGAGGTTTGCCGCGCCACCAAGTGCGGCGTGATCGTCTACAACCGCGCCAATTCGCGCATCGGCGCCGACCTGCTGGCCAAGGTCGTGGACAAGTGCCCGAACCTGATCGGTTTCAAGGACGGCGTGGGTGACATCGAAGCCATGGTGCGCGTGCGCCGCAAGCTGGGCGACCGCCTGGCCTACCTGGGTGGCCTGCCCACCGCCGAAGTCTACGCCGCCGCCTACAAGGCGCTGGGCGTGCCGGTGTACTCGTCGGCCGTGTTCAACTTCATCCCGAAGACCGCGATGGACTTCTACCGTGCCGTGGCCGCCGACGACCACGCTACGATCGGCCGCCTGATCGATGACTTCTTCCTGCCGTACCTGGACATCCGCAACCGCAAGCATGGCTACGCCGTGTCGATCGTGAAGGCCGGCGCCAGGCTGGTTGGCCACGACGCCGGCCCGGTGCGCGCGCCGCTGACCGACCTGACCGAGGAAGAAGTGGCCAGGCTGGACGCCCTGATCAAGAAGCTGGGTCCGCAATAAGCCGTACCGTATCGAGTTGAAGCGTTGAGAGCCGACACAAGTCGGCTCTTTTTTTTGTGCAGGCGACGGGGCGAGCGGGCAATTCCGGCGGTCCGCCGGCCGTCCGCCGACACGCCAATCGTCAGCAATTCCGGCATCCGTATTCACCCTGATTCCGCGCCCAGTTCGACCAAATCGCGCGATCATTGCGCCATTGACCGATGACGGAGGCCCGATATGGCAGCGCAGTCAGACGACAAGGCAGCCGAGCCGCTGGTGTTGCATGACAGCAGCGATGGCGTGGTGACGCTGCGGCTGAACCGGCCGCTGCAGTTCAACGCGCTCTCCGAAGCCATGCTGGCCGCGCTGCACAGCGCCTTCCAGGGCATCGCCAACGATGACAGCGTGCGTTGCGTGATCCTGGCAGCCCAGGGCAAGGCGTTCTGCGCTGGCCACGATCTGCGGGAAATGCGCGGCAATCCCGAGCTTTCCTACTACCGGACCCTGTTCGCCCAGTGCAGCGTCGTGATGCAGGCCATCCAGGCGCTGCCGGTGCCTGTCATTGCGCGCGTCCAGGGCATCGCCACCGCCGCCGGCTGCCAGCTGGTAGCCAGTTGCGACCTGGCGATCGCGTCCATGCGGGCGCAGTTTGCCGTGTCCGGCATCAACGTCGGGCTCTTTTGCTCCACGCCGTCGGTGGCGCTCTCGCGCAACGTGGCAACGAAGCGGGCCTTCGACCTGCTGGTGACCGGCCGCTTCATCGACGCCCGGACGGCGGCCGACTGGGGCCTGATCAACGAAGCCGTGGCCGACGACGAACTCGATGCCGCCGTCGCGCGCACGGTGGCGCAGATCCGGACAAAAAGCCCGACGGCCATCCGCTATGGCAAGGCGATGTTCTACAGGCAGCAGCAGATGCCCCTGGCCGACGCCTACGCCTACGCGGGCGACGTGATGGCGCGCAACATGATGGAAGAGGATGCCGGCGAAGGCATCGACGCATTTCTGCAGAAGCGCGATCCACGCTGGACCCAGCGGTAGCACCGGCTGCATCGCCCCGCGCGGACGATGCACCGTGACCAGCCCGGCCGCGCACCACAACCGTCCCACCGTGCGCCAGGAAGGTGAAAAACACCCGAATTTCGTCCCGTTTGCGCTGGCCCAGAACCTGCACTGGTGATGGTCGAAGAGTAGAAGCGTTCAACCGCCCGTTTCCTGACGACCACATTGGCGCAGGCAGGCGGCAGGAAATTGCTCTTGATGTCCGCACCCCCGCGGAACTCGAGAGCCAGAGACTTTTCCTGCATCCCAGGTATTCCAGGTATCCCGCGTTCCCGGTCGGCCGGACCCGTTCAACCTTTCCTGAACCCGGAACGACATGACCGACACCACCACCCTCACCCTGCACGAACTGGCGCGCGAGTCGCGCATGGGCGCCCACGGCACCGAGACCGATGCGCGGGACATCCGCCGCATCGACCTGTCGGATTTTGACCAGCGCAAAACCGAGATTGCCGACCAGCTCTGGCAGGCCGCCGTCGAAATTGGCTTCTTTCAGCTGGAAAACCACGGCATCGACCTGACAGCCGTCCGCGAAGCGTTTGCCATGACCGAACGGTTCTTCGCGCTGCCCGACGCGGTCAAGGGCCAGTATCCGCTGCAGAAGGCCAACAACGCCGGCTGGGAAGCCCGCGCCCAGGTGCGCCCGTCCACCGGCACGCCCGATCAGAAGGAGTCGTACCAGATCACGCGCCCGCATATGGCCGCACTCTGGCCCACCGACGCCGAGCTGCCCGGTTTCCAGGCCACCATGCTCGCGTTCGAGCGGCAATGCTGGGATGTCGGCATGAAGGTGCTCTCCTGCTTTGCCGACAAGCTCGGCTTCGACGCGGATTTCTTCAGCCGCGCGCACGACCCCGTAGCGCCCGACTACCAGAGCACGCTGCGCCTGCTCCATTACTATGCGATCCCCCCGGCGGCGCAGCATAACCTCGACCTCTGGCGCGCCGGCGCGCATACCGATTTCGACTGCCTGACGCTGCTGTTCCAGCGTCAGGGACAGGGCGGATTGCAGGTATGCCCCGGCAAGGAGATGGACGCGCAGGCATGGACGCCGATTCCGCCGGACGAGGACGTCATCACCTGCAACATCGGCGACATGCTGATGCGCTGGAGCGATGACCGGCTGCCGTCGAACTTCCACCGCGTACGCAACCCGATGCCTGGCGAGTACATGGGCCCGCGCTACAGCCTGGCGTTCTTTTGCCAGGCCAACCGCAATGCGGTGATCGAGGGGCCGGCGAAGCGGTATCCGGCGATCACAGCCGGCGACTTCCTGCGCCAGCGCGTAGCCGCGAACTTCAAGGCGTACTGACGCCCGGGCGCCGGCCCGGCGCCCAGAAAAACAAAAAACCCCGCGCTCTTGCGAGTCACGGGGTCTTAAGCCGTCCGGCGCCTGCACAAGGCAGGCATCGGACAGGCGACTACCAAAGTCGGGGCTATCAGGCCGCAGCGTCCTTCAGCTTCTTAAGCGGACGGACCTTGACCTTGACGCTGGCCGGCTTGGCCGGGAACCAACGCTCTTCACCCGTGAACGGGTCCTTGCCGAAACGCTTCTTCTTGGCCGGCACTTGCTGCGCGGTTACCTTCAGCAGGCCCGGCAGCGTGAATTCACCAGCGCCCTTCTTGTTCAGCGCGCTGACGATCGTGTTTTCCAGGTGAGCCAGCACCGTCTTCACGGCCTTGGCTTCGAGCTGGGTTTGTGCCACCAGGTGAGCGACCAGGCTCGACTTGTTGAAGGTGTCCTTCAGCGGCTTCACGGTCGGAGCAGCGGCGGGAGCAGCCTTCTTGGCCGGTGCGGCGGCCTTCTTTGCGGCAGCCTTCACGGGTGCCTTGGTTGCTGCGGCCTTCTTGGCAGCAGGCTTGGTTGCAGTCTTCGCGGTCGGTTTCGCTTTGGTCGCCATATCGATATACGAGAGTTGAAGATTGATGTCCCGGCCCCTTGCCATCCATCGCAGCGTAGCACCTGTCATCGCTTGCGAATCGTGCTGGCCGGCACGCACTGAATCATAGCGGAAACAGCCAGAAGTAAAGGGGTTTTCTCACATGCGACAGGTCAAACCAAGTGAAAACCCCGGGTTTTGTCGCTGGTTTGCGTCAGCAGATGCGCTGCGGAGCGATACGTCCCCCCACTTTCGCACGTGACAGACGCCGCGGACGCGCAAAAGTTTCCGCGAATCAGTGCGCGTGCGCGGCCATCGCATCGCGCGTTTCGCGCGCCAGCCCCATGGCAAAAGCGGCTTCGGCCACCAGAAACAACGGCCCCACCAGCAGGCCGACGAGGTCGTCGACAAAGGCCGGCTTGCGACCCTCGAAGTAGTGACCGACGAACTGGATGACCCAACCGGCCACGAACAGGCCGATCCCGGTGGCCAGCCACGCCAGGGTGGAAAGCGCGGCAATCCATGCACCCGCCCAAACGAATGCCGCCAGGATCGCGGCCATCGCCACGCCAAAACCGAACGACAGGCGCAGGTAGAACAGGCAGGCCAGCACGTAGACGACGATGGCCGGCGTCAGGAACAGCGCGCCGTCCCCCAACGGCATGGCGGGGCGGCCCAGCAGCGCGGTAACGGCCAGCACGATCATCGGAATGCCGACGAAATGCGTGGCGACGTTACGGCTGTCACGGTGGTAGGCGGCGTAGCTGGACAGATGATCGATCAGGGTTTTCACGGGGCGTCTCCTCTCTTCCGGCTGTTTTCAGGCGCTTTCCGGGCGTGCGCAAGTGCACCCTGGCAGGCCGCCCCCACCGCCGGCGCCCACACCGCCAGACCACGTTGCGCGCCGGGTTTTGCTGTGGATTTATATTAGTGACGCGCTGCGTGCTCCGGAAGAGGGTCTACCCGCCGTTCGAGCCGCCCTACTAATTCTTCAGAACTCCCGATATGCGCTCCGAAGACGAGATCCCCGCCCTCACCACCGACCAGCGCGATGCCTGGCTCGAACGGATCGGCATCGGCAACGACGCCGCCCTGCTGCCCACCCTGGACACGCTGAATATCCTGATCGGCGCCCACCTCCGGCACATCCCGTTCGAGAACCTGACACCACTCGTGGGCTGGCCCGTGAATATCGATCTGCCGGCGGTATTCGACAAGCTCGTGGCGCAGCGGCGTGGCGGCTACTGTTTCGAGCTGAACACACTGTTTTGCGCAGGCCTCAAGGCGCTGGGATTCGCGGTGACGCCGCTGGCTGCCCGCGTGCGCTGGAACGTGCCCGACGAGCGCCCGACGGGGCTGTCGCACATGCTGCTGCGCGTGGAAGTGGCGCACGAAAGCCATGTGGCGGACGTCGGCTTTGGCGGACCCACGCCAGACCGTGCGCTGGCGCTGTCACTGCCGGCGCCTGCCGCATCGCCGTACCGGCTGGTGCCGACGCCACCCGCCGTGGCCGGCACGGGCTTCAATTCGTATGATCTGGCCGTGCGCAACCTTGACGGGAATGCTGACGATGCAGAGGCCTGGCGCGTGCTGTATCGCTTCGACCTGACGCCGCAGCCGCAAATCGACTACGTGGCACGCAACTGGTACGTCTCGACGCATCCCGACAGCCACTTCACGCAGAGGCTGATCGCCGCCCGCACGGGCGCCGACGGCACGCGGCTGTCGCTCGGCAACGGCAGCCTGACCGAGCGCAGGCCGGACGGAACGGTGCGAAAGACCGACCTGGCGACGGCCGACGACGTCATCGACGTCCTGGCCGACCGCTTCGGCATCCGTATCGACGACGACCTGCGCGCCGCGCTGGCGGCGCGGCTGCCGGCCGTGCTGGCAACCCCCTAGCGTGCGCGCCGGGCCGCCCCGGCCGGGCCGGAAGTCCCGCGCTGCGGCACGGTTCATGCATCGCATGAATTGCCCGCAGAAAGTTTGCTGATATCGGCCCTGCCGCGCGAGTCGGGCTGTGGACTGGAAAAGCACGCCTGCCCATAATGTCCCGGCCAATTCACGATTCAGGCGGCGGCCACGACCGCTGCCCATCCACATCAGGAGACACCATGTCATTGTTCGATCTGTCGGGCAAGGTTGCCATCATCACCGGGTCCTCGCGCGGTATCGGCCGGGCCATTGCCGAGCAAATGGCCGTCCAGGGCGCCAAGGTCGTCATCTCGTCGCGCAAGGCCGAGGCCTGCCAGGAGGTGGCCGATGCCATCAATGCGCAACACGGCGCCGGCACCGCGCTGGCCGTGGCCGCCAACATCTCGTCCAAGGAAGCGCTGCAAAACCTCGTCGACGAAACGAACCGCACCTTCGGCAAGGTCGACATCCTGGTCTGCAACGCCGCGTCGAACCCCTACTACGGGCCGATGAGCGGTGTGTCGGACGACCAGTTCCGCAAGGTGCTGGACAACAACGTGATCTCGAACCACTGGCTGATCCAGATGGTGGCCCCGCAGATGATCGACCGCAAGGAAGGCTCGATCATCATCGTGTCGTCGATCGGCGGCCTGCGCGGATCGCCCACGATTGGCGTCTACAACGTCTCGAAGGCGGCCGACTTCCAGCTGGCGCGCAACCTGGCCGTGGAGTTCGGACCGCACAACGTGCGCGTGAACTGCATCGCGCCGGGCCTGATCAGGACCGATTTCGCCAAGGCGCTGTGGGAGGACCCCGTGCGCTACAAGCAATCCACCGAAAACGCGCCGCTGCGCCGCATCGGCGAGCCGGTGGAAATCGCCGGCGCGGCATGCTTCCTGGCGTCGGCGGCCAGCACGTTCATGACGGGCCAGGCCATGGTGGTAGATGGGGGCGTCACGATCTGATCTGTCTTGCGCGGGAGGCAACGCATGTCGCAACATCAGCAACTGCAGCAACCCTCGCCGGCCGGCCCGCAGTGGCCGGTCATGTCGATTGCCGAGGCGCACGCCCGGCTGACCGCCTCCGGTGCGCCGTTCGAAACCGAGACGCGTGTGATCCGGGGCATTCCCACCACGGTCTGGAAAAACGCGCCGCCCACGCTGCGGGACCTGTTCCTGGTCGCCGCCGCCTGGGGCGAAAAGACGTTCGTGGTCTACGAGGACGAACGGGTCAGCTATCGCGCATTCGCGCTGGCCGCCACTGCGCTTGCGCACCAGCTGGTGCGCGACGGCGTGCGCAAGGGCGACCGCGTGGCCGTGGCCATGCGTAACCTGCCCGAGTGGCCCGTGGCACTCTATGCCGGGCTGCTGACGGGGGCCATCGCCACGCCGCTCAACGCGTGGTGGACCGGCCCCGAACTCGAATACGGCCTGCTGGATTCGGGCAGCCGCATCGCCATCGTCGATCACGAGCGGCTTGACCGTATCCTTGAGCACCTGCCGAACTGCCCCGCGCTGGAACGCATCTATGTGTCCCGCGCGCCGGCTGACGCCAAGTTCGACGACCCGCGCATCGTGCCGCTGGCCTCGGTGATCGGTGACTCCGGTGCCTGGCCGTCGCTGCCGTCGCAATCTCTGCCGCTGGTGCCGCTCGACCCCGAAGACGACGCCACGATCTTCTATACGTCGGGCACCACGGGCAAACCCAAGGGCGCCGTCGGCACCCACCGCAACGCCTGCTCGGTGGCCGTCTGCGCGCAGTTCAGCCCGCTGCGCAACCTGCTGCGGCGTGGCGAGCCGGTGCCCGAGCCGAATCCCGATGCTCCACAGAAGGCCGCGTTGCTGGCCGTGCCGTTCTTCCACGTCACCGGCTGCATGTCCGTGCTCAACGGGGCGCTGGCAAGCGGCGGCAAAATCGTGCTGATGTATCGCTGGGACACCCTGCGCGCCATGGAACTGATCGAACGCGAGCGATGCACCTCGGCCGGCGGCGTGCCCACCATCGCCTGGCAGATCATCGAACATCCGCGGCGCGACGAATTCGACTTGACGTCGCTCGAAAACGTCCATTATGGCGGCGCGCCGGCATCACCCGAACTGGTCCGACGGATCAAGGAGGCGTTTCCGAACGCCGCGCCCGGCATCGGGTGGGGCATGACGGAAACGTCCGCCACGTTCACCAGCCACAGCGCCGACGAGTACATTCACCGGCCGGACGCCAGCGGCCCCGCGCTGCCGATCGGCGAGATGAAGATCGACGACGGCTTCGGCAATGCGCTGCCGCCCGGCGAGATCGGCGAACTGATGGTGCGCGGCGCCAACGTCGTGCATGGCTACTGGAACAAGCCCGAGGCCACGGCGAAGACCTTTGTCGATGGATGGCTGCACACCGGCGACGTGGCGCGGCTGGACGAGGAAGGGTTTCTCTACATCGTCGACCGCATGAAGGACATGCTGATCCGTGGCGGCGAGAACATCTACTGCATCGAGGTGGAAAGCGCGCTGTATGCGCATCCGGCTGTCATGGATGCTGCCGTGGTCGGCATTGCGCACCGGACGCTGGGCGAGGAGCCGGGCGCAGTGGTCAGCCTGAAGCCGGGCGCGCGCGCCACCGAAGTGGAGCTGCAGGATTTCGTGCGCCAGCAGCTCGCCGCGTTCAAGGTGCCGGTGCGGATCATCGTCCGCGACGACATGCTGCCCCGCAATCCGAACGGCAAGATCCTGAAATCGAACCTGCGCAAGCTGTTCGAATAGGAAGGCCGGCGTCGCAACACTCGGCGACGCCCCGAGGCCGTCACTTCACGGGGATCGGCGTCCCGGCAGGCACCGGCACGGCCGTCACCGCGTTCTGCGGGCTGCCGCTGACGATGCGGTCCGAATAGGTCAGGTAGACCAGCGTATTGCGCTTGCGATCCACCGCGCGCACCACGTGCAGGGTCTTGAACAGGATCGACATGCGTTCGGAGAACACGTCCTCCTGCGCCTTGAGCGGGCCCTTGAACGCGATCGTTCCCACCTGCCGGCAGGCAATCGAGGCCTCGGGCGGGTCTTCGGCCATGCCGAACGTCCCTTTGATGCCGCCGGTACGGGCTCGCGACACGTAGCATGTCACCCCTTCCACCTGCGGATCGTCGTAGGCCTCGATCACGACCTTGTCCGACCCCGTCACCCGGAAATTCGTCGAAACGCTGCCGATTTCCTCGGCCTGGGCGGCACCCAGCAGCGCGGCCAGGCTACATGCCAGCCCCGCTGTCACGACGGCACGCAACGGCCTTTGCGTCATTCGGTGGTCGCCCCTTTGATCTCGTCGTGGCGGCGCTCCATTTCCTGGCGCAGCGCACGACGCTGCTTGGCGGCTTCGAAGCGTTGGCGCTCCACCTCGTCACGCGGCTGCAGCGGCGGCACTTCGGCCGGCGTGCCGTTGTCGTCCACGGCCACCATCGTGAAATAGCAGCTGTTGGTGTGGCGCACCACCTTGCTGCGGATGTTCTCGGTCACCACCTTGATGCCGATCTCCATCGAGCTGCGGCCCGTGAAGTTCACCGCCGCCAGGAACGTCACCAGTTCGCCGACGTGAATCGGCTGGCGAAACACCACCTGGTCGACCGACAGCGTCACGACATACCGTCCGGCATAGCGGCTCGCGCAGGCGTAGGCCACCATATCCAGGTACTTGAGGATGGTGCCGCCGTGGACGTTGCCGGAAAAATTGGCCATGTCCGGCGTCATCAGCACGGTCATGGACAGCTGGTGGGACAGATCATTCATCGCAGAAAATCCAGAAATCAAGCCTGAGGCGCGGGCAGTGTAACCCGCTGGGCCGGGTCATGGCATATCGGATGGCGCAATTTCCGCCGCGAAGCAGCAAAACAGTCTGAATATACTGCGGGATAAATAAAAAAAGCGGCCCGGCAGGCCGCTTTCTGTACTTCCGTAACGCTCTGGACGCGATGCGCTTACTTCTTCTTGTTCACGGCGTCCTTGAAACCCTGGCCGGCCGAGAACTTCACCGTCTTGGCGGCCGGGATCTTGATCGTTTCGCCGGTGCGCGGGTTGCGACCGGTACGTGCAGCACGCTTGCCCGAGCTGAAGCTGCCAAAACCCACCAGCGTAACCGAGTCACCCTTCGCAACTGCCTTCTTGATACTGTCCAGCGCAGCGTTCAGCGCGCGCTCGGCGGCAGCGTTGCTGAGTTCTGCTTCCGCGGCGATGGCCGATACCAGTTCACCTTTATTCATGGCTGATTTCCCTTGTTTGGTCGTCGTCACCGGACTTTTGCCAAGTGGCAAAAGTCCGATCGGCGCAGTCTAATCTGCCCTTTGCGGCTTGAGCAATCCCCAGTGGCACCGATGCAACGAAAACAGCCGGAAATCGTTCTCCGACAAGACTTAGCGGGGTTTTTACCCCTCTGTTTTTCGAATCGGAACATCACATTTGCGGATCGGGACGTATCGGACGACGCACTTTATGAAATGGGCAGAATGTTGCCGATTATCCACTCGCATGCGCAATTTCCGCCCCTGATTTCCCGAAGGTTGAATGTCTGGCCAGCGCGCATTTTCGGTGCATCGCGGCGCCATGCACCATTCAGGCCCAGCTTCCCCCAACGTGATGCGTCTTTTTGGCGCATCCTGCCCCACAATCGCCCGGCCCTCACCTCCGCCGGGCTATCGGTCGGGATGCCCCACTCGCCAGTCGGGTGCGTATCGCCCAGATTTGGCGCGGCATTCCCCGTTTCGCGCCAAAAACTGGAACGCTAATTGCTTATCCGTGCTCCCATTTTGAGCATGAGATAACGATGGACAACCTGAAGACAGGCACGGATGCCTTGTTCATCCTGCTGGGCGCGATCATGGTGCTGGCAATGCACGCAGGGTTCGCATTCCTGGAGCTTGGCACGGTTCGCAAGAAGAACCAGGTCAATGCACTGGTAAAGATTCTGGTCGATTTCGCGGTGTCGACACTCGCCTACTTCTTCATCGGATACACCATCGCCTATGGCGTCCAGTTTTTTGCGGGCGCCGAGGTTCTGGCCGAGAAGAATGGCCACGAACTGGTGAAATTCTTCTTCCTGGCCACGTTTGCCGCCGCCATTCCGGCGATTATCTCGGGCGGCATCGCGGAACGATCGCGTTTCAATCCGCAACTGATGGCGACCTTCGTCCTGGTGGGCTTTGTCTATCCGTTCTTCGAAGGCATCGTCTGGAACAACCGCCTCGGCGTGCAGGAGTGGCTGGCTGCGGTAACGGGCGCACCGTTCCATGACTTTGCCGGTTCGGTGGTCGTGCACGCGGTGGGCGGCTGGATCGCCCTCCCCGCCGTGCTGCTGCTGGGCGCCCGCCGTGGCCGTTATCAGAAGGATGGCCGCATCAGCGCGCATCCGCCGTCGAACATCCCCTTTCTGGCGCTGGGCGCCTGGGTGCTGGCGGTGGGCTGGTTCGGCTTCAATGTGATGAGCGCGCAGACCATCGACAAGATCAGCGGCCTGGTGGCCATCAATTCCCTGATGGCGATGGTTGGCGGCACGCTCGCCGCCTGGGCGGCCGGCCGCAATGACCCGGGCTTCTCGTACAACGGCCCCCTGGCCGGGCTGGTGGCGGTCTGCGCGGGCTCCGACATCATGCATCCGCTGGGCGCACTGGTGACTGGCGCCGTGGCCGGCGTGCTGTTCGTCTATTTGTTTACGCTGGCCCAGAACAAATGGCATATCGACGATGTGCTGGGGGTCTGGCCGCTGCACGGCCTCTGCGGCGCCTGGGGCGGCATTGCCGCGGGCATTTTCGGCAGCCACCTGCTGGGCGGGATGGGCGGCGTGTCGTTGGTGTCGCAATTGGCGGGCACGCTGATGGGTATCGTCGTCGCGCTGGTTGGCGGCACGGTGGTCTATGGCACGCTCAAGAAGCTGGTGGGCATCCGCCTGGACCCGGAAGAAGAATTCAATGGCGCCGACCTGACGCTGCACCGCATCTCGGCCACGCCGGAGCGTGAAACCAACTGGTAAGCCACGGATTTGCAAAGCATTACGAAAAAAAGCGGCCGGGCATTAACCCGGCCGTTTTTACTTGGCGCGCAAAAAAGATTGACTTGAACTTTCGGGCGTGGGCGCCCAATAATGCCCTTGCCGTTTCCGCAAACGCCGACACAGGCGTGCCTTGTGATCCTGACATTATCGACAGCATCCTTTCGTTTTCGCTGTCCCTGTTTTTCCTGCCCGTAAATCACAGGAGCATGTTCATGGATACCACCTCGCTGCAAAGCATCCGCGACGTCATTTACAGCTACGCCACCATATTCGGTGTGAAAATCCTCGCCGCGCTGGCGTTCTGGGTGGTGGGCCGCTGGCTGATTCATTTCGTGGTACGGCTCGTACAGAATTCGCTCGCCAAGCAAAGCGTCGACCCCACGCTGCTGCGCTATGTCGGATCGATCGTCACCGTCACGCTGAATGTCGTGCTGGTGATCGGCATCCTCGGATACTTCGGCATCCAGACCACCACATTCGCGGCGCTGATCGCGGCGGCGGGCGTGGCCATCGGCATGGCGTGGTCCGGACTGATGTCCAACTTCGCTGCCGGAGCGTTCCTGGTTGTCCTGCGGCCGTTCAAGGTGGGCGATTTCGTGACCGTGGGCGGCGTGACCGGCACGGTGCGCGAAATTGGCCTTTTTGCGACGTCGCTCGATACCCCGGACAACGTCCTGACCGTGGTCGGCAACAACAAGATCTTCAGCGACACGATCCAGAACTTCACGGCCAACCCGTTCCGGCGCGTGGAACTGAAGGCGCAACTGGCCGGCACCACCGACGCCGTGGCGGCCATCGCGCTGCTCAAGGAAAAACTGGCCGCCATCCCGAACGTGCTGGCCGAACCGGCGGTCGATGTCGAGATCCTGGAATTCACGCTGGTGGGCCCGGTGCTGGCGGTACGCCCGTACTGCCACAACGACCACTACTGGCAGGTGTACTTCGACACCAATCGGACGATCCGCGACAGCTTCGGCGCGGCCGGCTTTGCCGCCCCGATGCCGGCACAGATGGTGGTCATGCAGAATGCACCGGCCGTGCCGTTGACGCAGCCGGCCAACCAGGCCGCCTGAGCCGGGAGCCCGGCGCACCCCGGGGCCATCGCCCCGAACGATCACCCGGGCTGGCGCATGCCGGCCCGCCCGTACAGACGCAGCAGCACGGCGCCGCTGCCGCAGACCGCCATCACCACGGCCAGTGGCAGCGCCGTACCATCGTGCCAGACACTGACGGCGGCACCCGCCAGCGTGCCGAAACCGAACTGGAGCGTGCCCATCAATGCCGACGCCGTGCCGGCCCGATGGCTTTGATGCGCAAGGGCCAGTGCCGAAGCATTGGGCGTGATGCATCCCAGCCCGGCCAGGAACACGAAGAAGCAGCACAGCAGCACCGGCAGCGACGCCACGCCCAGCAGCGTAGCCGCAGCCAGCGTCAGGCCCGCCACGCATGGCGCAATCAGCGCGACGCGCAGCACATCGTCCAGCGCACGGGCGCGCACCAGCTTGGCGTTGACCTGCGACATCGCGATCAGGCCAAATGCGTTGGCCCCGAAAACAAAGCCGTAGTGGGAGGGATCGATGCCATGCAGTTCGATCAGCACGAACGGCGAACCCGCGATATAGGCGAACATGCCGCCCTGCACGCAGCCGGCGGACAGCGAGTAGCCCAGGAATTCACGGTCACGCAGCAGCTCCCAGTAGCCGCGCAGCACCGTGCCGGGATGCAGCGTGCGACGGCGCTGCGGATCCAGCGATTCCTCCATGCGCGTATGGATCAGCCACAGCAGCAGCACGGCCGCGCCGCAGTGAATCCAGAAGATCGCGCGCCACCCCGTGGCCGCCAGGACGGCCCCACCGATCAGCGGCGCCAGGATCGGCGCCAGCCCCATCACCAGCATCAGCGACGAAAAGGCCCGCGCGGATTCGCGTGCCTCGAGCCGGTCGCGAATCACCGCACGCGAGACCACCAGCCCGGTGCAGCCGCCCAGCGCCTGCAGGAAGCGCCAGACCATCAGCGACTCCACGCTCGACGCGAGCGCACAGCCGGCGGCGGCCACGCCATAGATCGTCAGCCCCGCATAGAGCGGCGCCTTGCGCCCGAACCGGTCGCTGACCGGTCCGTAAAACGCCTGTCCGATCGCCAGCCCTACCAGGAAGGTGCCCAGCGTCAGTTGCACCTTGCCGATATCGGTATGAAGGTCGGCTGCCAGCGCGGGGAAGCTGGGCAGGTACATGTCAATGGAAAGCGGTGCGATAGCGGTGAGCGACGCGCAGATCAGCAGCCAGAGCGGAAAGCGCGCGTCGGCACGCGCGCTTGCGGAAGACGTCATGAAAAGGATCCGGTAAGACAAGCCGCAATTGTTGCATAGCGGGCAACCCCCTGGCGGCGCGCGCGTCAAGTCACCATACGTACCGTGGAAAATCCGCCGCAAACCGGCTGCCCGTGCGGCATCGCGGGTGGCGCTGCTTTCACGTGTGGCGGCGTGGAGGGTACAATGCCTGCCTGTCGGGACGGATGTCCCCAGACCACGCAGTCAGACGCATCGCGGGAGACGGATCACGGGACCCGTCCCCGGCAACGTTATCCTGCATGACCATACGACATACGCCGTTTATTGCTTCGCTGAGCCTGGTTGCATTCGCAGCCTTGCCGTCGTTGCCCGCAGGGGCCGCGCCTGGCAGGCCGCCCGCCATGGCACCGGCTTCGTCGCCCGCGCCCGTGGCGATCGACGAAGCCGAGGCCCTGTCACGCATGCTCAAGGGCGCGGCCACCGGACAGAACACCGGCGCGGCCGGCGTTCCCGAACTGCTGCGCAATACCAATCGCCCGGACAGCGTGCTGGCACGCGCCTGCCGCCAGCTCAACGACATCCTGCCCATCGAGATCGACGGCGAGACGCGCCTGCGCCGCTGCCAGTCGATCCCGGGCAAGCACGTACTCTTCCAGCTGGAACTGACCAACTTCCGCGGCCCGATGCTCGACCTGGCCAGCTTCGAGGTGAATTACGCCGCGCCGCTCCAGCGCAACATCTGCGCCAACCGCGACGTGGAAATCCTGACCAAGCTCGGCGTCAGCATGATGTTCCGCTACATGACGCGTAACGACCGCGGCGAGCGCCGCGTGGGCGACGTCTATATCAACGCGCCGATCTGCGTGTCGGCGCTGCGCTGAGACGCTTTCCTGAAACGCTCCCGTTTGAAACGCGCAAAAAAAACGGCAGGCCCTGGCGCCTGCCGTTCTTCATTGTGCGGACCGCCGGTCAGGCCACCCTCGGCCGCAATGGCAGCACGTTGGGGGCGCGGCGCAGCAGCACCCGGGTTTCCTTCCATGCGGCATCGGCCAGCGGCGACCCCCAGACCAGCTCGTGCAGCTTCGACAGTGCGAACGGGTCGCCCAGCAGCACATGTTTCTGTGCCGGCGACAGGGAACCCGGGCCATGGGTGAGGGCATGCTGCACCAGCGACGCATGCTGCAGCCTTGCTGGCTCGGGCTGTACCGTACGCGGCGTGGCCGTGGCACACATCAGCGCGTTGGTCACCGGATCGACCACGGCATCGACGAAGCGCGGCGTTTCCTGGGCGTTTTCCACATGCTGCTGCGTTTCGACGATCTCGCGCGGCACATAGGTTTCCTCGGGGATCATGAACAGGCCCGCGCGACGCGCGGCACGGCCCAGCGACACGCGCGACAGCATCACCGACAGCGGAATCGACATCGCCAGCGAGCCCACGATCGGCAGCAGCCACCAGATGAAGCCAGGGCTCAGCCAGTACACGCCGGCGCCCCACACCAGGCCCAGCACCGTGTGCCAGCCGTGGCGGCGGAACGCTTCGCCCCAGGTGGTTTCGGCATCCTCGCGCGGGGGCGACTTCCACGAAATGCCCCAGCCGCTGTACGCGGCGATCACGAACTTGGTATGGAACAGCATGCGCGTCGGGGCCAGCAGCGCCGAGAGCGTCATCTCGATCAGCATGCTCAGGACCAGGCGCACCACGCCGCCGTACTGCTTTGCATCCTTGAGCAGCAGGATCACGCTGGCCAGCTTCGGCAGGAACAGCAGCGTCGCCGTGGCCGAAAACAGCATCAGCGCCTTTTCCGGATGCCATTCGGGCCAGGTCGGGAACAGCTGGTACTGCTTGGTGAAGTATTCGGGCGGCACCAGCGCGTGCTTGGCCAGTGCGGCCGTGGACAGCAGCAGGAACAGGAACCACAGCGGCGCCGACACATAGGCCATGATGCCGGTCAGGAACACGGCGCGATGCACGGCGTGGAAGCCCTGCTTCATCCACAGCCGGAAGTTCATCAGGTTGCCCTGGCACCAGCGGCGGTCGCGCTTGACCTCGTCCAGCAGGTTCGGCGGCAATTCCTCGAAGGAACCAGGAAGGTCATAGGCAATCCAGACGCCCCACCCCGCGCGCCGCATCATGGCGGCCTCGACAAAGTCGTGCGACAGGATCTCGCCGGACAGCGGCCCCTTGCCGGGCAGCGGCGCCAGGCCGCAATGCTCCATGAACGGCTTGATCCGGATGATGGCGTTGTGGCCCCAGTAGTGCGACTCGCCAAGCTGCCAGTAGTGCAGCCCGGCCGTAAACAGCGGACCATAGACGCGCGTGGAAAACTGCTGCACACGCGCGTACAGCGTGTCGCGGCCCACGGCCAGCGGTGCGGTCTGGATGATGCCGGCGCCCGGGTTGGCTTCCATCAGGCGGGCCAGCGTGGCCAGGCAGTCGCCGCTCATCACGCTGTCGGCGTCCAGCACGATCATGTAGCGGTACTTGTTGCCCCAGCGGCGGCAGAAGTCGGCCACATTGCCGGTCTTGCGCTTCACGCGGTGACGTCGCCAGCGATAGAAGATGCGGCCAAAGCCGCCCACGGCGCGGCACAGTTCGATCCAGGCGTCGTGCTCGGCGGTGCGCAGGTCGGGATTGCCGCTGTCGGACAGCACGAAGAAATCGAAATGCTGCAGCTCGCCCGTGCGTTCCAGCGATTCGTAGGTAGCACGCAAGCCCGCGAAGACGCGCGTCACGTCTTCATTGCAGATCGGCATGATGATCGCCGTCCGCGCGGACGGGTCGATCGGCGCATCGCTGGCGGCGCTGCGCGAGATCAGGTGCTTGTCGCCGCCCTTGAAGAGGACCAGGAAGCCCATCATCGCCGTCCAGAAACCGGCCGAGACCCACGAGAACAGGATCGCGAACAGGGTCAGGATGGCCACTTCGAGCGGATCGGCGCCGTGGTACGGCAGCACACGCGACATGAAGTACGTGGCCATGATGGTCTGGCCCACCACCAGCGCCAGCAGGAACCAGCGACGGTGCGAACCGGCCGGGTGCCACTTGCCTTCGGCGTCGGGGCCGTCGTGCAGCGTGTCCCAGGTCTCGGGCACGGGCGGGCGGCCCAGCATCTTGCGCCAGGCATTGCGGATGCCGCCCCAGACGATATGCGGCGGCCACTGGCGCGGCACCATCGATGCGCGTTCGGGGTCCGGCCCCGTATGCACGCGCACGGTGCCATCGTCGTTGCGCTGCAGGAGCGGCTTGCCGTCCACCTGCGGGTTGCCATAGGCCATCGCAAAGCGACGCCCCACCGACGCGTAGGTGGCCCCGCCCGGGGTGCTGCCGTGATTCAAATCGGGAGCTTCCTTGTCCTTCGGGTCGCGACCGGCCAGACGCGTTTGCAATTCAATCATGGCCGACGGCACTTCGATACCCTCGGCCGGCACGCTGGACATCAGCGATTTGGGGGTATCGGCCAGCAGCTCGCTACGCAGTTCGGGCGAAGCCGGCAGGCGGTCGACATAGCGCTCGCATGCTGCCGCCGCCTGGGCCGGGCGCTGCTTTAGCCGGGGGGTAAGATGTAGCTCCATGTTTCGGATTGGGTTGTATTGCCGTTGCGAAGATAGCCGCGCAACTCAACCGGCTTGTTCTCGTCCTTGCGCCGCATGAACATCGTCATGCGCCAGCCACCCGTGGCCTCGTTGCGCTGGACTGTTGTCTTGAGCAGTTCGCCATTGGCGTCCGCCGATACCACCGGGTCCAGGCGCGCCTCTTCGGGCAGCCTCTTGAAGCCGGGTCCCTCGAAATCCACCACCAGCGAGAAACTGGTGTCGTCCGGCTTGCGCGTCAGGCCCTGGCCGCGACGCGTCTGCGTGACCCACGACAGCGGCGGCAGGTTCTCGCCATCCTTCTGCCATTTCAGCCGGTACTCGTAGTCGAAAGCCTGTTTCGGCTTGGGCGGGTTGTCCGGCACCCAGAACGCCACAATGTTGTCGTTGGTTTCGTCCGGGGTCGGGATCTGCACCAGCTCCACGCGCCCGGATCCCCAGTTGCCCTTGGGTTCGACCCAGCCGCTCGGGCGCCGCTCGTACCAGGAACCGATTTCCTGGTAGCTGTCGAAGCTGCGGTCGCGCTGCATCAGGCCGTAGCCCTGCGGATTGTTCGCGGCGAACGACGTCACGAGCAGGCGCTTCGGATTGACCAGCGGACGCCAGATCCATTCGCCGGTACCGAGCTGCACCGACAGGCCGTCGGAGTCATGCACCTCGGGGCGGAAATCGGTGGTGGGCGACGGCTGGTTCTCGCCGAACAGATACATGCTCGTCAGCGGTGCCAGGCCGAGCTTGGTCACGTGCTCACGCAGGAACAGACGCGACTTGACCTCCATCACCGTCTCGTTGCCGGGCTTGATGATGAAACGGTACGCACCGCTCATGCGGCGCGAATCCATCAGCGCATAGATCGTCAGCTGCTTGTCGTTGGCGGACGGCCGTTCGATCCAGAATTCTGTGAATCGCGGGAACTCCTCGCCGGAGTTCAGCGCCGTATCCACGGCCAGGCCGCGCGCCGACAGACCGTACCACTGGTCCTTGCCCAGTGCGCGGAAGTAGCTCGCCCCCAAGAACGACGCCAGTTCGTCCTTGCGCTTGCCTTGCTGGTTCAGCGGATACATGAGCCGGAAGCCGGCGAACCCCAGGCCCTTGAGCTTGGCGGGGTCCACCTTGTGCGAGCCATAGTTGAACGCCGCGGGATCGAAGCGGAATTCGCGCACGCTGTTGCTGACCACCTCGTTGATCCGCACGGGCTGGTCGAACACCATACCCTCGTGGAAGAACGAGATCTCGAACGGCAGACGTGCCCCGCGCCAGGCAAATCGCTCGGGCTTGTATTCGATCTCGCGATAGCGTTCGTAAGTCAGTTCCTTCAGCTCGCGCGGCAGTTCCTGCGCCTTGGGCGGCTTGTACGGCGATGCCGAGAGCTGGCGCGCGCGTGCCGCCACGGTTTCGAAATCGAAGGCGTGGGCGGTCAGCGCCAGCAAGGCCAGCATGCCGCCGCCAATCCAGCGCCCCATCCCTGACATCCTGCCGGGTAAGCGGCGCGCTGGCGCGGCGGTCGGGCGTTGGATGGGCAGGAACGACGTCGGATATGCGGACATGAAGGCCGTAGGCAGGTTTGGCGGGGAAGCAGGCGGCCGGACGAAACGACCGCCCCGGAATACGTCAGGAAACTTCAACGATTGGCTACAGCAAAAGACGGACCAGCGTGCGGCGCATCGGGCGCGGCGCCGGTATCAAACATCGGTACAGTCGCGCCGGGTGCAACGTACGCTTGTCGAGATTGTTGCAATGCGAGGCGAAACCTTAACAATTCGAGACTTAAAAGTCACGTTTCGTCGCGGCAACGTTTGCAACAAAATGTCTCACCTGTGGGCTCGAAGGCGCCCCAGGCGGGCGCGTCTGGGCTGATGTCAAGCATAGGTCATGCTTCGGACAACGCCATGATGGTGCCGAACGGCGAAATTGCGGTGCCGCCCGATGGCCGACAGGCCGCTATCACGGTAGGCACGACCGGCCGGCTGTGCATTCCGATGCACCGCGTTTACAATCGCCGACGTGATCCAACCGCTTTTTCAGCCAAAAGGAATCGTCATGCACGTTCGGCGCCTAACCCGTCCGACCCTGGCCGTCAGCCTGGGCTGCGCCCTGCTCCTGGGCACCGCGCAACCCGCGTTCGCCTATTTCCAGACGTATCTGTCCGGCAGCATCATCGGTACGCTGACCAAGAAGGAAGCGGCCTCGCTGCAGCAGTCCGTTGCAAAGGCGCTCAATAGCACCGAGGACAACCAGGTGGTGGAATGGCACTACCCGGCCGAGAACCGGCGTCAGGCCGTCGATGGCACGATCAGCCCGATCGCCACCAAGACCGATCAGGGCCAGAAGTGCCGCAGGCTCAAGTCCGACCTCAAGCGTGGCAGCGCCACCGAGGCATGGTCGGGCTGGTTCTGCAAGCAGTCGAACGGCACCTGGAAGGCGCGGCACGTCGAAGACTGAAGCCGTCGCCAGCCGCCGCAGCGGGCCCTGCCGGGCGTTCTTGCCTGACGGCGGCCTGCGCGGCGACGGCCTGCTCAGTGGCAGAGGCGCGTCATCAGGTCGCCAGCCAGCGTGCCGGACACCGCTTGCTGCGGCATGCCGGCCTGAGGCCCGCGGATCGTATAGAGCGAGTCGCCACGGGCATATCGTTTGGCATATAGCGTCTGCTCGATCACGGCATACATGGACGTGGCGCAATTGAGCACCATTCGCTTCAGCGACGAGCGGATGGTGTCGCCGCTGGCGGTCTTGATCACGCCCGGCGGCGCATTGTGAACCAGCGCGACGCCCACCTCCGACCCCCGCCGGCGAATCGACGTCTGGTCCAGATAGGAAATCACGCCATTGGCGCCCATCAGTGGCAACCAGCGTTGCGGATCGGGCGCCCCCGGATCGGGAGACACCACCTGCGTACATCCTTCACGCGGCGCGCCGCGGAAGATGGTGCCGCCATTGGGCCCCTGGCACTGGTACAGGCCGCTGGCCGCGGCCGCGCGGGCGGGAGGATTGCCGAAGGACGGCGCGCCACTGGACTCGGCCTGCGCCGCCACGCTGAAACACGCGCCGGCGACCAGCGCCGTGCGTGCGAACATGCGGAAAAACATCGGGAGGTACCCTCGTAAGGACGGGAAGAAGCCCGCGATTTTCGCACAGCACACTGCCATGGCAACAGTCCGTGGCGCAGGGAACCGCCTGAAGCGGCAATGCCGCGCGGCAATCCCGCGCGATATTCGCGCGCGGCTTGCGCAGGATCAGCCTTTCCTCAGCCCTGCTGCTCGCGCCACGCCACCAGGTCTGCAATGGTCAGCACCGGCAGCTGGTACATCTGCGCAAAGGCCAGCGCCTCGGGGCGGCGCGCCATCGTGCCGTCCGGATTCATCAGCTCGCACAGGACCGCCGCCGGCGACAGGCCGGCCATGCGCGCCAGTTCCACCGAGCCTTCGGTATGGCCGCGGCGCTGCAGCACGCCGCCGTCCACGGCCACGAGCGGGAACACATGCCCGGGGCTGACCACCGCATCGGTCCCGGCATCGTCGGCAATGGCGGCGCGGATCGTCGTGATGCGGTCGGCCGCGCTGACGCCGGTGGTCACGCCTTCGCGCGCCTCGATCGACACCGTGAACGCGGTGCCGTACTGGCTGCGGTTGTTCTCGACCATCGGACGCAGACCCAGCTTGCGCACCTTGTCGGCGGTCAGGCACAGGCAGACGATGCCGCTGCATTCGCGGATCATCATCGCCATGTTGGCGTTGGTCAGGCGCTCGGCGGCCAGAATCAGGTCGGCCTCGTTCTCGCGGTCGTCATCGTCGAGCAATACGACGGGACGCCCTTCGCGCATGGCGTCGAGCGCCTGGGCGATGCGCTCGGCAAGCGGGCGCGGGTCGGCTTCGGCCATGGCAATATCGCCAGATGGCAGGCCGGAAAGATGGTTTTGATTGAGAGACAGCATGGGTGAAACGCTCCGTGCAATGAAGTTCATGGGCGTTTCAGGGGAACGATCAGCGAAAGCGCGCAACGCTCCGCCCCCGCGGACGGACTACGCCGTTCGCGCGTGGGAATGCCGTGCGGATTCCGCCCATCTTCTTTCATCCGGACTATGACCGTCGGCCCTGGCTTCTCACCAGGTCTGCTGACCCCGCACGGGAATGCGGGCGCTCGCGGGCTCGTGGCGACCTGCCTTTCGACAGTGGCCACATACCGCCGGTGGGGACTTTCACCCCGCCCTGAAGACGTAACGATGCCGCCGCAGCCTGCAAGCCGCGACGGCCGGGCGATGTTAGCACGACTGTGCTTTTCTGGCTGAACTGCGATGTGGAAGAGTCGCTCGGCGGCGATCCTCCCGGCTAAGAACGACCCGGCGCCGCCGCCAACGCCTCGAACAGATCACGGGTCGCATCGTCGGCCGGATAGAAGCACTCGATTCTTAGCTCCTGCAGCATCACGTCCTGCGGATTTCCCAGCGTGGTCAGCGTGGAAAACAGCGACGCGCGGAAGCGCCCCGCATGCACCACCACCGGCAGCACAGGCGGCAGCGGCCCGTCTGCCGGATCGTCGTCCACCAGAAGCACCCCGCCCGGTCCCACCAGATCCGGATGCCATTCGGCAATGCGACGAAAGATCTCACGCGCGGTCTGGTCATGCGCCTGCACCTGCAGTTCCTGCCAGATGCGGCGCAGCAGGTAACGGCCCACCTGGCGGGCATTTTCCAGCACCGGCCACAGCCCGTTCGGGTCGAACACCGCCAGCATCAGGTTGACGCGGCCGCCTTCACCGTCCAGCGTGGCGGGCTGGCGATTGCCCAGCAGTTGTTCGAGCATGCGCCCGTACGCCTGGTTGGCATCGACCAGATGCCAGAAGCGGTCCAGCACCGCGGCGGGATACGGTTCCTGCTTGGCAAGGATCAGCGAGATGGCGTGACGCACCATCTGCATCGCCGGCGCGTCCAGCGTGTTTTCGCTGTAGGCCGGCGCATAGCCGCTGGCCAATAGCAGCCGGTTGCGCTGGCGCAGCGGCACGCCAAGCCGGTCGGCCAGCGCCAGCACCATCTCGCGGCTGGGCCGCGCGCGGCCCGATTCGAGAAAACTGATATGGCGCTGGGATACCCCGGCCGCCAGCGACAGCGCCAGCTGGCTATAGCCGCGCTTGCCGCGCCAGTAGCGCAGGAGTCCGGGAAAGTCGATGGCGGCTTCGGAGCCAGGCGTGAGCGTTTCCATGTGGCGCATTACAGCACACGGCCGGATGTTGCACGACTACCTGCCAGGTAATCGCCGCCATTCATCCACACGCCCTTCCTTCAGCCATCGAGCAAGCCTCTTTCAGATTCGTCGCATTTCAGTTCCGCCCCACCCCGCCTAGCATGACCACTTTCCCTTTGCCTCCCGCTACCCCGATGCGGGCCGACCATGATCCGTTCCCTTGCCAACAAGTCCACGGCCGCGCTGTTCTGTGGCCATTCCGTACACACCCTGCCGCTCGCCATCCAGCCCGGCACCATGCGCAAGCTGGCCATGCTGGATGCCGCCGTGTCCCCGCCTGACCTCGCCGCCGCGCCGGCCAACGAACTGGAGCCGATACGCGGGCGCCGTCGCGGCCTGTGGAGAGTCCGCATCGAGGGCGACTGGCACCTCTGCTTCCGCTTCCTGAACGGCGAAGCCTGGGATGTGGAGGTGGCGCAGTGCCCGGCCGACGAGGAGGACGCATGAGCCTCAAGCGAGATGACCTGTCGCGCAGCGACTTCAGCAGCTACGTTACCGGCGACCCCGTGCCGCCCACCCCGCCCGGCGATATCCTGTTGCATGAGTTCATGGTGCCCAATGCCTTGTCGGCCGGCGCGCTGGCCGTGGCGCTGCGCGTGCCGGTGACAAGAATCGAGGGCATTCTCTGGCGCGAACGCGCCATTTCGCCTGAAACCGCGTTGCGGCTGGCCCGCTTCTTCGGTACGTCGGCCGAGTTCTGGGTCCGGCTGGAAGCGAACCATGCGCTGCGCATGGCCCGGGCCTACGCCGGACCGGCAATCGAACGGGACGTCCAGCCGATTACGGCATGATTCCTGCACACCCATTTGGGTGATGTCCACGCCACTACGGCGATGCGGCGTCACATGCGGATGGTATGCTCTGACTTTTCAATTCCCGCGCGCACAGGGCGCGCACCCTGATGGAAATAGCCATACTGCTGGCGCTGATCTTGCTGAACGGCCTGTTCGCCATGTCCGAAATCGCGCTGGTGACAGCCCGCAAGGCCCGTTTGCAGCGCCAGATCGAAGCGGGCGACCGCGGTGCCATCGAGGCGGTCAAACTGGGCGAGGACCCGACCCGCTTCCTGTCCACGGTACAGATCGGTATCACGTCCATCGGCGTGCTCAACGGCGTGGTCGGCGAATCGACGCTGGCCGCCCCGCTCGCCGTATGGCTGCAAGGCTTCGGCATCTCGTCCACCACGGCAGGGTACATGTCCACCGCCATCGTCGTCGCGGGCCTGACCTATTTCTCCATCGTGCTGGGCGAACTGGTGCCGAAGCGCCTGGGCCAGATGGCACCCGAAACCATCGCCCGCCTGGCCGCGCGCCCGATTTCGATCCTGGCCGTGGCCTCCACGCCGTTCGTCAAGCTGCTGTCCGGCTCCACGCAACTGGTGCTTCGCATGCTGGGCGTGAAGTCCGATCGCGGCCCCGCCGTGACCGAGGAAGAGATCCACGCGCTGCTGGTGGAGGGCTCCGAAGCCGGCGTGATCGAGCGCCACGAGCACACGATGGTGCGCAACGTATTCCGGCTGGACGACCGTCAGCTGGCCTCGCTGATGGTGCCCCGCGGCGACGTGGTCTACCTCGACGTCGAGTCGACCGAGGAAGAAAACCTGCGCCGTATCGAGGAATCGGATCATTCGCGCTTTCCCGTGGTGCGCGGCGGCATGCATGACATCCTTGGGGTGGTAAGCGCGCGCCAGTTGCTGGCCCGACGCCTGCGCGGCGAAAAGGCCGACCTGACCGCCGTGCTGCAAGCCGCCGTGTTCGTGCCGGAAAGCGTGACCGGCATGGAACTGCTGGAGAACTTCCGTTCGTCGGGCGGCCAGATCGCGTTCGTGATCGACGAGTACGGCGAGGTCCTGGGTCTGGTCACACTGCAGGACCTGATCGAGGCCATCACCGGCGAGTTCAAGACCGAAACGGCTGGCGAGGAATGGGCCATCCAGCGCGACGATGGCTCATGGCTGCTGGACGGCCTGATCCCGATCCCCGAGCTCAAGGACCGTACGGGCCTGCGCGCAGTGCCTGAGGAAGACAAGGAGCGCTATCACACGCTGTCGGGCATGCTGCTGCTGTTGCTGGGCCGCCTGCCGCAAACGGCCGATACGGTCCAGTGGCACGACTGGAAGTTCGAGATCATCGACATGGACGGCAAACGCATCGACAAGGTGCTGGCCTCCAGGGTGCCGCCGGAAGACGGTCCCGAGGCCGAGACCACCGGCTGAGACCGGCTGAGACCGGCTGAGACCGGCTGAGACGGCCGACAAAATGAAACAACAACGGGCGCACACCATGCGCCCGTTTTTCTTTGGCGCGACGACAATCACGGCCGAATTCCCGCGCCGTTGCGCGGCCACCTTCTATCGCCAATCACCCTCGACGGTCAAGATAACAAAGGTAGCGACAATCGAGAGCGTTGTTTGAAATCAAAAGGTGTGCGTCGCACGCGCCACGTCAATATCGGCGTTCTCCGAAATTGTTCGTCACTGCCGTATGATCTGAGCTATGCGGTCTGACAACTAAGTAGTACTACCGAGATGACTGGCCGCGTCATCATAAAAATAATGAAAGCGAGCGCGCGATCGATGTCGGATGCGCGCCTTCACGCATGAACGGGAATGCAGTCCGATGTATCGCGGGCGGCCTACGCACAAATGAACTCGCTGCCAGCACGGGTAATTGATGGATCCTGACACCAAAGACACGCCGACGCCCGGCGTCGGTGGCAGCGGGTCACCTGCCGACCTACCCTCCACCGCCATCCAGCCGGCGTCCTTCCTGGCCGCGCTGGAGGAGCACCGCGCGCACTTCAGTCCGGCTCACCTGCTGGCCGTGATGGTGATCCGGCTCGACCGCTTCGCCCACGCCTGTGAAAGCATCGGCCCGCAGCGCGCAAACGACCTGCGCGCCCAGGTAAAGTCCCGCGTCACTTCGGTGACCAGCATGCCGGTGGCCATGCAATGGCTGGGGCCAGCCGATCTTGGCGTGGCCTGCGTGTTGCCCGACGACGCCGAAAGCGCCCGTTCGCTGAGCCAGGCGGTGGCCGACCAACTTGGCCGGCCTTTCCAGGTGGGCGGCTTCGAGGCCTTCCTGTCGTGCAGCATCGGCAGTGCCGTGGACGGGGACGATACCGGCACCGAACGGCTGCTGCAGCAGGCTTTCGACGCCATGCTGCAGATCAACCGTCGCGGCGGCGCCGGCATCGGCACGGCCAGCCGTCCCGCCACGCCGCGTATGGCGACACTGCTCGCGGCGTTACCGAGTGCCATCGAACGGGGCGAACTGAGCCTGCAGTTGCAGCCGCGTGCGTCGCTGGCCACCGCCGCGATCACCGCCTACACGGTGCGCCTGCGATGGCAGCACCCGGTACTGGGTCGCGTGGCACCGCAGGATTTCCTGCCCGCTGCCGAGGCACTGGGCCTGATGAATGTGATTGGTGGCTGGACGCTCCAGCAGTTGCTGCAGCTCATGCGCGATACGGCACCGCTCGGGCCCCTGCAGTTCACGCTGCTGGCCACCAGTTCCCAGCTTCAGGCCGATGACACGATCTGCATGCTGCGTCGGGCCATCGACGCCCACCACATCCGGCCGGGACAGATCTGCGTCGAGGTGCCGGTCGACATCGTGCCCCCCACCGAGGCAACCGACAAGGCACGGCGCCTTCGCGATGGCGGCGTCGGTATCGCGCTGGCGGACTTTACCGACTCGGAGCCCAGCCTGCAGGCGCTTTCGCTGGTGCAGCCCGATATCGTCACGCTCGACGCGCGCCATCTCGGTCACGCCAGCCAGAGGCCAGACACGGCAGCAAGCCTGCGCCGCGCCTGCGAATGGGCCAAGGCGCGGGGGGTGGCGGTCTGCGCCAAGGGTGTCGAAACCCAGGCCCAGCTCGATGTGATTCGGAGCTGGGGGTGCGACACCATGCAGGGCTTCCTGCTGGCGCAGCCGTTTCCGGCGCCGTGGCTCCTGCAGACGCACGCCGCCGTCACCGAACGTGCCCGCCTGCTGCTCAAGCCCTGAGTCCAGAGGCCCGGTCGGGTGTCGGTCTCTGTCTGTCAGACAGCTTCGTAATGCCAAATAGGCACACATCCTGCATCGAGGGAGGCCGGGGCGACGATAACATGTGCCCACTTCTACTATCCCCGAAAGGAGCCTCTGATGAAAAAAGGATGGATCTGGTGCGTACTGGTTGCCACGCTGCTCGCCGGCTGCAACACGATGTCCGGTCTGGGGCAGGATGTCCAGAAGGGTGGACAGAAGCTCGAAAATTCGGCCGAGAAGTCGAAGTAATTCCGGTTTCGTCGTCGCCACCACCCGGCGATACAAGCAAGGGCGCCAGTGGCGCCCTTGCTGCTTTGAAGCGTTCTCGCGCGCCATCGCAATGGCGTTGTAATTCTTACCGCCAGCGCGATCCCCGCCCTCGCTCAGGGCTTGCGCAGTTGGGCGGCTTCTTCGGCCAGCTTGCGAATGCGTGCCCAGTCCTTTGCCGCCACGGCGTCCTTCGGCACCACCCACGAGCCACCGACGCACACCACGTTGGGCAGCGCCAGGTAGGTGGATGCCTTCGCCAGGTCGATGCCACCCGTCGGGCAGAACTTCAGTTGCGACAACGGGCCGTGCAGCGATTTCAGCATCGGCACGCCACCAGCAGCCTCCGCCGGGAAGAACTTCAGGAACGAAAAACCGCATTCCAGCGCGAACATCGCCTCGCTGGCCGTAGCCACGCCCGGCAGCAGCGCGATGCCGGCGCCCTGCGCGCCATCGGCCAGCTTCTGCGTGAGCCCCGGCGACACGGCGAACTGCGCGCCGACGTCACGCACGGCGCGCAACTGGTCGAGGGTCAGCACCGTGCCGGCACCCACCACGGCCTGTGGCAACGCCTTGGCCACGGCTTCCATCGCCTGCAGCGCCACGGGCGTGCGCAGCGTGATTTCCAGCATCGGCAGGCCGCCCTCGACCAGGGCTTCGCTGATGCGCAGCGCGTCGTCCACCGAGTGGTATTCGAGCACCGGAATCACCGGCACGTTGGTCAGGCGTTCGATCAGCGGGGAAGGTTGGATTTGCATGACAGTATTCACAATGTTCATTGTCCTGAGCCGTCAGACCCGGTAAGCCGGGCCCGGTTCAGGCGATGACCGAAACGCCCCGCTCCAGGCGGGCCAGCACTGTTTCGGCGGTGGGGATGGGCGCCACCGCGCCGTAGCCGGTAGTCGACAGCGCCGCCGCCACGTTGGCATAGCGCGCCGCCTCGAACGGATCTGCACCCGCGGCCAGACGGGCCACGAAGCTGCCGCCAAAGCAGTCGCCCGCGCCCGTGGCATCGAGCGGCCGGACCGGATACGGCGCCACCAGCGTGCGCGACTCGGGCGTGGCCACGTAGCTGCCCTCCTCGCCCAGCTTCAGCGCCACCACGCTCACGCCGCATGCGAGCAGGTGGTCGACGATCGCGTCGCGGTCGTCCAGGCCGGTCAGCACGGTGATGTCGTCCCAGCTCGGCAGGCAGATATCGGTCAGCGAGAACGCCTCGCGCATGATGCCGCGCGCCCGCGCCAGCGACCACAGGCGCAGCCGCAGGTTGGTGTCCAGCGACACCCGCACGCCAGCCTTGCGCGCATGTTCCATCGCGGCCAGGCCCGCGTCGCAGGCCGACGTGCTGACGGCCAGGCTGATGCCCGACAGGTGCAGGTAGCGCGCCTGCGCAATGGCCGCCAACGGCAGCTGTTCGTGGTGATAGCGGCTGGCCGCCGACCCTTCGCGCAGGTAGTCGAAGCGATGGCCGTGACTGTCGTGGGAAACGAAATAGACGCCGGTGGGGGCCGAGGCATTGATGCTGACGTGGCGCGTATCCACCCGCTCGTGCGTCCACAGCGCCAGCAGCCGCTCGCCAAAGCTGTCGGCGCCCACGGCGCTGATGTAGCCGGTGCTCGCGCCCTGGCGTGCGGCGGCAATCGCAAAGTTGGAGGTGTCGCCGCCAAAACCCTGCAGGTAGCGGGTCGGATCGTCGGGCTGCTGGTTGAACTCGACCAGCGGTTCGCCGTAGGCAAGGATGTCGATACTCATGAACGCGCGCCTCTCTTTCAGAAGAACGTCTGCACGATGTCGATAACGCGCAACTGGCCATCCAGCACGGGGATGTGGCGCCACTTGTCGAACGTCAGGCAAGGATGCGAGATATCAAAGGCAATCATATCGCCGACACGAATGTCGTCGCCAGCGGCGATTTCCAGGTATGCATGCTGGTCCATCATGCCCGTCACCTTCCATTCGGCCGGCACCGCCACGGGCGCGGCGGCACCCGGGCGATAGGTCTGCGCCGGAATCGGCATGCCGGCGTCGAACGCGGCGTCGCGCTTGCCCATGCCGATGATGGCGCGCCGGGGCTCGGGAATCGACTGCACATAAGCCCACAGCTGCAGCGCCGGCAGCAGCCCCTCGCGCATTTTCTGCGCCACCGGGTTGCTGGCCAGGATACGCTCCTGCGCGGCCCGGTAGACGCCCACGTCGTGGGTCAGGTAGCAGCCGGGACGCAGCACGATGTCGATCGGCGCGCCAATATCGGTGCGGGCGAACTCCTCGGCCACCACGTCGTACCATGCCGAGCCCGCGCCCGACATCACCACCGGACTGCGGCCGAAGCGGCCGAGGGCGGCCAGTTCGCGCGTGACCGCCACGGTGCGCTGCAGGAACCGCCGGATATCGGCCTCCTGCTGCAGCACACCCTCATAGATCTCGACGCCGGCCAGCAACAGCGCGTCAGGCCAGCGCGACAGTGCTTCCAGCACCTCGGCCTGCTGCGCGGCGTCGCGTACGCCGGTGCGGCCGCCCTCCACGCCCAGTTCCAGCAGCACCTGCAGCGTCTGCCCGCGGGCCTGAAAGAACGCGCCAAGCTGGTCTACCAGGGCCGCCGAATCCACCAGCGTGAAGAATTCGAAGCCAGGATCGCGTAGCAGATCGGCCACGATTTCCATGTTGCGGCGACCCACCAGCTGGTTGGCCATCAGCACGCGCTTCACGCCGTGCGCGGCGGCCGCCGCCGTCTGCTGCGCGGTGGCCAGCGTGATGCCCCACGCCCCTTCGGCCAGCTGGCGCGCGAACAGCTTTGGCGCCATCGTCGTCTTGCCATGCGGCGCCAGCTGCACACCGTATGCACCCATGAACTTCCGCATCCACTGAAGGTTGTGAACGAGCTTGTCTTCGTAGAGCACGGCGGCAGGCAGGCTCAGTTCCTCGCGCAGCAGACGCCAGCCCGGCTGGCCGGCTTCGGCGGGCGTCAGCGGTGCGTCCAGACGGCCCAGGGCCTTGTTCAGCGGATCGATCATGCCGGTCTGGTACTTTGTTTCACGCATGGCTGACATCACCCTGTAAAAATTCAATTGACGTAATCATAGCCTTGAAACTACGATATTTCATCCTTGTTATAAAGTAACATGCTGTGTCGGCCCAGCGGCCCGCCAGCCCTCGCCATCCGCATGACCGCATCCTTCGACATCCTGACCCGCATTGCCGAGCGCGGCCCGTCGCTGCGGCTGGCCGAGCAAAAGGTGGCGCAAGTGATCCTGGAGGACCTTGCCGGCGCGGCGGCCACCAGCATCAACGAACTGGCGCGCAAGGCCGCCGTCAGCGAAGCCAGCGTGACGCGTTTTGCCAAGGCCATCGGCTGCCGCGATGTGCGCGACCTGAAGCTGCGCCTGGCCCAGGCCACCGCGGTCGGCACACGGTTCCTGCAGCCTGCCCCCGCGCTTGCCGACGACGCCTCGCCGGCCGCGATGGCCGAGCGCATCCACACCGACGTGCTGACGACGCTGGAAGTCAACCGCAAGCTGATCGATCCCGAACGGATCGTCGAAGCCGCCCGGCTATTGCTCGATGCACGCATGGTCTACGCTTTCGGCATGGGCGGCGGCTCCACGTTCATGGCCGACGAGGCGCGCTATCGGCTGGCGCGGCTGGGCCAGCCCGTGGCGACGTATCAGGACGCGCTGCTGCAGAAGATGGTGGCGGCCACGCTGTCGCGCGACGACGTGGTGCTGGCGTTTTCCGCCAGCGGCAACGTGCCCGAGATGCTGGCCAGCTGCGATATCGCACGCGAGTACGGCGCGCGGCTGATCGCCGTGACAGCGCTGGGGTCGCCGCTGGCGGCACGCGCCGACGTGCTGCTGCCTGTGCGGACGCTGGAGACGGACTTCATCTTCAAGCCGTCGGCGTCGCGCTACGCGATGCTGATGGTGGTGGACGTGCTGGCCACCCAGTGCGCGATGCTCCAGCAGGACCAGAGCAAGGAAAAGCTGCGCCGCCTGAAATACGTGCTCGACGCCCATCGCGGCGTCAGCCATGACAGCGACGGGCCGGACAGCCGCCAGCCGCTGGGAGACTGACCATGCCACACCTGTTCGATACCCTCATTCGCTGCGTCATGCTGCTGGACGGCTCGGGCAGCGCGGCGCGCATGGCCGACATCGGCATCCGCGACGGACGCATCGCCCGCATCGACGAGGCCGGCGCCATCGATCCCGACACCGCCTCGCATGTTGTGGAAGGCCACGGCCTGGCGCTGGCGCCCGGCTTCATCGACGTGCATACGCACGACGACACCAATGTCGTGCGCGATCCGGCGATGACGCCGAAGATCTCGCAGGGCGTGACCACGGTCATCGTCGGCAACTGCGGCATCAGCGCGGCGCCGGTGACACTGGCCGGCGACCCGCCCGACCCGATGAACCTGCTGGGCCGCGCCGACGCGTTCCGCTACCCCGATTTCAAGACCTACGTCGATGCCGTCAACGCGGCGCAGCCATCGGTCAACGTGGCCGCCCTGGTGGGCCACACGGCGCTGCGCAGCAACCATATGGACCGCTTCGACCGCGCCGCCACGGCCGGGGAAATCGCGGCCATGCGCGCCCAGCTCGAAGACGCCCTGGCGCACGGCGCGCTGGGCCTGTCCACCGGGCTTGCCTATGCCAATGCGTTCAGCGCCCCGACGGACGAAGTGCTGTCGCTGGCCGAACCGCTGGCCGATGCCGGCGCGCTATACGCCACGCACCTGCGCAGTGAATTTGCCGAAATCCTCGATGCCATGGACGAGGCGTACCGCATTGGCCGCCATGCGCGCGTGCCGGTGGTGATCTCGCACCTGAAATGCGCGGGCGTGCCAAACTGGGGCCGCAGCGGCGAGGTGCTGCAGTCGCTGGAAGCCGCGCAGCGTTGGCAGCCGGTCGGCTGCGACTGCTACCCGTACACGGCCAGTTCGTCGACGCTCGATCTCAAGCAGGTGACCAGCGATTTCGACATCCAGGTGACGTGGTCCGAGCCCCATCCCGAAATGGGTGGCCGCCTGCTGGCCGATATCGCCACCGAATGGCAGGTGGACATGATGGAGGCCGCGCGCCGCCTGCAGCCGGCCGGCGCCGTCTACCACTGCATGGAAGACGCCGATGTGGACCGCATCCTGAGCCATCCGGCCACGGTGGTCGGTTCCGACGGCCTGCCCAACGATCCCCTGCCCCATCCGCGCCTGTGGGGAGCGTTCCCGCGCGTGCTGGGCCATTACGCGCGCGACCGCGAACTGTTTCCGCTGGCCGTGGCCGTCAACAAGATGACCGGCCTGTCTGCAGAACGCTTCGGCCTGCAGGATCGCGGCTTCGTGCGCGAAGGGTACTGGGCCGATCTGGTGCTGTTCGACTCCGCCACGATCCGCGACGCCGCCAGCTTCACCGACCCGATGCAACCGGCCGAAGGCATTGCGGCGGTCTGGGTCAACGGCGAGCTGACCTGGCAGCACCGCGCGGCCACCGGCGTGCGCGCCGGCCGCTTCCTGCCGCGCCACACCCGGCCGCAGCCCTGAGCGCCCAGGATCAACCGCATCAACCGCATACCAAGCACAACAGGAGTTCCCATGGATATCAAACGATTCGGCGTCGAAGGCGGCACGGGCCAGGGCGGCTCGCACATGCCGTTCGCGCGCGCGGTGCAGGCAGACGGCTGGCTGTATGTGTCCGGCCAGGTGCCGATGGTCGATGGCGAGGTGGTCGAGGGCAATATCGTCACGCAGACCCACCAGGCCATCAAGAACGTGCTGGCCATCCTGGCCGAGGCCGGCTACGGCCCCGAGCACGTGGTGCGCTGCGGCGTCTGGCTGGACGATGCGCGCGACTTCCCGTCGTTCAACAAGATCTTCAAGGAATACTTCGGCGCCAATCCGCCCGCGCGTGCCTGCGTGCAGTCAAGCATGGTGGTGGACTGCAAGGTCGAAGTGGACTGCATCGCCTACAGGAATCCCGCGGCCTGAGCCGCACCACCCGCCTGCCGACGTCGGTGAGCCAACCGATGGCCGGCCGGCTCCATCAACCCGCCGCCAGATACCGGACACCCCGGGCACGCGCGGCATTTTCATAGCGGAAGCGGACCGTCCGACCGGGCGGCAACCGCCACAAGGAGACGAGACATGGGTGCCGTTACCGGAACCACGCTCTTGATTTACGCGCTGATCGCCGTGATCGCGCTGGTGATTCTGATCGCCAAGTTCAAACTGAACCCGTTCATCACGCTGGTGGTGGTTTCGGTGGCCCTGGGCTTTGCCGTGGGCATGCCGATGGGTGACATCGTCAAGTCGTTCGAAGCCGGCGTCGGCGGCACGCTGGGCCATATCGCGCTGGTGATCGGGCTTGGCACCATGCTGGGCAAGATGATGGCCGAATCGGGCGGCGCCGAGCGCATTGCCCTGACGCTCATCAACTTCTTCGGCGAGAAGAACGTGCACTGGGCCATGGTGGTCATCGCGTTCATCGTCGGCCTGCCGGTGTTCTTCGAAGTGGGCTTCGTGCTGCTGATCCCCATCGCGTTCAACGTGGCCAAGCGTACCAACACGTCGATGATCCTGGTCGGCATTCCGATGGTCTGCGGCCTGTCCGTGGTGCATGGCCTGATCCCGCCGCATCCGGCCGCGCTGCTGGCGGTGCAGGCCTACGGCGCCGACATGGGCCACACCATCCTGTACGCGCTGATCGTCGGCGTGCCCACCGCCATCATCGCCGGCCCGCTGTTCGCCAAGCTGATCGACAAGCACGTGAAGCTGCCCGACGTGAACCCGCTGGCCGAACAGCTGACCGAGGAAGCGTCCACGGCCAAGGGCAATCTGCCCGGCTTCGGCATCACGGTGCTGACCATCCTGCTGCCGGTGTTCCTGATGCTGATCGGCAGCTGGGCCGACCTGATCGCCACGCCGAAGACGTTCGCCAACGACGTCCTGAAACTGATCGGCAACTCGGTGATGGCCCTGCTGATCGCCACGCTGTTCAGCTTCTACACGTTCGGCAAGGCGCGCGGCTTCACCCGTGAAATGATCCTGAAGTTCACCAACGAGTGCGTGGCCCCCACGGCCATCATCACGCTGGTGGTCGGTGCCGGCGGCGGCTTTGGGCGCGTGCTGCGCGATTCGGGCATCTCGACGGCCATCGTCGACGTGGCCACCCACGCCAATGTGTCGGTGCTGGTGCTGGGCTGGCTCGTGGCCGTGATGATCCGCATCGCCACGGGCTCGGCCACGGTGGCCATGACCACGGCCGCCGGCATCGTCGCCCCGATCGCGGCAAGCGTGCCGGGCACCCGCCCGGAACTGCTGGTGCTGACCACCGGCGCGGGCTCGCTGATCCTGTCGCACGTGAACGACGGCGGCTTCTGGCTGGTCAAGGAATACTTCAACATGACCGTGGCGCAGACCTTCAAGACCTGGTCGGTGGCCGAAACGATCATCTCGGTGGTGGCCCTGCTGTTCACGCTGGCGCTTGCGACGGTGGTGTAACGTGGTTGCCGGCCATCGAACTGGTGTGGCGTTCGCCATGTCAGTCGTGGCCGGCGGGCCGTATCACCCGAGACAGTCAGACTGGGAGAGTTTCAACCCTTCTCGTCGTACGAAATCAGCTTCCACGACACGTTCCAGTACGCGACCCGCTCCCCCAGCAGGTCGTCCAGCCATGACAGCCGGCGAGGCTTGGGCATCTCGAATTCCGGCAGGACGTCACCCTTGCGGAAATGCCGCGTTGCCCCGGCAAATACAGTTGCAGCCTCCGGCACGCACCAGATACCGCTTTCCGGACAAGGCTGACCGGTTTTGGCGCGGGTCCCCAACGGCAGTTTGGTTGGCGGCGGCAGTGGCAAACCAGTGGCTGGATCGAGATTCTTTGCCCGGCTCAGACGATTGACCAGTTCCTCGGAAGGCTTCTCCGGCGGTACTGCAGCGTCATGCTCCCGTACCCACTGGAATGTGCCGTCCCACGGCGGCAGCTTGGCCGGCGGCAACGGGACGATTTGGTCGATGTCGGGGATTTTGGGATTGAGGTGTTCGTAGTTTCGTAGGAATTTTCCGATCTGCTTGTATCGAAGGGAACGCTCCGGATCCACCTCTAATGCAAGGTAGTTCAGGCGGTCTGTTTCAGGAGGCCCTTCGAATCCATGCTGCAACCAAAGCGCAGACTGCGAGTCCCCAGCCATGACACCTTGCTGGAAGGCCCCTACCGCCGAGTGGTATGCCCGCTTGGTTTGCAGGCGCACCCCAAGCCTCATCGAAGCTTTGGCGAAGCCCTGGTCTGAGGCGCACTGCCACATCTGCGTGGCAACTTCAGGGGCTTTGTCCCAAGGCGCGAGCAGCTCTCCAACATACAACTGGGCGTCAGGGCTTCCTAAATCCGCCGCTTTTCGAAAGAAGCGCAGCGCCATCTCCCTGTCCTGCTTCAACCCATAACCGATTTCCAGATAGTGACCGATATCGTAGTATCCGCCAGGTACTCCGAGTTCAATTAATTGATTGGCAAGATCGATCACCTCCTTGGACCGAAACGGTGAATATGCCTGACCGTAAGCCAGCAAATTCTGCAGACAGATAGTGACCGATATCGTAGTATCCGCCAGGTACTCCGAGTTCAATTAATTGATTGGCAAGATCGATCACCTCCTTGGACCGAAACGGTGAATATGCCTGACCGTAAGCCAGCAAATTCTGCAGATTCCGGTTTGCCTTGTAGTGGCCATGTGCTGCCGCGATACGATAGTAGACCGCCATCGACTCATAATCTTTCGGCCCCTGCTTCTTTTGCAAATATCGGGCGTAGCGAAATAGCGCGTCGGCGTCCGGATCGATATCGGGCAAGACTTTATTTTCATGAGCACAATCAAAGGCGAGATTGATTCTTACACTACTGACATCGGGCAATGACGACATGGCAGGTATCTCTTTCGAACACGAACCCAGTAAAAAAGCGAGGGGAAGAGTAAAAATAATGACGATTCTCATCGGTCAATCCAGATTGGTGCGTTTCGGTGAATCTCTGTAAAACCGCACGAGTGACGCGTAGGGAATTTCTCTCCCGGAAATCCAAAATTTCCAGTTCTTGTCAGTAATAGACCTCCACGCCTCAAACGCCTCCCCCACATCCTCCTGCGCCCCCATCCCCTTCGTATGAATCGCCCATAACCGTCTGCGTAATGGCGTGGTCACCCCAGAATGTTCGTGGCAGATATTTAATTCGCTATCGCCGATCATGCTGCGGGTATTGATATTGGCGGAGCCCAGCGTCATGAATACGTCGTCGACGATCATCAGTTTGGAATGCACGTACACGTAATCCCATTTGCCGGGCGGAGAATCGGGTGCCACCAGCGTGCAGACATGCACCTTGAGTCCTTCGATTTCGGGTGGCGGTCCAACTTCCTCGGCGGGCTTGGCCATTTCCGCTTCCAGATCGGCCTGTTTCTGGCGCGCCTTGCCAAAGCGTTCCCGCGCCTCGTGCAGCCTCTTGATGGCGAATGCCTTGTCGATACGCGCCAGGTCATTCGCCTCGTCCATATCCTGTTTAGCGGCCCTGGCTTGCGCGCCTGCCTCCTTGTGCTGGCGGCGCAGATCGGCCTGGCGCGCGTCCTCGCGTTCCAGCTTCGCCACGGCCGGCATCGCGTCGGCCTTGCCCAGCGCCTCCAGCATCCGGTATGTCTTCAGTGCCCCCGGACCCATCCCTTCGTCGCTCGAATTGGTCACCACGAACAGGTAGATGGGGCCATGCTTCTTCAGGTCGCGGCCGCCGCGCAGTTGGGCCGCCACCGCCTGCTTGATCTTCTCGGCAAGCATCGGCAGCCGGAAATACTGGTTCTCGATATAGATGAATCGCGTGACGTTGTTCACCGCCTGCAGGTACAGGGACTCGATATCGAACCGGTTTCCCTCGGGATTGGTCCGCAGCAGCTGCCCCACCACCGGCGTGTTGCCGTCGCGCCGCAACGTGAGGCGCCTGGCAAGGGGCTGCCTCACCTCCGTCAGCCGCTGGCCCGTCGCGCCATCCCACGCTTCGCAAAAGTTCTTGTTGAGGTATTTCAACACCGGGCCTGCGACGCGGGCAGAAATGTCCTGCCGGGGGTGCAGACCGTTCCGGCCCAGTCTCGGGTGCTGTCGATGGAAGCTGTGGTCGTCCCGGTCCCAGTAGGTATCGAGCATGTTGTGGCCCATGACGAAGCCCACGGCATGCTCGGGCTCCTCATAGTCGATCACCACCATCTTCTGATGATGCGTGGGAATGGCGGTCATGACGGCCGCGTTTTTCGCTTTGGTACGCCCGTCGCTCTCCTTGTGGTCGCCCTGCAGCAAGGTCCGGTAGGCGATCTCCGCACGGTCCCAAAGCGAGAAGCCGCGGGTCGCGAATTCGATGCCGGGTAACGTCGTGCCCGCTGCGCGGGCCATCTGGCGCAGCACCCGGCGCGCCGCTTCCTCGTCCAGACCGCCCCCTCGCGTCACGTTGTTTCCATTGGCGCGCGCATACCATGCACGGTCGAACTCGCGCTGGAATTTGCTCTGGTAGTCGCGTTGCGCCATGCCCGACACCATCCAGTCAGGCAAGTGCGGCTTGACGTACGTTGCCAGGTTGTTGCCCGGTGCGTTGTTTTCGCTCCAGGCCGCCACGGCGAGGTCGTCCTGCCAGCAAAGCAGACGAACCTTCACGCCTTGCGCGCCCTTGTGCGCCAGCAGCTCGCCGATGGTCATGACATCCGCATGGCCGCGCTTGAAGTACATCGAGGGCTGGAAACCCCAGCAGATGATGTCCACCGAGCGCCGTGCGGCCAGGATGGCGTCGTATACCTCGCCAAACGCCTCTTCGCCGTTCACAAGCGGCTTGAACGTGCATTGCGCCGGGTCATATTCCGAACGTTCCACAAACCACTTCAAGGCGATCGTGGCCGTGCGCGTGCGCGACAGCGCAATCGGCGTCGTGATGGGATTCCGACTCATGTTGGCGGCTCCTTGTCGGTGAGAGGCTGGGGCGCGAGGCACCCTACACCGACTCCGCCTCGGGAAGTTGCTGACAAAGCCAGGCATTAACTCGACGCAATGGCTGCCGCTTTTCGTCGTAATACGATTGATGAAAATGAAGCGATCGACCTCCGGACAGGACTGCTTGCCACGGCTCACGGATAAATCGGAAGCGGGATCAAGTTAAATCCGAGGGAGGGGGAGAAAAAACCCGGGTAGCACAAAGCCCGCGCCCCTCCTACACTCCCTGATCGATGCAGCCGTCCGATGCTGCACTTCCGGGAGACCTCCATGACGTTCAGTCCGCTACGGCGCGCCATGATGGCGTGCGGCGCCCTTGCCCTTCTCACGCATTCCCCGCTGTCCCACGCCGCCGAACCGGTAAGGATTGGGCTGATTGCGCCGTTCTCGGGCAGCTTTGCCGACTACGGCAAGCAGATGGAAGGCGGCATCAAGGCCTGGCAGAAGCTGAACGGTGACACCGTGGCGGGCCGCAAGGTCCAGATCATCGTCAAGGACACCACTGGCCCGGTGCCCGAGGTGGCCAAGCGGCTGGCCCAGGAACTGGTGGTACGCGACAAGGTGGACATCCTGGCCGGCTTCGGCCTGACGCCGGAGGCACTGGCCGTGGCGCCGATCGCCGAGCAGGCCAAAAAGCCCATGGTGGTCTTCAACGCGGCCTCGTCGGTCATCACCACGAAGTCGAACTACATCGCGCGCGTGTCGATGACGTTGCCGCAGATTTCCGCCCCCATGGCCACGTGGGCGGTGCGCCACAACGTCAGGAAGGTGGTGACGCTGGTGGCCGACTACGCGCCCGGCATCGACGCCGAGACCGCGTTCAAGACCAATTTCCTGGGCGGCGGCGGCCAGATCGTCGAATCGATCCGCGTGCCCCTGCGCAACCCCGAGTTCGCGCCATTCATCCAGCGCATCAAAGACGCCCGTCCAGAGGCGGTGTTTCTGTTTCTGCCGGCCGGCGAGCAGGGCGTGGCGTTCATGAAGGGCTTCCGCGAGCGCGGGCTGGCCGACGCCGGGATCCGCGTGATCGCCACCGGCGACCTGACCGACGACCACGTGCTGCCGGCCATGGGCGACGCCACGCTGGGCGTGATCACGTCGTTCCATTACTCGGCGGCGCACGATTCGAAGGAAAACAAGGCCTTCCTGAAGGCTTTTGCCGATGCCAACCCGGGCGCCGGCCGCCCTAACTTCATGGCGGTGGCCGCCTACGACGGCATGGCCGCCATCTACGACGCGCTGAAGAAGACCGGCGGCGCCACCGACGGCGACAAGTTCCTGGCGGCCCTGAAAGGCATGAAGATCCAGAGCCCGCGCGGCGCGATCACGATCGACCCGACCACGCGCGATGTGATCCAGACCGTCTATATCCGCAAGGTGGAAAAGGTGGGCGGCGAGCTCTACAACGTCGAATTCGACAAGTTCGAAGGGGTCAAGGACTCGGGCAAGTAGGCGTCCGGCCCTGGGCGGGGGTGCCCCCCGCTGTCGAAATCTTTCATCGCGAAGTCAGGATTGTGCAATTCCCTTGCGGGAAAAGCTGACCTAACCTTGTCTGGCGGCGCCTGTCCGCGCCCTCACATGACAAGAATTCCGGAGACATCACGATGAAGAGCTCAGCCGTTGCCCTGGCCGCGTTGCTGGCCGTGGCCGCTTCCCCCTTGCTCGCAGCCCCCACCGACAACCTGCAGAAGCTCCAGAATTTCAAGCAGACCGGGGCCGCGCCCGCCGAGAAAATCGCCCAGGACGGCAAGCATGCCGATGCACTGCGCGAGAACCTGAAGGCCATCAAGCTGCCGCCGGGCTTCAAGATCGAACTTTATGCCGTGGTGCCCGAGGCGCGCCATATGGCCATCGAGCCGTCCACCGGCGTGGTGTTCGTCGGCACGCGCAAGAACCGCGTCTGGCAGGTGACCGACCGCACCAAGCGCCGCGTGGCCGATGACGTGGTCCAGTTCGCCAGTGCCATCAGCCTGAAGGTGCCCAACGGCGTGTGCTTCTCGCCGGATGGCGTGCTCTACGTGGCCGAGCAGAACCGCGTGCTGGCCTTCCCCGCCGCCCAGTTCTTTGGCGAAGGCGGGCCCGACGTGGCCGCTGCCGTGGTGGTGCCGCAGGGCAAGCTGATCCCGACCGAATTCGAGAGCTTCAACCACGGCGCCCGTGCGTGCCGGGTGGGCCCCGATGGCAAGCTCTATATCGCGCTGGGCCAGCCGTGGAACGTGCCGCCCAAGGACAAGCTGGCCGCGATGGACAAGAACGGCCTGGCCGGCATCATCCGCATCGGCCAGGACGGCAAGAACCGCGAGGTCTATGCCCGTGGCGTGCGCAATTCGGTCGGGCTCGACTTCAATCCGGCCGACAAGACGCTCTGGTTCACCGACAACCAGGTGGACGGCATGGGCGACGACCAGCCGCCCGGCGAGCTGAACCGCGCGACCAAGGCGGGCCAGAACTTTGGCTTTCCGTGGTATGGCGGCGGCAAGGTGCGCACCGCGGAGTACAAGGACCAGCAGCCGCCCAAGGACGTTGTCTTCCCGGTGGTGGAATACGCGCCCCACGCGGCCGACCTGGGCATGTCGTTCTACACCGGCAAGATGTTCCCGGCCAAGTACCAGGGCGGCGTCTTCGCGGCCGAGCATGGCTCCTGGAACCGCACCAAGCCGATCGGCGCACGGATCGTCTACACCCCGGTGAAGTCGGACGGCACCGTTGGCGAGACCGAGATCTTCGCCGAAGGCTGGCTCACGCCCAATGGCGAGTACATGGGCCGCCCGGTAGACGTCCAGCAACTGCAGGACGGCTCGCTGCTGGTCTCGGACGACTTCGCCGGCGCCATTTACCGGATCTCGTACTCGGGCGCGAAATGACCCGGCGACTCTGTATTCCAGCGCCGGTGCTGCTGGCGGGCTGGGTTCTGGTATCGGCCAGCGCCCCCGCACTGGCCGCCGACGCCCAGGCCGGCCGGGCCAAGGCCATGCAGTGCCAGGCCTGTCACGGGCTCGACGGCAAGTCGAAACTGCCCGAGGCGCCCAATCTGGCGGGCCAGGTCGAGCAGTATCTGGTGAAGGCGCTCAGGGACTACAAGACCGGCGCCCGCAAGGACGAGATGATGACGATGATGGCCAAGCCGCTCAGCGACGCCGACATCGCCAACCTGGCAGCCTTCTACAGCGGTCTCAAGCCGTAGCGCGCCCTCGCCCTGTCGTATTCCGGCAGCCTTCGGGCACGATCACGTGCCCGAAGGCGCCCGCCCGCCGCCCGGCGGCGGCACGGTGCCGGCGATGACCTTCGACATTTCCGACGTCTGGCGCCAGCCTTCCTGCTGGTACAGCGGCCGGCCGGCCTCCGTGGCGTGCAGGATCGTGAAGGTGGCACCGCGCCGCGCCAGTTCGTCCTCGCCCAGCGCCATCAGTTGCCGGGCCAGGCCGCGCCGGCGGTGGGTCGGCTCGACATAGACATTCAGGACATAACCGCGCTTGTCGTGATCCGGATGCGCGGGATGGGGTGGCCAGTCGATCAGCATCAGCCCGACGCCGGCCACCGCCCTGCCGCCGTCCAGCGCCAGCAGGCCAAAATAGGTGTCATCGGCCAGCCGGGGGCGCAGCCAGTCGCGAAAATGCCGCGTCATCGTGCGCAGGGTGTCCGGGGCAAAGCCGGCCTCCAGGAACATCGCCTCGCGGTGGCGGCAAATCCGTTCCAGGTCATCGGGCTCGATCGGGCGTATTTCCATGTCAGCGGTCTGAAAGGGGTTCGTGTGGCAGTTTGGAGGTCACGCTGCGGGAGCAGCCATTCTGCCCGGCACGCCATGCCATCGAAATAAGACGAATCCGAAAAAACTGGCCAACGTCTAGCGCGGCCCATCGCCCTGGCGCACCGTCACCAGGCGGTCGAGCAGCGCCCCGTCGGCCAGCAGGCTGGCACTGTCCGATCGATGCACGACCCTGCCGCGATCCAGCACCATTGCCTGACGGGTCATTGCCAGCGCCAGCCGGGCATGTTGCTCCACCACGATCACGGCCATCCCGCTATTGGCAATCAGCCCCGCGATCACGCGCTGCAGTTCCTGCACAATGATCGGCGCCAGGCCCTCCATCGGCTCGTCCAGCAACAGCAGGGCCGGATTCACCATCAGCGCGCGGGCAATCGCCAGCATCTGCTGCTCGCCGCCCGACAGCTGGTTGCCGAGGTTGCGGCGCCGTTCCTCCAGCCTAGGAAAAATACGATAGATACCGGCGATATCCCAGGGCCCCGGCCGCGCCACCGACGTCAGGTGCTCTTCCACGGTCAGCGACGGAAAGATCCAGCGTTCCTGCGGCACCCAGCCGATGCCCGCCTGCGCGCGCCGATGCGATGGCATTTTCGCCAAATCGCCGCCACGCCAGTTCAGCTGGCCGCCGCGCACGCGCGTCATGCCCATCAGCGTGGCCAGCAGCGTGGTCTTGCCCACGCCGTTGCGGCCCAGCAGCGCCAGGCTGTCGCCCGCGGCCAGCGTCAGGTCGACCTGTTCGAGCACGATGGCATCGCCGTAACCCGCGCTCAGGCCCGCCACACGCAGCAGCTCAGTCATGGGCGGCCTCCCCCAGATAGACCTCCTTCACGCGCGCGTCGGCAGCAATCTCGGCCGGCGTGCCTTCCGTCAGCAACCGCCCGCCCACCAGCACTGAAATGCGTTCGGCAAAGCGGAACACCAGGTCCATGTCGTGCTCGATAAAGACAATCGTGATCTCGCGCGGCAGGCCCGCGATCACGGCAAACAGTTCGGCGCTCTCGCCTGCGGGGATGCCCGCCGCCGGTTCGTCCAGCAGCAGGATCGACGGCCGGGTGGCCAGCGCCAGTGCCATTTCCAGCAGGCGCTGCTTGCCGTAGGGCAGCTGGCGCGTCTCGGTATCGGCGTCGTGCTCCAGCCGCAGCAGCGCCAGCACCGACATGGCCTCGTCCGTCAGTGCCGCCTGCGATGCCACCGTGCGGGACCACGTCCGCGATGCGCCGGTGCGTTCGGCCACCGCCAGCACCACCGACTCCAGCACCGTCAGCCCCGGAAACAGCGTGTTGATCTGGAACGTGCGCGTCATGCCCAGCTTCACGCGCGCGTGCTGCGGCAGCGACGTGATATCGCGCTCGCCCAGCCAGATGCGTCCTGCCGACGGCGGCAGGGCGCCCGTCAGCAGATTGATGAACGTGGTCTTGCCCGCGCCATTTGGCCCGATCAGGGCATGGCGCTCGCCGGGCACGAATGTCAGCGAGATATCGGTATTGGCGGCAAATGCGCCCCAGGACTTGCAGAGCCCTTCCGTACGCAGCGTGGCGGTCATGCGTCGGCTCCCTGTTCGCGCGTGGCAGTGGCCCGGCGACGCGCCGTCCAGGCCCCTATGGCCCCCATCACCCCGCCCCGCGCATACAGCACCATCAGCACCAGCAGCAGGCCGATCCAGAACTGCCAGTACACGGGATGGATGCCGGCCAGCACGTCCTGCGCAATCATGAACAGGGCCGCGCCGATCAGCGCCCCATAGAGACGCCCCGTGCCGCCCAGCACCAGCATGACCAGCAACTCCGCCGAGCGCGGAAAGCCCAGCACGTCCATGCCCACGAACTGCGTGGTCTGGGCCAGCAGGCCGCCGGCCACCCCGGCAATGGCCGCCGACACGGTAAAGGCCGCGCGCAGGCGCCGGGGCACATTGGCGCCCAGCGCGGGCATGCGCCGCGCGCCTTCGCGTACGCCACGCAACGACAAGCCGAACGGCGACGCCACGGTGCGCCGCACCAGCACGAACATCGCGAACAGCACCACCAGGCTGTAGACGTAAGCCGTCTTGCCGTAGAGATCGAACGCGAACATGCCCAGCAGCGGGCGCATGGTCACGCCGGACAGCCCATCGACGCCGCCGGTCAGGAAGGCCGCCTTGTTGGCCGCCTCGAACAACATCAGGCCGATGCCGAGCGTGACCATCAGCCGCGTCAGATCGCCGCCGCGCACCACCAGGAAGCTGCAGAGCCAGCCGGCAAACGCCGCCACCGCCGCGGCAGCCAGCAGGCCGGAGACCGGCTCGCCCCAGCCATGCGCGCCCAGCAGCCCGGCCGTGTAGGCACCCAGCCCGAAGAACGCGGCATGGCCCAGCGACACGATGCCGGCATAGCCCAGGATCAGGTCCAGCGACAGCGCGAAAAGCCCGGTAATCAGAATCTGACTGCCCAGGATCAGGTAGTCGGGCAGCGCGAAGAACACGGCCACCGGCAGCAGCCAGAAGACGATTTCAGCCCGGTGCCAGCGGCCATCGGCAAGGCGGTGACGGATCATGCGGCGCGCCTCCCGTACAGGCCGGCCGGAAACGCCACCAGCAGCATTACCATCATCGCGTAGATGACAAAGGCGCCCACCGCGGGCACGTAGTACTTGCCGGCCACGTCCGCCACGCCCAGCACCACCGCCGCCACCAGCGACCCGCGAATGCTGCCCGCGCCGCCCACCGCCACCACCAGCAGGAAATAGACCATGTACTTGAGCGGAAACGACGGGTCGAGCCCCAGCACGTCGATGCCCAGGCCGCCGCCCAGGCCCGCCAGACCGGAACCCAGCGCAAATGTCAGGCTGAATACGCGCCCCACGTCGATGCCCAGGCCGCTGGCGGCCTGCTGGTTATCCACCGCCGCGCGCACCTGCGCGCCAAAGCGGGTGCGCGCCACCAGCCAGCCCAGTGCCAGCGTGATCACGATCACCACCGCCAGCAGGAACAGGCGGTAGGCACCGAGGTCCAGCCCGGCCACCCTGACCTGCCCGATCAGGAAGGCCGGCAGCACCACCGGCTGCTGGCCGGGGCCGAACCACCATGTGGCGCCAGCCATTGCCATGAAGGTCAGGCCGATCGAGAACAGCACCTGGTCAAGATGACTGGCCCGGTACAGCCGCCGATAGAGCGTGCGCTCCAGCACCCAGCCAGCCAGCGCGGCGCCCAGGAAGGCCGCCGGCAGCGCCGTCAGGAACGGCACGCCCAGCCGGTTCATCAGCACCACGGCCACGTAGCCGCCCAGCATCGCGAAGGCGCCGTGCGCCAGGTTGACGAAGTTCATCAGCCCCATCGTTACGGACAGGCCGATGCTGATCAGGAACAGCAGGCTGCCATATGTCACGCCGTCGAACAGCACGCCGGGCAAGCTCGAAATCACGATCCGGTCCTCGGTATGGGTGGATGGGGTGGATGATCGCTGCGGCTTGGGGAAATACCGCGCCGATTGTTCAGTGGGCGCCGCTTTTTTGCAATCGGGCCGGACCCGGGCGGCGCCTGTCGCCGGACCGGACGCCACGCGGGTTGGCCCCGTGGCTCTCGGGAGCGTTGGGTTTACATCGACTGTCGCACGCGTTATGGTCATTCGGACCGCCGCCAAGGGACGAACCGTCATGCCAATCGACCGCCGCACCTTTCTGGGGATGTCCGCCGGGCTGGCCGCGCTGCCGGCCGGGCCCGCGCTGGCCGCCGCCGCGCAAGCCGCCACCGTGGAAGCACCGATGCGCCGCAAGGTGCCGGCGTCGGGCGAGGCGCTGCCGGTGATCGGCATGGGCACGGCCGACACATTCAATGTGGGCCGGGGCAGCGACGACCGCGCGGCGCTGACCGAAGTCCTGGCCGCGCTGCTGCAGCGCATTCCCAAGGCCGTGATCGACACCGCGCCCAGCTACGGCAGCGCCGAGGCCGTGACCGGCGATCTGCTGCAGGACGGCGGCGCGCGCGGCAAGGTGTTCGTGGCCACCAAGATATCCACCAGTGCAGCCAACGCCATGGCGCAGTTCACGCGATCCCGCGCGGAGCTGCATTCGGACAGCGTCGATCTGCTGCAGGTGCACAACCTGATCGACTGGCGCGACAACCTGAAGCTGCTGCGGCAGTGGAAGGAGCAGGGCAAGACGCGCTATATCGGCATCACCCACTACCGCGACGATGCGCACGCGGAACTGGCGCAGATCCTGCGCAGCGAAAAGCTCGACTTCCTGCAGGTGAACTATTCGCTGGGCGAGCGCAACGCCGAAAACACGCTGCTGCCGCTGTGCGAGGAACGCGGCGTGGCCGTGCTGGTCAATCGCCCGTTCCAGGACGGCCGGCTGTTTTCGGCGGTGCGCGGCAAGCCGGTGCCCGACTGGGCCGGCGAGGTGGACTGCGCGTCGTGGGCCCAGCTGTTCCTGAAGTTCATCGTCAGCCATCCCGCCGTGACGGCCGCCATCCCGGCCACCTCCAAGCCGAAGAACATGGCCGACAACCTGGGCGCGGCATTCGGACGCATGCCCGACACCCGCGAACGCGCGCGCATCGCCGCGGCGCTGGCCTGATCCCGCTGACGCCCGGCTCCGATCGGCGCATGCACACACCGGACCCGTCCCCCGACACCGGACCCGACGAACCGCCGCAGGGCACCGTGCTGGGCCTGCGCGTCGGCGAACGCGCCGCCGTGGTGGCCGGCTTCGTGTTCTTCTTCTGCCTGTTCGCCAGTTACTTCATGCTGCGGCCCGTGCGCGAGACGATGGGCATCGCAGGCGGCGTGCAAAACCTGCAATGGCTGTTCACGGCCACCTTCGTGGTGATGCTGGCGGCCATCCCGTTCTATGGCGCCTGCTGCAAGTGGCTGCCACGCCGGCGCTTCGTGCCGTGGGTCTACGCGTTCTTCATCGCCAACCTGCTGGCGTTTGCCGGGGTCACGCGCGCTCTGCCGGACAGCGTCTGGCTGGCGCGCGTGTTCTACGTATGGCTGTCGGTGTTCAACCTGTTCGTGGTATCCGTGGCCTGGAGCCTGATGGCCGACGTGTTCCGCCCCGAGCAGGCGCGGCGGCTGTTCGCGCTGATCGCTGCAGGCGCCAGTGCCGGCGGCCTGGCCGGACCGGTCATGGGCGGCTGGCTGGTGGGCCGCATTGGCCTGACCGGCCTGATGCTCCTATCGGCTGCGCTGTTGGCCGCCACGCTCCCCGTGGTCGGCTATCTGTTCGCGTGGCGGCGCAGGCTCGGGGCGGGCGTGGCCGATGGCATGGCACACGGCGGCCCTGCCGCCCAGGACCCCGCCCAGCCGGTCGGCGGTGGGCTATGGGCCGGGTTGTCGATGGTCCTGCGCTCGCGCTACCTGCTCGGCATCAGCCTGTTCGTGATCCTGCTGGCCACGTCGAGCACGTTCCTGTATTTCGAGCAGGCCCGCCTGGTGGCGGCGGCCTTTCCCACGCGGGCGCAGCAGACGCAGGTGTTCAGCGCGCTCGATGCCACGGTGCAGGCGCTGACCATCCTCGTGCAGATCTTCTTCTCGGGACGGCTGGCGCGGCGCTACGGCGTGACGGCGCTGCTGACGGCCGTGCCGCTGGCCGTGACCGGCGGCTTCCTGCTGCTGGCGATGTGGCCCACGTTCGGCGTGCTGGCCGCGGCGATGATCGTGCGGCGCGTGGGCGAATACGCGATGCTGCGGCCGGGCCGCGAGATGCTGTTTACGGTGGTCGACCCCGAGACCAAGTACAAGGCCAAGAACGTGATCGACACCGCGATCTATCGCGCGGGCGACGCGGTCAGCGCTTGGGTGCGCACCGCCATCGACGCCTTGTCCGGACATCCCGCCACCGTGGCGCTGGCCGGCGCCGCCCTGGCCATCGGCTGGGCATGGCTGGGGCTGTGGCTGGGGCGGCGGCATGAAGGCCAGCTGATGGTGGCGGAAGCCGGCACCGCGCCGCCGGTGCTGGCCCGGCCGGCAAAGGAAGGTCAATGACGGCCACCCACCAGGCCAGCCGATAATCGCGCGCCGCTCTGGCCGCATTGCGCCGATGCCCGTATAGTTCTTGCCGTGTTGGCGGCACATGCCGCCCTACCCCATTCGTACAGGAGTTGCCTCATGAAGACCAAAGCCGCCATCGCCTGGAAAGCCGGCGCCCCGCTCACCGTCGAAGAGGTGGATCTCGACGGCCCGCGCGCCGGTGAAGTGCTTGTCGAAATCAAGGCCACCGGTATCTGCCATACCGACTACTACACGCTGTCCGGCGCCGACCCCGAAGGCATCTTCCCGGCCATCCTGGGCCACGAAGGCGCGGGCATCGTCACCGACGTGGGCCCGGGCGTGACCTCGCTGAAGCCGGGCGATCACGTGATCCCTCTCTACACGCCCGAATGCCGCCAGTGCAAGTTCTGCCTGTCGCGCAAGACCAACCTGTGCCAGGCCATCCGCGCGACCCAGGGCAAGGGCCTGATGCCCGACGGCACCTCGCGCTTCTCGATCGACGGCAAGCCGATCTTCCACTACATGGGCACGTCGACGTTCGCCAACCACATCGTGGTGCCGGAAATCGCGCTGGCCAGGATCCGCCCCGACGCACCGTTCGACAAGGTCTGCTACATCGGCTGCGGCGTGACCACGGGCGTGGGTGCGGTGCTGTTCACGGCCAAGGTCGAAGCTGGTGCCAACGTGGTGGTGTTCGGGCTCGGCGGCATCGGCCTCAACGTCATCCAGGCCGCCAGGATGGTGGGCGCCGACAAGATCATCGGCGTCGACCTGAATCCGGGCCGCGAAGCCATGGCCCGCAAGTTCGGCATGACCCATTTCATCAACCCGAAGGACGTCGAGAATGTGGTGGACCACATCGTGCAACTGACCGATGGCGGCGCCGACTATTCGTTCGAGTGCATCGGCAATACGCAGGTCATGCGCCAGGCGCTGGAGTGCTGCCACAAGGGCTGGGGCAAGTCGATCATCATCGGCGTGGCCGAGGCCGGCGCGGAGATCTCGACGCGTCCGTTCCAGCTGGTGACGGGACGCGAGTGGAAGGGTTCGGCGTTCGGCGGCGCACGTGGCCGCACCGACGTGCCCAAGATCGTCGACTGGTACATGGAAGGCAAGCTCAACATCGACGACCTGATCACGCACACGCTGCCGCTCGAGCGCATCAACGAGGGCTTCGACCTGATGAAGCGCGGCGAGTCGATCCGCTCGGTCGTCCTGTACTGAGGCAGCGGCCCATGGAACTGCTGTCTGAACACGGCTGCCACGGTGGCGTCCAGCGTTTCTACCAGCACCAGTCGGCGGCCATCGGGCTGCCGATGCGGTTCTCGGTCTTCCTGCCGCCGCAGGCGCTTGCCGCCAACGCGAAGCCGCTGCCGACCCTGCTCTACCTGGCCGGCCTGACCTGCACCGAGGAAACGTTCATGATCAAGGCCGGCGCGCAGCAGTACGCGGCGCAGTACGGCCTGATCCTGGTGGCGCCCGACACCAGCCCGCGCGGCGCGCACGTGCCGGGCGAGGCCGATGCCTGGGACTTCGGGGTGGGCGCCGGCTTCTATGTCGATGCCATCGAGGCGCCGTGGCGCATGCACTGGCGCATGGAAAGCTACGTGGCGGACGAACTGTTCCACCTGGTGACCAGCGAACTGCCAGCCGACGCTGCACGCGTCGGCATTTTCGGCCATTCGATGGGCGGGCATGGCGCGCTGGTGCTGGCGCAACGCTACCCGCAACGGTTCCGATCGGTGTCGGCGTTCGCGCCAATCGCCGCGCCATCGCAATGTCCGTGGGGCGTCAAGGCATTCACGGGCTACCTGGGCGAGGACCGCAGCCGCTGGGCGCAGCACGACGCCAGCGCGCTGATGGCCGGACAGGCATCGGCACCGTTCCCCGCCGGTATCCTCGTGGACCAGGGCCTCGCCGACAAATTCCTGGCCGATCAGCTGCACCCGCAAGCGTTCGAGGCGGCCTGCGAGAAAGCCGGCCAGCCACTGACACTACGCCGGCACGCGGGCTACGACCACGGCTATTACTTCATCTCGACCTTCATGGCCGACCATATCCGGCATCACGCGGAACGGCTGTAAGGACTGCAACGCCGGGCGAGCCGACTTTAGCCGGCGCTGCAGTGCTCGCGCTCGCAAGGCACGCCATCGTTGTCCCCGTCGATCTTCACGCCGGGGCAATTGCGCAGGTAGAACTTCGCTTCCTCGCATGAGGTCATCTGGTGGCAGCGGGTTTTGCCTTCGCAGCGGAAGGCCGGCGCGCTGACCGGCTGTGAACGCGGCGCGCTGACCGGCTGTGAACGCGGCGCGACGACCGGTGCAGTTGGCTGCTCCGCCACCGCGTCGGCCATCTGTTCCAGCGGGGCCGGCCGGTGATGTTGGTAGTAGTAATACCCGGCAACGCACAGCACGGCGACCAGCATCAGCTTGCGCATGGATTCTCCCTGAGTTGTTCTTTTTTGCTTTTGCGCGCCATGATACGGCATGCGGCCGACCTTTCCGCGAGGCCGACGGACCGGCTCCCGTGACGCCTTGGACCCAGCACAATACCGCCATGACCCCCTACCGCCCCAACCCCATCGTCATGCTGACCGCCCGCCAGCTATCCGAGGCGATCCACGCGAAGCAGGTATCGAGCCGCGAAGTCATGGCGGCCTATCTGGCGCATATCGCTACCGTGAATCCGGCATGCAATGCCATCGTGGCGCAGCAGGACGACGCCACGCTGATGCAGGCCGCGCAGGCTGCCGACGATGCCCTGGCGCGTGGGGAATCAAAGAGCTGGATGCACGGCATGCCGCAGGCGCCGAAGGATCTGGCGATGACGCGCGGCATCCGCACGACGTTCGGCTCGCCGATCTTCAAGGACAACGTGCCGGCCAGCGATTCGGTGATCGTCGAACGCATGCGCCAGGCCGGAGCGATCCTGATCGGCAAGACCAACACGCCGGAATTCGGGCTTGGCTCGCACACGTTCAATCCGGTCTACGGCGCCACGCGCAATCCGTACGATTCCACGCGGTCGGCGGGCGGCAGCAGTGGCGGCGCAGCGGCGGCGCTGACGCTGCGCATGTTGCCCGTGGCCGATGGCAGCGATTTTGGTGGATCGCTGCGCAATCCGGCCGCGTACTGCAACGTCTTCGGATTCCGGCCGTCCGCGGGCCGTGTTCCCTATGGCCCGGCGCCGGAGCTGTTCCTGCCGCAACTGGGCTGCGAGGGTCCGATGGCCCGCAACGTGGCCGACCTGGCGCTGCTGCTGGCCACCCAGTCCGGCCCGGACGCCCGCACGCCGCAGGCACTGCCGCAAGACCCCACGCTGGCCACGCTGACGCCGCAAAACGTCGGCAACGTACTCGATGCGGACATGTCGGGCAAGCGCGTGGCGTGGCTGGGTGACTGGGGCGGCTATCTGCCGATGGAAGACGGCATCCTGTCGCTGTGCGAACAGGCGCTGCGCTTTTTCCCCGATTTCGGCGTGACGGTCGACGCGATCCAACCGCCCTACCCGCCCGAGAAAATCTGGCAGACGTGGCTCGTGCATCGTCACTTTTTGACGGGCAATGCGCGGCTGGCGCTCTACAACAACGCGGCAACGCGCGCGCAGTTGAAGCCCGAGGCGATCTGGGAAATCGAGGGTTCGCTCGACCTCAAGGCCAGCGATCTCTACGCCGCCAGTACGCAGCGCAGTGCCTGGTATCAGGCGCTGCTGCGCACGTTCGAGACGTTCGACTACATCGCCGTACCGACCGCGCAGGTGTTTCCGTTCGATGTCGACCAGCATTGGCCGAAGGCCATCGCCGGGCGGCAGATGGACACCTATCACCGCTGGATGGAAGTGGTGGTGGCGTGGACGCTGTCGGGCTGCCCGGTGATCAGCGTGCCGGTGGGATTCAATGCGGAGGGCTTGCCGATGGGCATGCAACTGATCGGCCGCCCACGCGACGACCTGAGCGTGCTGTGCCTGGCAGCGGCCTACGAGCGCGCACGCGACTGGGTCAACGACCGGCTGCCGCCGGCCATCGACGGTTAAGACGGCAACGCGTCAGGCCACACGCCGCAGTTGCCGTGCCGACGCGCCAAACAGCGGCGCGGCCCGGTCTGCGGCCAGCTTGATGCGATCGGCCAGCGCGCCGCTGCCCACCTGGTAGCCATCGAAATCCGCAGTCGACGCGTACACCCCGATCGGCAGCGTGAGCGCCTGCAGAAAGCTGAACAGCGGCCGCAGCTGATGCTCCAGCACCAGCGCGTGGCGGTCACTGCCGCCGGTGGCCGCCAGCAGTACCGGCTTGTCGGCCAGGGCATCCATGCCCACCAGGTCGAACAGATGCTTGAAATGCCCCGGGAACGAGCCGCGATACACGGGGGCCGCGGCAATCAGCAGATCGGCCGATTCGATGGCCGCGACCTGCGCCTCGATGTCCGCCGGCAGTTCCTGGCGCGTCAGCGCGGCACCCAGCGGGCGCGCGATCTCGCTCAGGTCAACGATCCGTGTATCGAGGACGAGCCGCTGCTCCAGTTCGGCCAGCAGCGCCTGGATCAGTACCAGCGTGCGCGACGGTTGATGGGCGCTGCCATTGACGGCGACAACTTTCAGCGGCGTGGACACTATCTATCTCCGGGGGCGAAAAGGCATTCCTCGTACCTTAGCGCCGTCGTCCGCCGATGCGAACGAACCAATTCAAATATGCATAGATGCGAAAACGGCAGCCCGGCCGTGAATCCGGGCTGCCGTTTCGCTTGCTGCAGCAATGCCGTTCGCCATTGCGCAAACTGCGCGAATGGCACGAGCCGGCTTAGAACGAGGGCACCATGGCGCCCTTGAACTGCGCCTTCATGAACTGACGTACCTCTTCGGACTGATAGGCGGCCACCAGCTTCTTCACCCACGGCTTGTCCTTGTCCTGCGTACGGACCACGATGATGTTCGCGTACGGGCTGTGGATGTCTTCCAGCGCGATGGCGCTCGTGGTCGGCTGCAGGCCGGCAGCCAGCGCGTAGTTGGTATTGATCACGGCGGCAGCCACGTCAGGCAGCGCGCGGGCCAGCTGGGCGGCGTCCAGTTCCACGATCTTGAGCTTCTTCGGGTTCTCGGCGATGTCCAGCGGCGTGGCGTTCACGCCATTCGTGCCGACGCCCGGCTTCAGCTTGATGACCCCCTGGGCGGCCAGCAGCAGCAGCGCACGGTTTTCGTTCGACGGATCGTTGGGCACGGCCACCTTGGCGCCTTGCGGCAGGTCCTTCGGCGACTTCAGGTTCTTCGAATAGATGCCCAGCGGCGAAATATACGTGTAGCCGACGCTGACCATCTTGTAGCCGCGCTGCTTGATCTGGCTGTCCAGATACGGCTGGTGCTGGAAGCTGTTGGCATCCAGGTCGCCGGCATCGAGTGCGGCATTCGGCTGCACGTAGTCGTTGAATTCCACGACTTTCACGTTCAGTCCGTTCTTCTTCGCCACCTTCTGCACGACTTGCCAGACTTCGGCGTCCGGGCCGCTGACGGTACCCACGCGGACCGTCTGTTCCTGTGCCGCCGCGTTGCCGGCAGCTACCATGCCCAGTGCCACGGTAGCGGCAGCCAGGGTCTTCGTGATCGAGAGCATCTTCATAGGTATTGTTGTCCTGGGAATCGAGGAGCGGCCGCACCGGGTAGGCACGGCCGAGGCGCAAGCTTACCTCAATGCGCTTCCGGTTGATGCTCGACCTTTGTGCCGGCTTCCTTGACCACCGGACGGCTGGCGATGGCCGGAGCGTTCTGCCAGCCGCCGCCGAGCGCCAGGAACAGATTCACCTGATCCATGGCCACCTGGGCGTCCGATGCGGCCAGTGCGGCGTCGGTGTTGGCCAGCGTGCGGTCGGCGTCCAGGCTTTGCAGATAGGGCGACCTGCCGGCCTGCCACAGCAAGCGGTTCTGGCGCGCGGCTTCGTCGGCCTTGTCGCGCGCCGCGCGCAGCGACTGGTTGCGCTCCAGTTCATGCGTATAGGCCGACAACGCCGTCTGCGTCTCGCGCAGGGCCTTCAGCACCACACCGTCGAAATGCGCCAGCGCACCCTCGGCACCGTACTCGGTGTTGTGGATACGCGCCCGCGTGCCGCTGGTCGGGATGGTCCACGACAGCGCCGGACCCCAGCCCCAGTGCGCGGTCGGCGCCTGGCCCAGGTGGTCGAGAATGCCGGTGAAGCCGGCCGATGCCCCAATGCGAATCTGCGGGAACAGGTCGGCCGTGGCCACCCCGATCTTGGCCGTGGCGGACGCCAGTTCGCGCTCGGCCTGCCGCACGTCGGGGCGACGCTTGAGCAGCGCCGTGCCGTCGCCCACGGGCAGCGGCTGTTTCAACGCGGGCACGTGTTCGCAGGCCACGCTCTTCACATCGAGTGCCATCGGCGGCTTGCCCAGCATCACGGCCAGGCGGTATGCCGCGCCCTCCTGCTCGGCACGATACTTCGGCAGCACCGCACGCAGCGTGTCGGCCTGGGCCTGGGCACGGAGCACATCGGTTGGCTGGCCGCGTCCGGCATCGACCAGCTTCTGCGCCAGTTGCGCGCCGCGTTCCTGCAGGTCAAGCTGATGCTGGGCCACGTGCAGTTCATGCGTGGCCGTGCAGCCCTGCACATAGGCCCGCACGGTCTCGGCCACCACACCCACGCGTGCCTGGTCCAGTGCGGCGTGGCTGGCCTGGGCGGCTGCCAGCGCGGCCTCGTCGGCACGCTTGAGCTTGCCCCAGAAATCGATCAGGTACGACACCTGGAAACCGATGTCGCCGAAGTTCATCGCCGGGATCTTCTCTTCGTGCAGCAGCGGCTCGCCGGCAATCTGGCCGCGCTCGGCGCTGGCCTTGAATTTCACTTCGGGCAGGTTCTCGGCTTCCACCTCGTGGTAGACCGCGATCGACCGCTTGAGGTTGGCCGCCGCCACGCGCAGGTCGGTATTGGCCACCAGCGCCTGCTGCACGAGGTCGTCGATATGCGGATCGTCGTACAGGCGCCACCAGTCGTTCGGCACGTCGGCAATGGACACGGCGTCGCTGTCGCTGTGGGCGAACGGGCCGTTGGCCGCCGCAGACTTCACGGCCGCGTCGTCGGGCACCTTGTGGTCGGGGCCGACGGTCATGCAGGCGGCCAGCGCCAGCGGCAACATCGCCGCCAGCGTGGCACGGGCAAAGCGTTTCACTGCAGCACTCCGGTTGTGGACGCGCCCTTGCCGGCCAGCGCGACCTTGTCATGCGAGGCAGTCCTCTCAGCCGCCGCCGGCGTGGCAGGCTTGTCATTCGACTGGCCATCCGCCTTCACGGACACCGTGGCGGTACGGCCCGCCACCAGGCGCACATCCTCGGGCATCTGGTCGAACTGGATGCGCACCGGCACACGCTGGGCCAGTCGCACCCAGTTGAACGTTGGGTTCACGTTCGGCAGCAGGTTCGATCCGTTGGTACGGTCGCGATCCTCGATGCCGGCCGCGATGCTTTGCACATGCCCCTGCAGCACGCGCTTCTCGCCCATGATGCGGATGTCGACCGAGCTGCCGATATGGATGCCCTGCAGTTTGGTTTCCTCGAAATAGCCTTCCACGTGGAACGAGTTCGAGTCCACCATCGACAGCACCGGCTTGCCAGTCACCACGTAGTCGCCCAGACGCGGCAGGCGGTCGTTGACGTAGCCCTCCACCGGACTCAGCACCTTCGTGCGCGCCAGGTTCAGCTTCGCCACGCCGATGGCCGCGTCGGCCTGGGCAAGCTGGGCTTCGCCCTGCTGCACCTTGGCCAGGCCTTCTTCAATGATTTCCTTCGACACCACGTCGGACAGCTTCTGGCTGCGCGACGCCTCGCGGCGCGCCTGGGACAGGTTGGCGCGCACCGCCGCGGCCGTGGCTTCGGCCTGGCGCAGCGCCAGCGCATAGCGTTCGTGGTCGATCTCGAACAGGACGTCGCCGGCCTTCACGTGCTGGTTGTCCTTGACGGCGATGCGCGTGACCAGCCCCGAAACGTCAGGTGCCACCTGCACCACGTCGGCACGAATGTGCCCGTCGCGGGTCCACGGGGCCACCGTGTAGTAGTCCCACAGGTGTTTGACAACGACCGCGCCAGCGGCCGTGACGGCCAGCGTCAACACGACCGGCCCGAGCGAAGAGAGTCTGAGTTTCATGATTGCAGCCACGGCACCATGGCCACCACCCCACCGAGGATGATCGCGTACAGCGCCAGATTGAAGAGGGATCGGTGCCACACGAGCCGGTAGAAGCCCACGCGCGACAACACCGCGCGTGCGGCACTCGTGATGAGAAAGGCCGCGAGCATCCACACCAGCAGGCTGGGGATGAACACGCCATAGATACTGATTTCACCGGGCATCATGCTTTTCCGGAAACGGTTGCCGGCAGCGCCGGCGGAAACAGGGCCACCTGCATGTCGACCAGCGCGGCAAGCGCCACGCGCGAGCGCACCTTGTCCCGCGCGTTGGCCAGGCGCGTGCGCAGCGCGGCGGGCGGCACATCGGCCGTGCCATCGAGCCGCGCCTTGTAGTAGGTGGAAATGCTGCGCAGCACGCGGCGCACGGCATGCTGTTCGTCGGCCGGCATATCGGCCATCTCGCGCTGCAGGGCCAGCGCAGTCAGCTCCACGCGCACTTCGCTGAAGCCATCGGTCGAGACTTCGCTGTCGCTGGCGGCCAGCCGCGGCACCAGTTGCGCCAGGCGGTCGAGCATGCGGGCGCGCAGCACGGTATGCGAGTCGGGGTTCTTGCCCAGCGCGTTGTCGGCGATATCGCTCCAGCCGGCCCGCACCAGACGGCGCGTGGCGGCCCGGGTGCCGAACGGCCGCACCACCAGCGTCCACACCAGCGCGAACGCGATGCCCGCGATGCCGGCCACATTGCTGTTGAAGAACGACTGGAAATTGGCGCTGTACGCGCCCTGGATGCCGATGTCGTTGGCCGTGACCACCGCCAGCGGCATGCCGATCATCGCCAGGCGCGGCTGCGCCACGAGCAGGCCGATGATCAGGTACGGCACGGCGAACATCAGCACCAGCATCTCGAAATCATGCGCGACGGGCAGCACCGCAAACAGCATCACCAGCGAGATCAGCAGGCAGACCACGTTCCAGTTGAAGAACGACCGGATCATCGGCGCAGGTTCGTCCAGCGCGGCGAAGAAGCAGCAGGAAATCGCACCCAGTGCCACCGCGCCAGCCCCATCGGCCCAGCCGGTGTGGATCCACACCATGCCCATCGCGTAGATCGCCATGGCCACGGTCACTACCGAAAACAGCAGCATGCCGTGGTCGTAGTGACGCGCGCGGCCCACCTCCCAGCGCAGGAATTCGGGCACCCATTGCCCTTCGATGTGCTTGTCGCCCAGGCGCCGGCACAGCGTCACGCAGTCGTGCCAGAGCGCCAGCATCTGCTGCAGCCGGTCTTCCGCCGCCGTCACCAGGGCGGCGTCCCAGCCGGCCTGCACGGGCGATGCCGAAAGCACCGGCCGCGCGTCGGCGGCAGCGCCTGCCTCGATCCAGTCCTTCACGGCCCGCATCTGCGCGGCCAGCGGCGGGGGCAGGCCGCCCGCGGCCTGCAGCGATTCGACGATGGTCGCGAACGACGCCATCACCGGCAGCAGCATGGTCATGCGGCCGCGCAGTTCGCGCGCGGCACGCACCCGGGCGGCGCTCTCGGCGTCGTAGCTCAGTTGGCTGATCAGTTGGTCCAGCGCCAGGATGTCGGCGGCCAGGCGATGGCGGCTGTGATGACGCGACACCGATGCGCCCGGCGCCGGCGACAGCATGTCGGACGCCCATAGCGTGGCGTCGGCCATCCACTGGCGGGATTTGTCGCGCAGCACGTTGGCCACGCTGGCCGGCAGGATGACGGCGCCCACCACGGCCGCACACAGGATACCCAGGCAGATTTCCTCGGAACGGGCCACGGCCAGGTCGAAGATCCCGACCGGATTATCGACCGACGGCAGTGCCACCAGCGGCAGCGTGTAGGCGGCCAGCATGAAGACGTAGCTGCGCGGCGTGCGGTGCATCAGCGCCACATAGAGCAGGCATGCCACCCAGATGGCAACGGCGCCCATCAGCAAGGGGGGCGAATTCACGAGCGGCGGCACCATGGCGACGCCGGCAGCGGCGCCAAGCAGCGTGCCAAGCACGCGGTACAGCGCCTTGGAGCGCGTGGCGCCCGTGAGCGGGTGCGCCACGATATAGACGGAGCCCATCGCCCAGTACGGACGGGGCAGTCCCAGGTACATCGCAATGTAAAGCGCCAGCATCGCGGCGATGAACGCCTTGAAGGAGAACACCCAGTCCCGGGCGGACGGCCAACTCATCATGGCGCTCAGGACTCCTGCTTGCCCGATGCCGAAGCGGCCGCAGCGGCGCGCGACAGTGCGTCAAGCACCCGCAGCGCGGCGGCCATGTCGGCTTCGCTCACGTCTGCGAACACTTTGGCGCGCAGCTGCTTGAGTTCCGCCTCGATACGCTCGGCCATGCGCTCGCCGGCATCGGTCAGCGACAGCACATTGGCGCGGCGGTCGCTGGGGTCCACCTCGCGGCGTACCAGATCGGCCGCGCAAAGCTGATCCACCAGCCGCACCAGCGTGGCACCTTCCACGCCCACGTAGTCGGCCAGCGTGACCTGGCGTACGCCGCCGCCAAGGCGACGGATAAACAGCAAAGGCGCGGCGGCCGCGGCCGAAATGCCGTGGGCGGTAACAGCGGCCTGGCTGATCTGTCGCCATTGACGGCCGGACAGCATCAGCTGGCCGGTGAAGGCGAATCGGAGGGCATCGATTTGTGGCATGGGCCGAATGATAGACGTGAATTAATTAGGATGCAAATGATTTCTTTACGAACTAGTTCACATTGAGTGTTTTAGTCGGCACATTGAAGGCCCTCCAGGTCCCGCCCTGTCGCGCCGTTCCCAGAAACGTCGTTGATTCAGCTAACCGCGCGCAATCGGCCCCCACTTTCAGCAAACGACGATTTCCGGCCTTTCGTCCATGGCCCACAGTCTGGTCGCCGAACCGGTTCCGGCGACCTGAAAACAACTTTTCAAGGACCATGGACATGAAAAGCACATCCCTGCGGCGCGCAGCCATTCCGTCTGCCGCCTTCGCCTTGCTGCTGACCACCGCAGGCGGCGCCGACGCCGCCCGGCCAACGACTCCGGATGCCTGTCGCACGATTTCGGAATGGACCGGCTTCGAGCGCTATCCGCCCGAAAGCTGCGTGGCATACGAAAAACGCGTCTGGTCGAACGACCGCTTTGCGCACCCCGGCCAACGCCCCGGCGTGGATCATGCGATCTACTTCGGCGCTCCCCGCAGTCCCACCGCACAGCTCTGGTTCGATATCGGCGACTACGTGCCGCCGTCCGCCACGCCGGACCTGCTCGTGACAATTCAGGCCGCCGACCCGGGCAAGCCCGTGGTCTACGTCGTGCCGAACAAGGAAAAGACCAGCGTGCATTTCGTGACGCCGCTGCACGGCAATACGCGCCACAGCAACCGGCCGGCCCTCGAAGGCGAGTTTTCCTTCATCGATGTCATGGCGGAAGACGTTTCGATGCCGGGCCGGCTGGCGCCCGTCCGGCTGCGCGCCCAGCGCAATATGACCGGGACGGGCTACGACGGCACCCGCGCGCAGATCAACGGCAACGGCGGCCCTGCTGGCCCCGGCGCGCTGGTGGTCTGGTACGAACCCGCCGACAACCCGCGTCTGACGCCCGGCACGCGCTACCGCACGCCGACGATGCACCGCGTGAACATCCAGGCCGTGGGGAACGATCTGCCGAATCGCCCGGTGCTGAAGACCTTCACCCTGGGCATCGATATCGTCCATCGCGCGCCGAAGGCAACCACGGTGAAGTTCGACGGCAAGCAGGCACGTTTTGTCCTGCCTCTGCGGACCGACCAGGGCCGCAGCGCCTGGTATGCCACGACGCACCAGCAGACCACGGGCCGCGAGCACGGCACGGGCCATTGCCCCGAGAACGCCACCGATATCTTCCGCGTGACCGCGGTTGACGAGAACAACGTGCCGTTCCCGGTGATGCTGCGCGCCTACAAGGCAGCCAGCGCAGACGGCACCGGCACAGGCACGACGGTCGCCTGCCGCCTGCCCAGCACCACTGGTACCGAATCGCTGGTGTTCGAGCTTCGCCCCGAGGACAACCCGACACTCTTCTCGACGTCGGTGGGCAACAGGATCCGCAACGCGTTCCCGTACCGGATTGCCGTGCGGAACGCAGCGGGACAGGACGCCGACCAGTCCTACCAGACCCTCGACATCAAGCTCGACATGACTGTCGAAAAGGTGGAGGCCGTACCGCCCACTGTCGACCCGAAGGATCCAAAGGAACCGGTGGAACCGAAAAACCCGGTGGAACCGAAGGACCCGGTGGACCCAAAGGCTCCGGTGGACCCGAAGGACCCTACCGACCCGACAGGCCCCACCGACCCTGCCGACCCTGACCCGACCGATCCCGCAGACCCCGCCGATCCAGGCGATCCAGGCGATCCAGGCGATCCGGGCGATCCGGGCGATCCGGGCGATCCGGCCGATCCGGGCGATCCCGCGGACGGACCGGAGGTCACGCCGCGCTCGGCAGTACCGGCGCCCAAGGCCGGCCAGCTTGGCGGCACCTACACGCAAGCCAGCATCTACCGGCGCAACTACCTGATCCGCGATGTGGCGCGGTCTGGCGCGGCGCGCAAGCTGACGTACCTGAACTACGGCAGCGCCAACCTGCATCGCGGCGACGATGGACTCTACCGCTGCCAGAGCGGCGACACACGCGGCCCGAGCGATCCGTTTGCCGACTATGGCAAGCGATTCAGCGCCACGGAATCGGTGGACGGCAAGGCCGACCCGGCAGGCAAGCACGTGCTGCGCGGCAACTTCAACCAGATCCTCAAGCTGAAGCAAACCTATCCGGTCAAGACCTTGATCTCGATTGGCGGCCCAGGTCTGAGCGACCGCTTCAACCAGGCTGCCCGGACCGAGGCAGGCCGCAACGCGCTGGCCGAGAGCTGCGTGGACGTCTATATCAAGGGCAACCTCGCGGCCAGCCGGTCGAGCGCGGGCGGCAAGGGGCTGGCGAAGGGTGTCTTCGATGGCATCAACCTGGAATGGCTGGCCCCACGCGCGGCGCAAGTGCGTGACGGCCAGGCCGATGCCGTGGACTGGGGCAACTATCTGGCGCTGGTCAGGGCTTTCCGCGACGCGCTCGAACGCGAGGACAGCCGGCACCTGCTGACATCCACCATGAACCTCGCCGAAAGCGCGCCGGACGCCAAGACGGCAGTCGCCATCGCCGCCGAGCTGAACTGGGTCAACATCCAGGCCTATGACTTCACGGGCGGATGGGATGCCAGCACCGGCCACGCCTCCGCGCTGCAGGTCGGTCGCGACTCGCCATGGACCCGCGTCCAGGGTATGAAGCAGCGCAGCCTGATGGGCACCATCTGGGACGCGTACGAGTTCGGCATCCCGCAGGAAAAGCAGGTCTTTGGCGTGCCATTCCATGGCCACGGCTGGACGTCGGTCAAGCCGGGACGCAGCAACGGCCTGTGGATGGCCGGTGCGCCGGTCCGCCATGGTCCAGCCCGGCGTGACTATCGCGACATCAAGCGCATGCCGAACGGCAAGCTGTTTTCGGATGCCGCGTCCCGGGGCGCCTGGCGCTATGACGGCTGGACCTTCTGGTCCTACCACACGCCCGCCATCGTCAAGGCCAAGGTCGACGCCGTGCGCAAGACCCGGGCTGCCGGCATGTACGCCAGCGACCTCGGCGCGGACGACAAGGCCGAGCTGATCAACACCATGGAACGCATCAAGCGCTGAACCTGCGCATTGCCCGAGGCGAACCGCCACAAGCGGTTCGCCTCACCCGCCGCCGCGGCCGTCACAACACATTGCCTCGGCGGCGCCCCCGATTCTTCCGAGTTGTCCATGTCCTCGCTTTCGCACATCGCATCCCGCCGCCGCCCACCGGGTGGCTTCACGCTCCTGGAACTGCTGGTGGTCCTTCTGATCATCGCCATGCTGGCGGGCTTCGTCGGCCCCAGGCTGTTCCGCGAACTCGACAAAGCCAAGGTCAAGACCGCGTCCGGACAACTGAAGGCGCTGGGCGACGCGCTGGATCGTTACCGGCTCGACACCGGACATTTCCCTTCGACAGAAGCCGGCCTGACCGCGCTCGTCGAACCGCCGGCGGACGCCGGCAACCGTTGGCACGGGCCCTACCTGACCCGCGACATCCCCGCCGATCCCTGGGGACAGCCCTACCAGTACCGGCAGCCCGGCAGCGACGGCAAGGACTACGACCTGTTTTCCCATGGCGCCGATGGCAAGCCCGGTGGCACCGGCTACGCCAGCGACATTGCCTGGTAAGGGTGTCCGATGCAGTTCCGCCTCACCGTGGCCCGCGACGGCCATATCCACGACATCCGGATATTCGCTCCCACCGCGGCCGATGCCCGGCGGCAAGCGCAGATGGATGGCGGCCACGTGCTGGCATGCCGCCGCATCCTGACGCTGCGACGGCAAGCGCCCTTCGGCATCGCCCTGTTCACGCAGGAACTGATCGCCCTGCTGCGCGCCGGGCTGTCGCTGGTCGAGTCCGTCGAGGCCTTGCGTGACAAGACCGGCGGCGCGTCGGAGACCGCCGCCCGCACCGTGCTCGACCGGATCGTCGACGGCCTCTATCAAGGCTTGCCGCTCTCCGGCGTGCTGGCGGGCCTGCCCGGCCACTTCCCGTCGCTCTACGTGGCCACGGTCGCTTCGGCCGAGCGGACCGGGCATCTTGCCGACGCACTGGCGCGCTATCACCACTACCAGGCCCGCCTCGGCGTGGTCCGCCGGAAAGTCGCCAGTGCGATGATCTACCCCGCCGTGGTCATTGCGATCGGTGCGGGCATCATGGCGTTCCTGCTGTTCTTCGTGATTCCGCGCTTCAGCCAGGTCTACGCATCGATGCGCGAGCTGCCCACCGCCGCGCGCTGGCTCCTGGGGTGGGGCCAGACCGTCGATGCGCACGGCGGCACGATGGCGCTGGGGATGGTGGTTTCGGCCCTGCTGCTGGTTGTCGCCGCCCGGCAAGTACAACTGGCTCGCCGGATGGCCGCACTGAGCTGGCACGTTCCCCGCCTCCACGCGTTCCAGCACCTGCTGGCGCTGACCCGGCTATACCGGACCACTGGCCTGCTGTTGGCCGGCGGCATGGCCGCCATCCCGGCGCTGCGGCTGGCCGCGCCGCTTCTGCCGGGGCACTTGCACGGCGCCATGTCGCGGGCCATTGCAGAGATCGAAGCCGGCAAGCCGATGGCCGACACCCTGGCCCGGCACCAGTTGACCACACCCGTGGCCGAACGGCTGCTGCGCGTGGGTGAACGCAGCGGCGAACTGCCCGAGATGTGCGAACGCGCCGCTCAATTCTGCGACGAGGCCATCGACCGCGCCATCGACACCGCCACCAAACTGGTGGAACCGCTGCTGATGCTTGTGGTTGGCGCCCTGGTCGGCGGCATCGTCTTCCTGCTCTACATGCCCATCTTCGAGCTTGCCGGGAGCATGCAATGACGCCGCATACGCCAGCATCCCCTCCCGCGCCGACCCTGCAGGCTCTGCAGGCCATGCGCGATGCCGCCCCCGGACGGGACCTGCAGGACGTGGTTGCGCAAGCCAGCGGCCTGCCGCCGGACGCCTGCGCCGCGCACGTCGCCAACCTGCTCGGCTTGCCGCTGGTCGATGCCGTGGCGCTGGCCGCCGCCGTGCCACGCTTCGACCTGTTTCCCTACGCCGATGCCGTCGCCGGCGGCTGCGTGCTGGCGCAGCTCGAACCTGCGTCGCCCGCCCTGACATTGATCCTGACCGACCCCACGCGCCTGGCCGTGCGTCAGCATGTCGCCCGGCGACTGGCGCTGGGCGGCCTGTCCTGCGCCGAATGCCTGGGCGCCACACATCGCGTGCGTGCGATGCTCGACAACCATGGCGAGCGCCAGCGCGCGCTCGATCATGTTGCCACGGCCCCCGGGGCGCCTGTGGACGCGTTACCCGACGCCGGCATCTCGCTGGCCAGCCTGGCACAGGACACCAGCCCGGTTATCCGGTTGGTCAACTCCACGCTTTACGATGCGTTGCGCATGGCCGCGTCGGACATTCATCTCGAAACGCGGCAAGACGCGCTGGCGGTCAGATACCGCATCGACGGCGTGCTGCTCGATGCAGCCACCGCGGCCGGCATCGATATCGCCGAACAGGCCATATCGCGCCTCAAGGTCATGGCGGAGCTGGACATCGCCGAGCGCCGCATTCCGCAGGATGGCCGCTTCAAGGCAACCGTCGATGGCCGCGAAATCGATTTCCGGGTGTCGATCATGCCGTCGATCCATGGCGAGGATGCCGTGCTGCGTGTGCTCGACAAGCGGGGCGGCAATGCGGCAGGCGGCCGCCTGAGCCTGGACCGGCTCGGCCATGACGCGCAGGCAGTGGCGGCCATCCGTGCGCTGGCCGCCATGCCGCACGGGCTCCTGCTGGTGACGGGCCCCACGGGTTCGGGCAAGTCCACCACGCTCTACGCCACGCTGTCCGAACTCGACACGGGTGCGGAAAAGATCATCACGATCGAAGACCCCGTCGAGTATGAACTGCCGGGCGTGCTGCAGATTCCGGTCAACGATCGCAAGGGCCTGACCTTCGCGCGCGGGCTGCGTTCGATCCTGCGGCACGACCCCGACAAGATCCTCGTGGGCGAGATCCGCGATGGCGAAACCGCCAGCATTGCCGTCCAGGCCGCGCTGACCGGCCACCTGGTACTGACCAGCGTCCACGCCAATGGCGCGTTCTCGGTGGTTGACCGGTTTCTGCACATGGGCATCTCAGCCCACAGCCTGGTGGAATCGCTGATCGGCATCGTGGCCCAGCAACTGGTCCGGACGATCTGCCCCGATTGCGGCGAATCCTTCCGGCCGGGCGCCGAACTGCTGGCGCGCTCGGGTCTGGTTGCTTCATCGGTTGCCAATTGGCGTTTTCGCGCCGGCCGGGGCTGTGACGCCTGCCACGGCACCGGATATCGCGGACGCCGCGCGGTGGCCGAAGTCTTGCGCATCGACGATGCACTGCGCGACGCCATCCTCGGACAAGCGCCCTCGGGCGAACAACGTGCCCTGGCGCGGGCGGGCGGCTTTGCCTCGCTGCGACAGTCCACGCTGGCCCTGGTGGCCCAGGGCGTCACCACCCTACAGGAGGCAAACCGTGTCACGTTTGTCGAATAAACATGGCCTCTGGATTCTGCGTGACGCCGTCTTCCTGCGCGCCGAAGGTGGCACGGCCGTGCATAAGGCACCGGCCCCTTACCGCGAAACGGCGGGCATCGAAGACGCACTGCAGGCCACCGATGCCCTGCTCGCACCGCTATCAGGCCACAGCGTCACGGTACGCCTGGGCTTTCCGTGGACGCGGCATGTCGTCGTACCCTGGCATCCGCGGTTGATCGGCGAAGCCGAATGGTTGACGTGGGCTCGCGCAGCCTGCGACGAACCCGGCGCGGAGCCCGGCGCAGGGCTTGGCGATGGCCTCGACAACCAGCATATCGCGCTGACGCCAGCCCGCCATGGCGCCCCACGCCTGGCCATCATTGGCAATACACCACTGCTGACCGCCCTGATCGCACAGTGCAAATCGCATCGCGTGCGCCTGACCGCCGCGACGTCAACGTTCGCCTATGCGCTGCACCGTTATCGATGCGAGCTGGCGGTCAGTGGCTGCGCGCTGGCGGTGCATGAACGCGGCATGCTGACATGCGCGTTGCGAGACGGACCTTCCATCACGGCGATTACCACGGTGGCCGCACAGTCAGACCTATCGCCACAAATCCATGCCGTGCTGCGCTGCCTCGCGCTGTCGGCGTCGGCGCCGGCGCCCGAAACGGTCGCCCTGATCGGCGGCGCGGCAGAGCCGGACGACCGTATCCGCTGGTTGGGCGACCATTTGTGCCCTGCCGGCGAAGGAGGTTCGGCATGATGGCGCGACCGCCGAACCTTCTGGCCGCGACGCCGCGCGGCTGGTTGCACCGGGTATCGCTCGGCGCCGGACTGCTCGGCCTCGGCATCGGCGTTGCCGCCTGGGCCATGCACGAACACCGCGCCCTCGCGACGCTGCGCGCCGAAGTGGTCGCCATGGAAGCCGAAAGCGCCACGCTGCGCCGCAAGCTGGCAGCCCGGCCCCCTGCCACGGCGGCCCAGCAGACTGACATCGTCGCCAGACAGGCGGAAAAGCTCGTGCCGACCCTGGCTTGGCTGGAGCAGAACTGGGCCGATGACGTGGCCATCGCGCGCCTTGACGTGGACGGCGCGGCGCGCACGCAGCGGATCGAACTGGAAGCCGAGCATGCCGATGCGCTGCTGATGCTGGTCGACCGCCTGTCGGCCACGCCCGCCGTCGGCACCGTATCGCTGACCCGCCAGCGGCAAGGCGACCACGCCGTCGAGGCCGAGCTTCGGCTGCGTTGGCAGGCTTGGCAGGAGCCCGCCCGATGAACCGCGTCGTCTGGATGCTCCGCCGCTGGCGGCACTCATGCGGATGGCTGGGCGCGGCCGGCCTCGCACTCGCCATGGGGTGTGTCGTGGCCGTCGCCACGCATATCCGGCCAGAGCGCACGGCGCAAACCGCCGCATTGCAGCAGGAGACCCAGCACGTTGCCAGGCTGGCGCACGAGTTGGCGACCAGGGTGAAGCCGGCTCGCCAGCACACCCTGCCCGACGCCTCCACGTACACCGAATTCCTGCGCGCCCACGCGGCCCTGGCCACGGCCCGCTCGATTGCCCTGACGGAGATCGACTACACGTCCCGCGCCGAAGCCGGCCAGCGGCTGCTGCGCCATACGATGCGCTACACCGTCGAAGGCCGCTACCCCGAACTGCGCGACTACCTCGCGACATTGGAGGAGATCGCGGGGGTACGGGTCGAATCGATATCGTTCATGCGCCAATCCGACGCCAGCCGGACGGTCAACGCGCTGGTGCAGCTCAGCTATCTCGTGGAGACCGGACCATGAAGCTTTCCCGATCACTGCAGTACCTGCTGGTGGCCACGGTCTGCGCATCGCTGTACGCGGCCTGGATCGGCCAGTCCGACGAAGCCGCCAATGCGACGGATGCCGCGAGACGCCAGCCGGCGCCGGCACGCGCCCCGCAGACGCCGTCCGGCCACGTAGTCGAAACGCCAGAACCGCGCCGATCGGTGGATCTCTTCGCACCACCAGGCTGGCGACTTGGCGCGATGACGCCTTCGCTGGAGCCATACGCGGAAGCCGATCCCGCGCGGGCGGCGGAATCGGCGGGCGCCACGGCCCGCGCCTCCCTTGAGGCCAGCGCGATCTGGCGCGACACCCGGGGGGTGATGGTCGTGCTCACACTCGGCGAGGCCACCCGCATCGCCTGCGAGCAGTGCGCGACGCCGGGCCGGCTACGTCCCGGCGAACGATGGAAGGGATACCGGCTCGACGCCATCGACGCGTCGGGTGCCACCGTGACCGATTTGTCGACAGGCAATCGCATGCATCTGGGCGTACCCGCCTGACGCCCCCGACCCCAGGAGAGTCCTACCTTGAATGTCCCCATGCAGTTGAGCGCCATGACAGTCAGCGCGCTCTTGCTCGCCGGCTGCGCGGCCTTGCCCGGCCCAGCGCCAGGCGCGGCACCGCACCCCGGCGCGGCGCTCGAAAAGGCCGCCGCTGACGCCGTCGCGGCGCCAGACGATGTCACCAGCCAGCTTCGCTATCGCGTGGAGCGCGAACGGCGTATCTGGACGCTCGTGCAGCAAGGCGCGGCGCAGCTCGATCTCGGGAACGTGGATGCGGCGGCGGCGTCGTTTGCCGAAGCCCTGTCGATCGATCCCGCCAACGCGCGTGCGCTGGAGGGCGCCCAGCGCGCCGCCAGCGCGCAGCCGATGGCTGCAGCGGTCGAAGCGGCACGGGCACAGGCAAAGGCAGACGTCAACCCGGCCGGCGCCATCGACACGCTGAACGACGCGCTGGCCACCGATGCCCGGCACGCCGAGGCGCGCGCCTTGCGCGACGAATTGGTGGTGACGCAGGAACGCCAGCGGGGCCGCCCGGCGCGCACACTGGCCGCGTCGCTGCGCCAGCCCATTTCCGTACAGTTTCGCGACCAGCCGCTGTCCACGGTGCTGACCGCCATCTCCACGCTGTCGAAGCTCAGCTTCGTGCTGGACAAGGATGTGCCGCAGGACCTGCGTGCCACGGTGTCCGCCAACGACACCTCGGTGGAGGCCATCGTCGACCTGGTGCTGGCCACCAACCACCTCGAAAAGAAGATTCTTAATGACACCACGCTGCTGATCTACCCCAAGGTGGCCGACAAGCAGCAGCAATACCGCGATCTGACCACGCGCACGTTCTACCTGAGCAACGCCGATCCCAAGCAGGTGATGAGCATGATCAAGCAGATCGTGAAGACGAAAGACGTCTACGTGGACGAACGGCTAGGCATGCTGGTGGTCCGGGACACCCCCGAAGCCGTGGAAGTGGCCGAGCGTCTGGTGATCGCTCATGACCTGCCGCAATCCGAGGTGATGTTCGATGTGCAGATTCTGGAAGTGAACAATTCCGACGCCCTGAACCTTGGCATTCGCTATCCATCGAGCATCTCCGCATCGGTCGCCGGGGCCGCCGGCAAGGCCGGCACGCTGACATGGAACGAACTGCGGCATCTGAACGGCGACAAGGTGGGCGTCAATCTTGGCGATCCGGTGGTCACCGCCAACCTGGCGCGCGAGACAGGCCAGGGCCAACTGCTGGCCAATCCACGCATTCGCGTCAAGAATCGGGAAAAAGCCAAGATCATGATTGGCGACCGGCTGCCCGTGGTGACGACCGTCAACGGCAATGGTGTGGTCACCGAATCGGTCAGCTATCAGGACGTGGGCCTGCAGCTCGATGTCACGCCGACGCTGTCGCAGGACGGCGAGATCAGTGTCAAGGTGGCGCTGGAAGTGTCGAATGTCGTCAGCACGATCAAGACCCAGACCGGGCTGATGGCCTACCAGATCGGCACGCGCAAGGCCGAGACGAACATGACTGCCCGCGACGGCGAAACCCAGGTGCTGGCCGGACTGATCAACCGCAATGAGCAGGCGCGCGGCCACGCCATACCGGGACTTGGCGATATTCCGATTCTCGACCGGGTCTTCGGCACCCGCGAGACAAAGACAACCACCACCGAGCTGGTGCTGCTGATCACGCCGCGCATCGTGCGCAATCTTCCCGTGCCGGCCGCGCACGTCACCGAATTCAACAGCGGGCCCCAGGGCGCAATCACCACCGCCCCGCTGGTGCTGCAGCCGGCGCCCGCTGCCGCGCCGCGCGTACCCGCCAAGCCAGCGCCGACCTTCGAGTTCAGCCAATGAGACGCGCTGCAACACGCCCCGGCGCATCGGCCAACGCACGGTCCGCAGGTTTCACGCTGATCGAGGTGCTGGTGACGCTGACCTTGCTGGCCACGCTGGCCATGATCGCGTGGCCACTGGCCCGCATCGCCGCGCAGCAGAATCGCGAGGCCGAATTGCGCCGGGCGTTGTGGCAGATCCGTGAAGCGATCGACGCTCACAAGGCGGCCATGGACGGCGGCCGCCTGACCCGCATGGTCGGCGCCAGCGGCTATCCCCCCACGCTGGCCGCGCTGGTCGAGGGCGTGACCGACGTTCGCAACCCGGCCGGCGCCAAGCTCTATTTTCTGCGCCGCATCCCGCGCGATCCGATGTGTGGCTGTCCTGGCACGCCCGACGCGGATACCTGGGGCCTGCGCGCCTACGCAAGCCCACCCGATGCGCCCGAAGCCGGTGACGACGTCTTCGACGTCTATTCGACATCGGTGGATGTCGGCACCAACGGCGTGCCTTACAAGGACTGGTAGATGGGACGTCGTATTTTCGCCAACGAACGCCGGGCCGGCTTTACGCTGATCGAACTGCTGGTAGTGCTGGCCATCATGGCCGCGTTGATGACGCTGGTCGTGCCCCGCTATGCCACACAGACCGACCGCGCCGAAGAGGTGGTGCTGCGGCACAACCTGCTGGCGATGCGCGAGGCGATCGACCGATTCCACGCCGATCATGGCGATTACCCGCCCTCGCTGGAGGCGCTGGTGGCGAAGTCGTATCTGCGCCAGATTCCGGTAGACCCCATCCTGCGCAGTACCACGGCCTGGCGATTGGTCTCGCCGCCGACGTCGGACAGCACACCCTACAGCCGCCAGGCGCCCGAAGGCGTTTTCGATGTCCGCAGTACCGCGCCCGGCCAGACCCGCGATGGCACGCCGTTCCAGGATCTCTAGCATCGGCCGCCCGGCCGGCTTTGCATTGGTGTTATGCCTGGCAGCCGTGGCAGTGACCGGCATCTACCTGATGAAAGTGGGGGATGTCTGGCAGACCCGCGCCCAGCGCGAGCGGGAGTTCGAACTGCACCACGTTGGGCGCGAGATCCGGGTGGCCATCCAGCGATATGTCGAGAACGGCGACGGCAGCTACCCGCGCACGCTCGACGATTTGGTGGACGATCAGCGCGGCAGCGAGCCACGCCGATGGCTGCGTCGCGCCTGGCGCGACCCCATGACCGGCGACGACTGGCAATATCTGCCGGCGCCCGGCGACGGCTTCCTGGGCGTGCACAGCACGTCGGCGCTTCGGCCGCTCAGGCAGGACAACTTCGCGGCCGAGGAAACTGCCTTTGCCCAGGCCAGCAGCTACGCGGACTGGCGTTTCGCCTGGTGGCCCGGACAGTCGGGCACCGAGTGAATCAGCCCCGCCGTTATCCCGCGGCGGCCGGCGTAGCCACCGGGCCAGCCGTTGCCCGCAGGTTTTCCAGCATGTCGTCGACCATCTCCTGCAGGCCATATTGCGGCTGCCAGCCCCAATCCTGCCGCGCGGCGCTGTCATCGATCGAATCGGGCCAGCCTTGCGCGATGGCCTGCCGGTAGTCGGCCTCGTAGCGGATCTCGAAGCCCGGTTCGCGCTTGCGGATCGCCTCGGCGATCTCGGCCGGCGTGAAGCTCATGCCGGCCAGGTTGTAGCTGCCGCGCTCGCTCACCGCATCGCGCGGGGCTTCCATCAATTCCAGTGTGGCGCGGATGGCGTCGGGCATGTACATCATCGGCAGCCGCTCGTCGGCATCGAGAAAGCACGTATAGGGCTCGCCGCGCACCGCGTAGTGGAAGATGTCGACCGCATAGTCCGTGGTACCGCCGCCGGGCGGGGTCTTGTGCGAGATCAGGCCCGGATAGCGCACGCTGCGCACGTCCACGCCGTGATTCTCGAAGTACCAGCGGCACCAGCCCTCGCCGGCCTGCTTGGAGATCCCGTAGACCGTGGTGGGCTCCATCACGGTCTTCTGCGGGGTATTCACACGCGGCGTGGTGGGCCCGAACGCGGCAATCGAACTGGGCCAGAACACGCGCTGGATGCCATGATGACGCGCGGCCTCCAGCACGTTCAGCAGGCCCGTCATGTTCAGGTTCCAGGCCCATTGCGGCGCCTTTTCGCCAGTGGCGGACAGCGCCGCCGCCAGCAGGTAGATCTGCGTGATGCCGTGCCGCTCGATAACCGTGGTCAGTTCGCCCCGGTCGGTGACATTGAGCATTTCATGGGCGATGTGCACGTGGCGCCCGGTGGGCACCACATCCGACGTCACCACCTGCTCGCGGCCGTAACGCTCGGCCAGCGCCAGCGCCAGTTCCGAACCCAGTTGCCCGTTGGCGCCGATGATCAGGATCTTCGGCACCGCATTGTCCGCTGCATCGGTCATGGAATCAGTCCCAGCTCGCGCCCGGCCTGGGCGAATGCGTCCAGCGCGGGACGCAAGGTGCTTTCATCATGGATGGCGCTCATCTGCACACGGATGCGCGCCTGCCCCTTCGGCACCACGGGGTAGAAGAAGCCCACCACGTAGACGCCCAGTTCCAGCAGGCGGTCGGCCAGCTTCTGGGCTTTTTCGGCGTCGTACACCATGATCGGGACGATCGGATGGTCGCCGGGCTTGATGTCGTAGCCCAGCTTCACAATGCCCTCGCGGAAGAACTTCGTGTTCTGCTCCAGCTTGTCGCGCAGTTCGGTGCTGGCTTCGAGCAGGTCCAGCACGGCGATGCTGCCGCCCACGATGGCTGGCGCGACGGTATTCGAGAACAGGTACGGCCGGGAACGCTGGCGCAGCAGCTCGATCACTTCCTTGCGGCCCGAGGTGAAGCCGCCCGATGCCCCGCCCAGCGCCTTGCCCAGCGTGCCGGTGATGATGTCGATCCTGCCGAACACGCCGCGCGCCTCGTGCGTGCCCCGGCCGCGCTGGCCCATGAAGCCGGTGGCATGGCATTCGTCGATGCCCAGCAGCGCGCCGTGCTCGTCGCAGATCTTGCGCATCTCCTCCAGGCGCGCCACCGTGCCGTCCATCGAAAACACACCGTCGCTGAACACCAGCTTGAAGCGTGCGCCCTCGGCATCGGCCTGCTTCAGTTGCGCGCGCAGGTCGTCCAGGTCGTTGTGCTTGTAGCGGTAGCGGCGCGCCTTCGACAGGCGGATGCCGTCGATGATCGACGCATGGTTCAGTTCGTCGCTGATCACGGCGTCTTCGGGGCCCAGCAGCGTTTCGAACAGACCGCCGTTGGCATCGAAGGCCGAACCGTACAGGATGGTGTCTTCGGTGCCGAGAAAGCTGGCCAGGCGGCCTTCCAGTTCCTTGTGCAGGTCCTGCGTGCCGCAGATGAAGCGCACCGACGACAGCCCGTAGCCATGCGTGCGCAACGCGGCGTGGGCGGCCTCCATCACCTTCGGGTGCGACGACAACCCAAGATAGTTGTTGGCGCACAGGTTGATGACCTCGCGCCCGTCCGCCGTGCGGATGGTGGCGCCCTGCGGCGTGGCGATGATGCGCTCGCGCTTGTACAGCCCCGCGGCGCGGATGGCATCGACTTCGGCACGGATCGACGCATAAAAAGCCTCGGCACTCGACATGGCCAGACTCCCGGTGGTAGTGTCTCGGATCGTTCGATCGATAAATCGAACGTGTTCTATATATCGAACGTGACGTGTACTATAACGAACAGATGTCGATGACGCAACCCTCACCCGCCAAGCCGCCCGCGGCCGTCGACGGCCCGCCGGCGGTAGGCAGCGCCCTGCAGGCGCTGCGGCAAAGCCAGCAACTGTCGCTGGACGACCTGTCGCGCCGCGCCGGTGTCTCCAAGTCTATGCTGTCGCAGATCGAACGGAACCTGGCCAATCCCACCGTGGCGGTGCTGTGGCGGCTGGCCAATGCGCTCGGCGTGAGCCTGACCGATTTTCTTGCGCAGGGGTCGGAATCCGCCCCGGCGCCCGCCGTGACGGTGGTTCAGGCGCACGCTGTGCCGGCGCTGAAGAGCCCCGACGGGCGCTGCGAACTGCGCATCCTGGGTCCGATCGACCTGGCCGGGCGCTTTGAATGGTATGAACTGACGATCCAGCCGGGCGGCGTGCTGGCGTCCGAGCCGCACGAGGCGGGCACGCAAGAGCACTTGTCGGTGCTGGGCGGCGCCATGACCGTGCGGTCAGCCGGCGATGAAAAGAAACTGAAGCATGGCGAAACCGCGCGCTACGGCGCGGATGTGACCCATGCGATTGCCAATCCGGGCAAGAGCGTGGCGACGGCGCTGCTGGTCGTCGTGCATCCGGGCTAAGCCGCCGGGCCGGCTGGAGGCCGACCGCCCTCGCCCTGCGCCTTCCTGCCCGCGCGCCGGCTCGCGTTCAATCCGCCAGATCCTCTTCCTTCATCCGCTCGCTGGCCAGCAGGTTGCGCTTGGTCTCGAGGATGTGTTCCTCCAGCAGTTTCGCCACTTCTTCCGCATCGCGCGCCTTGCACGCTTCCAGGATGCGGTAGTGATCGGCCTGCGGCCCTTCCTTGCCGGTGGCCAGCGACATCTGCTCGTGCGTGTAGCGGTCCGTATTGAGGCAGAACTCCTCGATCAGCCGGCGCAGCTTGCGGTTGTTGGCCGGCGCGCACAGCGCCAGGTGAAAGCGCCTGTTGTATTCGGCCCACTCCACCAGCGATTCCGACTGCGAGTACGCATCGAGGATTTCCTGCATCTGCTGGAAATCCTGCTGGACCATGTTCGGCACGCCCAGCCGCGCCGCATGGCATTCCAGCGCCACGCGGATATCAAGCAGTTCGCAGATCTGCGTCACGTCCATGCCTGACACCACCGCGCCACGGTTGCGCTGGTAGGTCACCAACCCCTCCGTTTCAAGCTGGCGCAGCGCCTCGCGTACCGGAATCCGGCTCGCGTTGAAACGCTCGGCCAGTGCGTCCTGGCGCAGTTGCGCGCCGGCCGGCAGCGTGCCTTTGAGGATGTCGAAGCGAAGCTGGTCGCGAATGATCTGGGGTAAACCCTTGGTAGGGGCGCTTGCGCGGCCCGTTGGTGTGGACATGGGAAGTGCTGGAGATCGGTGTGCGATTCGAGTGAGGTCCCTATTGTGCCTGAATATTTGCGCTGTTATATTGGATCCAATTTCTTAAACACATATCCAATAGCATTACAGACGTATATGTCAGCAAACAATCTTTATCCGAAAGCCATCAACGAAACCGTCCTGTCATACGCGCCAGGCAGCCCTGAGCGGCAGGCCTTGGTGGCCGAACTGGGCGCCCAGCAGACCCGCATCCAGGAGATTCCCGCCGTGGTTGGCGGCGAGCGCGTGACCAGCGGCAACACCACTGACGTATGCGCGCCCCACGCCCATGCACAGCGCCTGGGCCGCATCCACAACGCCGACCAGGCCACGATCGACACCGCCATCGGCGCCGCGATCTCGGCGCAGCGCGACTGGAGCCACGCCACGCTGGCCGACCGTTCGGCCGTCTTCCTCAAGGCGGCCGACCTGCTGGCCGGCCCGTGGCGCGCCAGGCTGAACGCGGCGACCATGCTCGGCCAGGGCAAGACTGCCTACCAGGCCGAAATCGACGCGGCCTGCGAGCTGATCGACTTCCTGCGCTTCAACGTTCAGTTCGCCCACGAACTGGCCGCCGGTCAGCCGATTTCGTCGCCGGGCCTGCGCAACCACCTTGAATACCGCCCGCTGGAAGGCTTTGTTTACGCGGTCACGCCGTTCAATTTCACGGCCATCGGCGGCAACCTGGCCATCGCTCCGGCGCTGATGGGCAATACCGTGCTGTGGAAGCCGGCGGCCACGGCGTCGCTGTCGAACTACCTGTTCATGGAACTGCTGGAGGCCGCCGGCCTGCCCAAGGGGGTCATCAATTTCGTGCCCGGCGACCCGGTAGCGGTCAGCAACGCCGTGCTGGCGCGGCCGGAACTGGCCGGCATCCATTTCACGGGATCGACCGCCGTGTTCGACACGCTGTGGGGCGAGGTCGGCCGCAACGTGTCGCGCTATCGCGGCTATCCGCGCCTGGTGGGCGAAACGGGCGGCAAGGATTTCGTGCTGGCGCACCCGTCCGCGGACGTGGAAACGCTGGCCGTGGCGCTGCTGCGCGGCGCGTTTGAATACCAGGGCCAGAAATGCAGCGCCGCGTCGCGCGCGTACATCCCGGCTTCGCTCTGGCCCAAGGTACGGGAGCGCCTGGTGGCCATGGTCGAGACGATCCGCATGGGCGACGTGACCGACTTCGCCAACTTCATGGGCGCCGTGATCGACCGGCGCGCCTTCGACCGCATCGCCGGCCACCTGCAACGGGCGGCGCAGGACAGCGGCGTGAAGCGGGTGGCCGGCGGCCGCGCCGACGACAGCGTGGGCTACTTCATCGATCCCACCGTGCTCGAGGTGGACGATCCGCACCACACGCTGATGCAAACCGAACTGTTTGGCCCGGTGCTGAGCATCTACGTCTATGCCGACCGCCAGTGGCCCGAAGTGCTGGCGCTGGTGGACGGCACCAGCCCGTACGCACTGACTGGGGCGATCTTCGCCAACGACCGTGCCGCCATTGCGCAGGCATCCGACGCCTTGCGCTTTGCCGCCGGCAACTTCTACATCAACGACAAGCCCACGGGCGCCGTGGTGGGCCAGCAGCCGTTTGGCGGCGCGCGCCGCAGCGGCACCAATGACAAGGCGGGGTCCCCGCTGAACCTGCTGCGCTGGGTGTCGCCGCGCACGGTCAAGGAGACGTTCGTGCCGCCGGCCGACTACCGCTACCCGCACATGGCGGCCTGATACCGCCGCCCCGACTGATTTCGAGCCACACCACCACGGAGATAAGAAGATGAAGCGAGCCACCCTGCTGTCCGCCGCCCTGGCGTGCAGCCTGTCCGCCTTTGCCGGCGCCGCCAGCGCCGCCATTTCGGGCGATGTCGTCAAGATCGGCGTGATGACCGACCTGTCGGGCGTCTATCTGGACTACGCCGGCAAGGGATCCGTCGAAGCCGCCAGGATGGCCATCGAGGACTTTGGCAACGGCCTGCCCGGCAAGAAGATCGAACTGGTCACTGCCGACCACCAGAACAAGGCCGACATCGGTAGCGCCCGCGCGCGCGAGTGGATCGACCGTGACGGCGTGGACGCCATCGTCGACCTGCCCAATTCGTCGGTCGCGCTGGCCGTGTCGCGCATCGCCTCGGAAAAGAAGCGCATCTCGCTGATCACCGGCGGCGCCAACCTGCGCCACACCAACGAGGAATGCTCGCCGTACATCGTGCACTACGTGTACGACACCTACGCGCTGGCCAACGTGGCCGGCAAGGCGATGGTCAAGCAGGGCCTCAAGAGCTGGTACTTCCTGACCGCCGACTACGCGTTCGGCGCGTCGCTGGAGACCGCCACGGCCGATGTGGTAAAGGCTTCGGGCGGGAGCGTGGTGGGCCAGATCAAGCATCCGCTGAACGCGTCCGACTTCTCGTCCTTCGTGCTGCAGGCCCAGTCGTCCAAGGCTCAGGTCGTGGCGCTGGCCAACGGCGGCGGCGACACTATCAACGCTATCAAGGCGGCCAACGACTTCGCCCTGCCGAAGAACCAGACCCTGGTGGGCCTGTTGATGACGATCAGCGACGTGCACAGCCTGGGCCTGAAGCTGACGCAGGGCATGAAGATGACCGACGCGTGGTACTGGGACCTGAACCCGCAGACGCGCGAGTTCGGCACCCGCTTCTTCGCCCGGATGAAGCGCATGCCGAACATGGTCCACGCCGGCACCTACTCGGCCGTGATGCAGTACCTGAAGGCCGTGCAGGCCACCGGCAGCGACGATTCGGACACCGTGATGGCCGCGCTGAAGAAGGCGAAGATCAACGACGCCTTTGCCAGGAATGGCTACATCCGCGCCGACGGCCGCATGATGCACGACATGTATCTGATGGAAGTGAAGACGCCCGCCGACTCGAAGTCGCCGTGGGACTACCTGAAGCTCGTGGCCACCGTGCCGGCCGAGGAAGCCTTCCAGCCGCTGTCGCAATCGCGCTGCCCGCTGGTGAAGAAGTAACCGGCCGACGCGCTGCTCCTCTCTCCGGCACCTGCGGGAGAGAGGAAAAAACCGACGCCTTTCAAGCGTCCTCTTTTCCCCTTTCCAATGACTACCAACGTACTGGAAGTCCGCAACCTGACCAAGTCCTTCAAGGGCTTCACGGCGGTCAGCGGTGTGGACCTGCGCGTGCGTCGCGGCTCGATCCATGCCTTGATCGGACCGAACGGCGCGGGCAAGACCACTTGCTTCAACCTGCTCACCAAATTCCTGGAGCCCACCACGGGCACCATCCTTTTCAACGGTAT